>Ga0209075_1004977_pt1 | contig 10395 bp, 12 predicted proteins | sample Stecom2011_FD_187523 | JGI IMG/M metagenome (GOLD analysis project Ga0209075, IMG submission 187523) | Agricultural soil microbial communities from Utah to study Nitrogen management - Steer compost 2011 (SPAdes) (version 2) | ecosystem: Environmental > Terrestrial > Soil > Agricultural land...
AATGAAATACTATCAAAAAAGGGTCCTGCTACTTCCAGTTTTCGTTTTAATAATAGGTTGGCAGAATGCATTGATGATAATTCCCTTTTCCGTCATGATGTTTCTAAGCTTTTCGGTCAACCCCTTTCAATGATGACAGATTGATGTAACTAATCTTATATGTACATTAGCTTATCTGAGGTCCTTTAGACAAATAAAAAATTCAATTTTCCTATAAGTATTTGTAAAGGACCATATACAGAGAATGTATTAAAAAGTAGAAACATGTCGATAAGTCATACTTTACATACATAAAGTAATGTGATATACAATACATAAAGTACTAATTACAGAAAATGAATATATTATGTAGAAAAATCAAATTGGTACTTGGCAAATCAACTTAACAAAGTTTTACATAACCAGCTAGTACTAACATATCAATGGATGAGGTGAAAAATGAGAAAAGGGAAGAAAATTATGGTTACAATAGTGGTTTTAGTCTGTATTACCTTAATTACTTTGACATCTGTATTTGCCACGAGATCTTCAGGATCAACAATTTTATTCACTACTACTCAATAAGGAATCACATTAAAATATAAAAAAACCAGGAGGAATCAACGTGAAAAAGGGACTTTTCATTCTTTTTACGATAGTAATAGTAAGCGCAATTCTATTTTCGGGATGCAATAATACCGAAAAAGAAGATGCAAGTAGCGAATTCATTATTGGCTCTGATATGGTTAAATATGACTTGCAAGGAATATCAGACTTCGGCTTCAATGTCAATCTCATAGCCAAAAACAAAGATTTAGACGTGGAATTTGTCAGTTTTATAGGAGAAAACACCCAAGGACTCTCCGTTCAGCTAAAAGATGATAGCTATGATGAAATTAAAAGCCTTAAGCAAAATGGCTATTACATCAAACTTTTAGGATTTCTTTGTAAAACAGGTGACGAATTTGTGCAAATCGATGGTGTAAATTTAAAAATTAACGGAGTGGAACAGAAAATAGATTTTGCAACTCCAGTAAAGCATTATGTGAAAACGGATGATTCTGAAACTTCCGTGCAAATTCGAAATTACCCTATGTTTATTTCTACAAATTCTTACACAACAACCGAATATAATTTTGAATATTACGCAGAAAGTGATGTAACTATTGAGAGTTTTTCGTTCAATAATTTTTTGGGAATTAAAAGCGGAAGAGTTGCAATTAACGGAGAGGATGTTGGTGATATAAACTCGCTTCCGTTAGTTGTAAAAAAAGATTCCACGGTATCAATTAAGTGTTATTTAGATTTTAAAGATCCAAATAATACTTCTGAGTACGATAGCATTTACTGTGATTCTTTGCTTTCATACAAAACTTCGGAGTCCAATGAAACAATTATACTTGCCAATAATTTGGTTAGTCAAAGTGTTTCAAATGAAGATGATGCAAAAAATGTTATTGATCTTATGATAAAATAACTTGGACTTCTATCTTATACAACCAAATACGCATTATATTGGATGGAGGAAGCCTATTATGAAGAGGCAAATCATATTAATTTTGATTTTAATACTGTTCATTGCTGGATTAATATTTGGCATTATTTATTTGACGAACCCGCATTTATTTTCAAGTGCTTCTGATGATAACAATGATAAGCCACAGGATCAAATTCAAATCATAAAATATCCAATTCAGGAAGGCGAGATTGTTCATACATACGAAATAGATGCTCAAGTAATTTCTGGGGCACCTGAAATTTACACAACTGAAATAAGGGTAGATGGGATAACAGACTCTAATTTCTCGTTGTTGAAAAACAAGGGGGATTTGGTTTCGCCTGCAGAAGTTTTTTATAAGTATAAAAACAAAGATTGCTCCGTTGATTTCAACGGTTTAATTGTGGATATTATTTATGAACAACTTGAAAGCAGCAAAGCCGTGATAATTAAGCTTTTAAATTATGACAATTTGTTTATATCGGCAAATATTGATATTGACAAAATTGACAGGATAAATTATGATACGCCAGTTAAAGTGATTTACAATGGCTCAGAAAGTGAAGCTAAAATCATTACTATTGGATATGAGATTTTGGATAAAAAGCTTCCTGTAAGCATCTCGCTTCCTGAAAAAATGTATCCCGGCACTCCGGTCAAATTGATATTTACTTTGGGAGTGCAAAAAGCAGGTTTGTATGTGCTGGAAGATGCAATTTATCAAGATGGAGAAAACTATTTTGCCGATATTGAAAACGGAACCGAAACAAAACAAGTTAAACTCACAATAGGGCAAAGATTTTCCGTTGAAGAAGGTGAAGTTGTCTTTAAATATATTGAAATACTGTCTGGCGTTTCAAAAGATGATATGATTATTGTTGAAAAGATCGACAGTTTAGGTTCGCAAATAAAGGAGAACTTGAACAATGAGTGAATTAATAAAAATTTCGAATCTTAAAAAAACATATGACGGTATACGATACGTCTTGAATGGACTAGACTTTTCTATTGACAAAGGCGAAATATCAACTATTCTGGGGGCTTCCGGATGCGGGAAAAGCACATTTCTCAATATTGTCGGACTTTTAGATAATTACTCAAGTGGCGAGTATCTTTTTTGTAATGATATTATAAAGCCCAAAAAGCTTAACTCCTATTATAGACAACGTGCGATGGACATCGGGTTCGTTTTTCAGGCATATTGTTTGATAGATTCACTTAGCGTTAAGGACAATATACTTATGCCGTTTTTATACAGCGGAAGCGATATAACAGGTTCTCTAAAAGAAAACGTAAATGCGCTTTTAGATAACTTTAATATGTCAAGCTTAAAAAACAAGCGCGTATCGTTTCTTTCAGGCGGAGAACGCCAAAGAGTAGCAATTATGCGGGCAATCATTAAAAATCCTAAACTAATCATCGCAGATGAACCGACAGGAAATTTAGATGAAGCGAATTCTGCACTTGTGGTAAACGCATTTCAAAACATCGCAAAAAAGGGTACAGCAGTAATTGTCGTTACGCATAACAAATATTTATCTTTTGGTGTGGGTAGGAGATATACGCTGGAAGGTGGTAAGTTACACCAATGAAAAAGTCAATTAAATGGTTATTCTACTTTAAGCATCTTATTCAAATGTCTACAATTAATAAGATCAGATTGACATTAACATCAATCGGAATATTTATTGCTGTTTTTTTGTTCTCTGTAGGCACAATCATAACCAATTCATATTACACGGGTAGCCTAAAAGTAATCAGCCAGATGGAAAAAAATACAGCTATTATTACATCGAATCTAGATACACAGAAATTAAAAGAAGAGTTGTCGTTTGTTAAAAATTTTACCTGTATTGACATATCAACACTCGCTGAAAAAAAGACAATTCTTTCTACGAAAATTGATGAGTCTCAATATTTAACTGTAATGTCCTACGTTCATGGTATATCAAGTATTAATCATATCATGCCTGTATTAACCGAGGATGGCGCTTTTATACCAGTAAAAGCAAGTCTTTTAAAAGGAAGAGCAATTTCGCAGACAGATATTCAAGCGGCCGAAAAAGTAGCGATTATTGACGAGTTAACCGAAGAATTGCTTTTTCCGGGAAGCGAAGGTATTGGTAAATATATTGAATTGGGCGTTGGTGTTGGAGATATTACGATTGCTTCTAATGAGGCCGTTTCACCAATTAAATTGAAAATAATCGGGGTTGTGGAAAATTCATATTCTGCTAATTTAACCAAACTCATGCTAAAGCAAGAAATATCTAAGAATTCAGAAAATATATTTGCAAATGTTTCAATATACTGTCCTATTTCAACTTTGATTAACCTTTTTGAAAATGACGATAAAAGTAAATCATACTTTTATCAAATTGAAAATAGTGATTCATATGATGATTTTGTTAAAAAATCATCTACGTTATCAGAGATTAAAAATAAAACGGGCGGAAGTCTTTCCGTTACTACAAAAGAAATGCTTTTGAATAATTTGGAACAAGACCTTTCTAATACAAAAACTCTCATCAATATGATATCACTTTTGCTTTGTATCATTTCTGGCATAAGCATCATGAGTATAACCTTCTTCTCAGTAAAGGAAAGAATTCCTGAAATTGGAATTAGGAAAGCTTTTGGTGCGAGTAAACTTGATATTGCGTTTCAGTTTGTATTTGAAATGGTAATAATCGCGCTGATAGCATCTGTTTTGGCCGTATTATTTAGCGTTATTTCTTGTGTATTGCTTGAAAATTTCCTTACTGAAAGCTTATATATGGCATTCTCCACAGAAATCTCCTTTGACCTATTGATTTTGCCGCTTTTTATAGGCGTTTTTGAAGCGGTTGTTTGTAGCATTATCCCGAGTCTTTATGCGGCCAAAATAAAGGTTACTGATTCCTTGAGGTTTGAATAAAATGATATAATTTGAAAATCGAGGTATTCTGATAGCCTACGGACATCAAGGCTATCCGCAAACAACTAACGAAAGGCTTGGGAGCGCCGTAAAAACAGCGCTTTCAAGCCTTTTTTCATGACCCTCCTTAAGAATACTCTTCTTGTGCCAAACTGCTCATAATGGTAATATGCAACTCGCCCTTGGAATCCAGCGTGTAGATGTTCTCCTTTTCAAACCAGACCTCCACGCCTTTTTCCTTGAGTTTGCGGACGGTTGTGAGACTGTCTACCGTGTTTCGAGCAAAGCGACTGACTGATTTTGTGACGATGAGATCGATGCCACCTTCCAGAGCATCAGATACCATGAATCATCAACAGTTTTTTGGACAGGAAAAAATCGGACAATTAGCTAGTTTGAGTTAGCCTATATTCCATTGGAGTTAAATATCCCAAAGAGCCATGAATTCTTTCGTTAATATACCAGTTAACATAAGCATGAAATCTAATTCCAAGTTCAGAAATTGTATTAAACTTTTCGCCAAATACAAACTCAGTTTTAATAATATTGTAAGTCGATTCGGCAACCGCATTATCATAAGGACACCCTTTTTTACTTAAAGAACGTTTGATGTTAAAAGCATTAATTACCTCATCGATTGCTTTATTTGCAAATTCGCTTCCTCTGTCAGTATGAAAAAGGCTGATTTCACTAAGAGGCCTGTTTATCGCGTAAAAAGCTCTTTTTACGAGTTCAGCGTCTTTTCTCTTGCCAACAGAAAACCCAATTATCTCTCGATTATGCAAATCAATTATTGTGCATATGTAGTTCCATGCGTTGCCCACTCTAACATATGTTAAGTCACTTACTGTCACCTCTGACAAGGCTCTACCGTTAAACTCTCTATTCACAGCATTGGGTATTAAAGCTTCGTTTACAGCTGATTTGTGGTTCTTATATCTCTTCAAAGTATACTTTGAAATCAAATTATATTTTGCCATTATGAAGCCTATTTTTCTACGAGAAACAGGCTTGTTAAGCTTTTCTTTTATCTTTCGAGTGCCATAGTTTTTATGACTCTTATTGAATATTTCTATTATTCGGTTTTCAAGCTTAGTATCCACAGACTTCACAACTGGTTTGTAGTAGAAACTGCTTCTTGAAACACCAAGCAGATTGCACATTTGTTTAATGCTATACTTATGTTTGTTTGCCTTAATTACAGCTATCTTTTCGCCATAATTAAGGCTGCTTGCTTTAAAATATCAACTTCCATTTCTAATTGTTTGTTGCGTTTTCGAAGCTCTATCAGTTCATTCTCTTCATCTGTACGGTTATCTTTTGCTTTAAATGAACCACTATTATTGTATGTACTTATCCATTTATGAAGTGTTGATTTAGCCATTCCGTATTCCCTGGCGATGATTGTTGCTGATTTCCCGCTGTTATACATTGCCACCATTTGATTTTTAAATTCCTCTGTAAAATGTCGTTTTTGATTTGACATGATTTTTTACCTCTCTTTTCTGTTAGCTTTATTATATCATGTCCGATTTTTATTTGTACAGTTTATTGTAGCCGAGTCAAAGGTTACCGTTTCGCGTTTCAATTTCTTATTGAAATTCTGAGGAGTCTGGCCAATACGTCTAGCAAGTTCGGAAACACTTATATTCATTTGCTCACACAGTTCTTTAATCATTTCTGCCGTAGTCATACAGCACCTCCAAGTTTACGCTAAGAATATTATAAACCGTTTGGTTGATAAATAGAATAGTTATTAAAATATCATTATAATCAGCAAGCAAAAGAAAACCCACAACTCTACTGTAGAGTCATGGGCTATTTATTTCTGGTTTTCATATTTCCATTTCGATGCCTGATTTGAAGGCTATGACGAAATGGTCTTCATAGATTGTAACGCTCTGGATTATCTTCCTTACAAGCTTATCATCGTACTCTAAGGTACGGAATTTGTTCTTGCGGATAAATTCAATCAGCTCATTGATTCTCTCGTTCTCGCCACTAAGGGAGGCATCTTCTACTAAAAGGGTCTGTCGCTTGTCTCTCAGCTCATCAATCTCATATGCTAGATGTTCATAATCTTGACCCTTATTAGCCAGCTTGATAAGTTCTTTTTGCTTTTCCTCCAGTAAGTTGTTAATTTCTGAAATTTGGTATTCTGTCGTTTCACCAATCACAGCATGAATGTTCTCTTCCAGGGTCTTTATCATATTGTTGCCACCTGCAAGCAGCTTATTAATCGCCGTCATTACCGCGCCATAGAGTTCATCTTCTTTTACGGTTCGGTTCTTACAGACCTCAGGACCTTGCTCGATTCTAGTCACACATCGCCAGACAAATTCTTTTCTGCCATGAATATTCCAATAGGTTCTCCTATAAATATCGCCACAATCTCCACAGAAGGTGATGGCACTTAAAGCGTACTTGCTACTATAAATTCGTTTGTTCTTGCTTGCTCCTGTGTAGATATTGCTTCTTCGATGAATTTCCTCCTGCACTTGCAAGAATAATTCTTTGGGAATGATGGCCTCATGGCTATTTTCAACATAATACTGGGGAAGATGACCTTCGTTCTTAACTCTTTTCTTGGTCAGAAAATCTACTGTGACAGTCTTTTGCAGAAGGGCATCTCCAATGTATTTTTCGTTTTGAAGGATCTTCTTAACGGTTTCTGGTCGCCATCTTGGTTTTCCCGCTGCTGTTAAAATACCATCCTTTTCAAGGCCTCGACCAATGCCCACTAGACTCTGACCTTCAAGGTACTCTCGGTAGATGCGTTTGATAATCTCAGCTTCTTCGGAGACAATAATTAAATTTCCATCTTCATCTTTCGTGTAGCCCATATATCGTTTATTGTTGACCTGCACCTTTCCTTGTTGGTATCGGTACTGTAGACCAAGCTTAACGTTTTGTGAAAGGCTCTGGCTTTCCTGTTGTGCCAAAGATGCCATAATGGTTAGTAAAACCTCACCCTTGGCATCCATGGTGTTGATATTCTCTTTTTCAAAATAAACGGATATGTTCTTATCCTTGAACTGTCTAATGTATTGAAGGCAGTCTAAGGTGTTACGGGCAAATCGGCTGATGGACTTGGTAATAACCATGTCGATGTTACCGTCCATGCACTCTGCAATCATACGATTAAATTCGTCACGCTTTTTAGTGTTTGTACCTGAGATACCATCATCTGCAAAGATACCGGCAAACTCCCACTCATTATTTTTCTTTATAAACTCTGTATAGTGTGCGACCTGAACCTCATAACTAGAATTTTGTTCTTCTGTTTCTGTAGAAACACGGCAATAGGCAGCAACACGAAGTTTCTTTATCTTTTCTTTTGCGGCCGTACTTCCTACCCTTTTACGAGCAGGAATAACCATTATATTTTTCTCTGTCACTTTATTCCTCGCTTTCTATCAGACTGTATAAGTATTCTGCTCGTTCAAAAGGATCCACTGGCATCTTATTATCTGCCTTTTTCATTTTGAATCGTTCTTTGGGAGGGGGAGAGGTCAAAGCGGCAAGCTCTACCACTCGACCTAAATCCTTTGCACGTTTCTCTCTAACTTCTTCAGCTTTATCAAATATCTCTTTATCAATAATTGCTGGATACGTATCATTTCCAAGGTAGTTGACGTTTTTCAAAATGCGCCCCATCACAGAATGTGTCTTTTCAATACCTGCCTGTTCGCCAGCCACTGTAAGGGATAGTCCTGATATGTATTTCTCAAAGAATACCTTTACTTGACCTGCTGCCTTTTCATCGACAGTAACCACTCCATCTTGAATTTTGTATCCATATGGAATATATGCCATTTATCTCACCACCTTTTCTTTCAGGGAAAGACCACATTTCAAATTGAATGTCAGCTCATCCCTGGAATTTACAATGATGTTCTCTACAAATTCTTCAAATAGTTCTTCCGTGTAGTCACCCTTAAAGTTCTCTGCTGACACATAATCAATGAGGTCCTTTATATCGTTTGCTCGCAAAACTCCACTCGTAGAATTTGATACAAGGTTTGTTTTTTCAGTTGAAAGATTTTTCATCTCACTATCTAAAACATTTCGTTCCTGATTAAAAAGAACAGGCTCAAGGAAACCTTTGGCCATCAGTGTAATAAGGGTGTTGCGTTCTTCCATGAGTTGCTCCATTCGCTTATCAATAGCATCCATTCTTTCACGGTCGCTTTCTTCATCGATTTGGCTAACTGACTTGAAAAGTGCTTCTAGGATTAGCTTATGACTGAAAGCAAGCTTGCTCATCATGGTGGTAAATGTGGCTTTTATTTCTCCATCTCGCAGAAACAACATGGAACAGCTCTCTTTGTCTTCAATATGACCGATACAACTCCAAGCAATGTAACTTCTACCAACTGAGTAGTTTGTCTTTCTCCTAAAATTGCGACCACATTCTCCACAGACGATTTTGCCACTTAGAGCATATCGGTTAAGATAAACGTTCTTTTTCACACCCTTACACTTCATCTTGGCTCTTTCATCAATGAGATCTTGTGTCTTAGCAAAGTCTTCTCTACTAATAATTGCTTCATGATTGTCCTTGTAATAGTACTGGTCTTTTTCGCCTGTATTTGGATGGCGATTGTAGTTACTATCGGTGTAAGTCTTTTGTAGTAGGACATCACCCATATATTTTTCGTTTCGAAGCATGTCTATCACCGTGCCTGCACTCCAGAACGAGGGATAGATGGAATGTCATTTGAGTATGTCCGTTCTCGGAAACATATCCACTAGGTTTTGCACTATCGTTAGTCGGGAACATATCAATGATGACAGATTGATGTAACTAATCTTATATGTACATTAGCTTATCTGAGGTCCTTTAGACAAATAAAAAATTCAAATTTCCTATAAGTATTTGTAAAGGACCATATACAGAGAATGTATTAAAAAGGAGAAACATGTCGATAAGTTATACTTTATATGCGCATAACAATGTGATATATATATAGTATATAAAGCATTAATTTACAAAAAGTGAGTACATTATGGAGAAAAAACAGAATTAGTACTTGCCAAATTAATTAACAAAGTTCTACATAACCAGCTGGTACCAATATACTAGTGGAGTAAGTGAAACAATGAATAGGAAGAGGAAATTAATGGCGGTGATAGTAGTTTTGGTATGTATCACCTTAATTACTTTGACACCAGTATTTGCCACGAGACCTTCAGGATCAACAATTTTATTCACTACTACTCAATCTAGACAGGGTTCATATGATATTATACAAAATCCATATGGGGCAGTCATGGAGGCGTCCTACAACTATAGCAAAAATTTAAACAACAAAATAACTGGCACAACAAGGGGCTTAGCAGGAAGTCGCCAGAGCGTTAGTGTTGGTGTACAGATATGCCCAAGTAGAGGTACTCCAAATCAGTTGACCTGGGAAACAAGACTTAATAGAGCACAAGCTTCAAGGACTAGAATGTTTGCGAAAAATTCTGATTGTACATCTGTATCTAGAGATAATACATTTAACTCTATTATGACCTTTTATGGCCTTGGTTATTAATCATAACTATTTATTGATTGGGTTAGAGCATAGTGGAATGTAGACATAGTGGTTTTTATAATGGGCGTTATAGCCCATTAGAAGAGCCTACTTGTTTTGAAGGGAGAAGGCTTACTTGATATTTAAAAATATCAGATCCATGATAATGCACTCGCGTTTATACTTTATTCTATTTGCCTTAATCATGATTGTTACTACTATAGGGCTTTTGTTTACCTGCAATTTTCTTAAAACTGCTATTAATGAAGAAAAACTGTGGCTTGAGAACGCACGAACCTATTACATTATGGTTGAATCTGAGGACATTGATACAAAGCTTAACGATTATATGCTTTCTAAGTATGCAGGAGTAACTAAAAGTATATATGTGACATTCCCTACCTACAATAAAGATACAAGCTTAGCTGATTATAATAACTTGGAAGCAAGTGGTGATGAGGATATTATCTATTCACGACCTA
>Ga0209075_1004979_pt1 | contig 10391 bp, 9 predicted proteins | sample Stecom2011_FD_187523 | JGI IMG/M metagenome (GOLD analysis project Ga0209075, IMG submission 187523) | Agricultural soil microbial communities from Utah to study Nitrogen management - Steer compost 2011 (SPAdes) (version 2) | ecosystem: Environmental > Terrestrial > Soil > Agricultural land...
TGCGGAAGACGTTCAAGGATTGACGCTGAATATCTTCCTCCCCCATATAAACGACGCACTTCAGCCCGAATAGCGCGGCCACTGTCGCCGTGGCCACCCCATGTTGACCGGCGCCGGTCTCGGCGACAATTCGCTTTTTTCCCATTCTCCCGGCCAACAGGATCTGACCCAAGGTGTTATTAATTTTGTGCGCGCCCGTATGGTTCAGGTCTTCGCGCTTTAAATAAAGCTCTAGTCCGCCCAACCGCACACCGAGACGTTCCGCTTTAAACAAGGGAGTGGGTCGACCGGAGTATTCCCTTAAATAATACCTTAACTCCTGCCAAAACCGGGGGTCTTTGCGACAATCATTATAAATCGCTTCCAGTTCGGCCAAGGCTACCATTAATGTTTCCGGAACGAATTTACCGCCATAAGGTCCGAACCGACCGTTCTTATCCGGGTACATTTTATTTTCCCCTCCTCTCGTCTTCCCAGGACCGGACAGTCTGAATAAACTCACTTACTTTCTTCGGATCTTTCTTGCCAGGGGCGCTTTCCACCCCGCTACTGACATCAACCCCGGCAGGTCTTACGATCTCCAAGGCTGCTTTGATATTATCCGGTCGTAACCCACCGGCCAGAATCACCGGTAAGTTCAGTTTCATATAGGGATTGGCTTTTTCCCAAGCAAAGATTTCTCCGGTTCCTCCATAAATCCCAGGTTTGTAAGTGTCCAATAATATAGCTCTTGGTCTTGGTCTGCGCAGCGCCTGGAAACTTCCATCCAGACCTGGTTCCCCTGGCTTTTCTTTGCCGTACCCATTACCTACAGCCATAGTTATAATCACCCGTCCTTCTAGGGCCTGGTCTGGCAGATTGACTCTGCCATGCACTTGAATCAAGTCCAGATCGCCTTTGGTGTATAAATCCAGCCACTCCTCGCCGGATTCGGGCGTGATCACCCCGACTTTTAAGATAAAGGGCGGTAGATTCCGTGCGATCTTCTCCACAGTCCCACCAGTCACCCGCCGGGGAGAGGGCGCCAGAATAAAACCCAAAGCGTCAGCCCCCGAGTCCACCGCCAGCAAAGCGTCTGCCAAGTTCGTGATCCCACAAATCTTTACACCGGGCATTCTTGATTCATCCTTTTCAATTCTTGCAGAGTTTTACCTGGATCTTCACTTGTAACCAGTGTCTCCCCGATTAAAAAACCGTCTACCCCCAAAGCGAAGAGTTCTGCAACCGCAAGGGGATCCTTGATTCCACTTTCACTAATGACCGGCTGTAAACTGGGGATAAGCGGTCTGAGCCTTTTTGTTACCTCCAGTGAAACCCGAAAAGTTGACAAATCCCGGTTATTTATCCCAATGACCTCCGGACGCAAGGCCAGGGCCCCTTCTATTTCTTCCGCTTTATGGATCTCGACCAGCGTCTCCAGTCCCAATTCTTGGGCGCAATGACGCAATTCAGCGGCCTGCGCCGAAGTAAGGGCAGAGATAATCAGTAGAACCGCATCTGCTCCGGCCCACTTGGCCTCAAGAATCTGGTAGGGATCAATAATAAAGTCCTTCCTAAGCAGCGGCAGTGTTGTGATAGCTCTGACTTTTCTTAGATCAGTCAAACTTCCCTTAAAGTAGCGCTCATCCGTTAAAACGGAGAGGGCGGCCGCCCCGTGTTTTTCATAGAGCGCCGCTGTCTTCTCCACTACTAACCCAGAGGCAAAAACTCCCCTTGAAGGCGACCCCCGCTTCAACTCAGCTACGATAGACGGACCGGGAATTTTCAGAACGGAGGAAAAACTCTTGCCCTTAGCCGTATTCCCCCTAACTTCCTGCAGCAGTGAATTCCAGGTGCGTCTCGCCAGGTTCTCTTTAACCTCTTCCCGCTTTCGGGTTAAAATCTCCTTTAGGAACATGCCACAGCCTCCGTTTTACGGCCATACCTACGACTTACCTCAACCAGTTCCAGCAATTTGCGTAACGCTGCCCCGGAATCGATGATCTCCGCCGCCAGCTTCACACCGTCCCCCATATTCTCCACCCTTTCGGCGGCTAGGAAAGCAGCGGCCGAATTCAACAAGACCACATCTCTATGTGGGCCCAAAGCCCCCTGGTAGAGGACGAGTAGCAATTCTGCGTTTCTTTTGGCGTCCCCTCCCCGAATCTCCTCTAAAGGCGCCCGCTTCAAACCCAGTTCTTCCGGGACTAATTTAAGCGGGGTTTCTACCCTGCCCTGACGCACGCGGAAAAGTTCATTCTCACCGGCCAGGGAAAGTTCATCAATGCCTCCGGCTCCGTTCACCACCAAGGCATTTTTCACTCCTAACAAAGCCAGCACTTGAGCAAGAGTAGGCGCCAGCTTTTGGTCATAGACCCCCATTAACTGCACTTCCGCCCCAGCCGGATTGGTGAGAGGCCCTAAAACATTAAAGATGGTGCGGAATCCCAATTCCCTTCTGGGTCCAACCGCATGTTTCATAGCCTGGTGAAAATGGGGAGCGAATAAAAACCCAATCCCGGCTTTTTCGATACAGCACTCTACCTGCGAAGGGGCAAGATCAACATTCACTCCCAGCTCCTCCAAGACATCCGCGCTTCCACAGGCGCTGGAAACCGCACGATTTCCGTGTTTAGCCACAGGCAAACCGGCTGCGGCCACCACAAAGGCCACAGCAGTTGAGATATTAAAGGTGTTCTTCCCGTCTCCCCCTGTCCCACAGGTATCCAGAAGTCCCTTCCTGCCCTGACAAATCCGGACGGCCTTTTCCCTCATGACCAAAGCCGCTCCATAAATCTCCTCCGTTGTCTCTCCTTTCACGCGTAACGCGGTTAAAAATGCACCAATCTGCGCCGGTGTGGCCAAACCTTCCATCACCATGCGCATAGCGCCAGCCATCTCCTCCGTTTTCAAATTCTCTCCTACAATCAACCTGCTCATCGAGGTTTTCACTGCTCTTCTCTCCTCTCTCTATCTATCCTCATCTATGTTTTACTCAAGAAACTCCAACCACCGTTTACTTACAGGGACACAACATTAAATCCGCGGCCTGCATGAAATTTCTGATTATCTCCTTCCCTCCTTCCGTCAAGACTGATTCCGGATGAAACTGCAGTCCCCAGATGGGAAAGTCCCGGTGTCGAAGCCCCATGATCAAACCTTCTTTTGTCCAGGCGGTAACGCTTAAGGGAACTTCCTGACTTGCGCCCCAGGTCTCCACTACCAGTGAGTGGTAGCGTACTACAGTCAACGGGGAAGCAAGACCTAGAAAGATTTCTGTTCCCTCATGAAAAACCAGGCAGGTCTTACCATGTACCGGGTATGGCGCCCGTCGGACTCTGCTCCCAAAGACCTGCCCGATACATTGGTGACCGAGGCAAATCCCGAGGATGGGAATATCTCCGGCAAAATACCGAATCGCCTCATTACTGATGCCTGCCGTCTCCGGTTTGCCCGGGCCCGGGGAGATGACCAGAGCCTGTGGTTCCCAGGCGGCGATCTCCTCTGGCGAGGCTTGGTCGTTGCGAACCACCTGTACTTCACTTCCTAATTCTCCTAAATATTGAGCGATATTATAGGTGAAAGAATCATAGTTGTCGATAATTACAACCATCCCTCTCCCCCCTTTTCCAGTAGACTGAAACTCTCCAAAAGCGCCTGTAATTTACAGAGTGTCTCCTGAAACTCTCTTTCCGGATCCGAATCAGCGACAATACCCGCGCCTGCCTGTAAATGCATAAAACCCTCAGCCGCAATCGCGGTTCTAATCGCTATACAAGTATCCATATGTCCGTCAAAGCCGATATAGCCGATGGTCCCACCGTAAATCCCCCGCTGGCAAGGCTCCAATTCTTCAATAATCTCCATCGCCCTGACCTTCGGCGCCCCGGTGAGGGTCCCAGCGGGAAAAACCGCCCGCAGTAAGGAAAGGGCCTTCTGCAAAGGATCGCCCGCTTTTGGCGCGCCCAGTTTCCCGGTGACCTTCGAGACCAGATGCAGGAGGTGTGAGTACCGCTCCACCGTCATAAACTCCTCCACTTTTACCGTTCCATACTGACAGACTCGGCCCAGATCATTCCGACCCAAATCCACCAACATTAAGTGCTCGGCCCGTTCTTTTTCATCCGTGGTCAACTCATTGACTAACTCTTCCTCGGTTCGATCCGGCAGAAACCGGGGACGGGTACCGGCGATGGGCCGGATCTCCGCTTCATTATCATTACTGGAAAGGCGCGCCAACATCTCCGGAGAGGAACCCACCACTTGGTGGTTACCGCAGTCCACATAGAACAGATAAGGTGAAGGGTTTACTGTCCGTAATACCCGATAGAAGTCAAAAGGATCACCGGAAAAGGGAAAACTCAGGCGCTGTGAAAGGACCACTTGAAAAATGTCACCGGCAAATATATAATCCTTTGCCGCCTTCACTGCTTGACAAAAATCTTTCCGCTTAAAAGTAGAGGTAGTTTTCTCCGCCTCAAACAAATCGACCTTAATGGGTGGAGCAGGCCTGCTTCTTCTGAGCTCAAGCAAGAGCCGTTCCATTTCTGCTGCGGCATTTTGGTAATGTCGCTCCGCACCGGCCGCTGTCATGATGACTATTGTGATCTCGTTGGTGACATGATCAAAACATATAAGTTTTCCGGGAACCAACCAAAAGGCAGTAGGCAGGCAAAGGGCATCCGGTTTAGTCCTGGGTATCTTTTCGAGCTGCCGAACATAATCATAGGCCAGATAACCAACGGCGCCGCCATAGAAAACCGGAGAGTTTTCCACCGGCGCCACCCCTAAACCACGCATGGATTCGGCCAAAACGTCCAGGGGATCCCCTTCCACTTCGACAGAACCTCCGGTGTCTGTCTTGGTCACTCCGGAATCTGTACAGTTAATGGTCAATAACGGGTCCATGCCCAAAAGCGAGTAGCGGCCGACACTTACCCCTTTCTCCACACTCTCCAGGAGAAAAGAACGTCTTCTCCCTCTCCCTCTACACCTTAACGCCAGGTAGGCGCCGACCGGTGTCAGACAGTCCGCATGCAACCTGTACCGTAACGGAATATAACGATATCCCTGCCTGCTTAATTCCAAATAGTCTTCTAGATCCATCAGGGCCCCTTCTCGAAAATTGCCTGTTTTTTTAAGATCAGAGAATATATGGGACTCCGGTTTAGCCTGTTCCATAAAAAAACCATCCTTTCTCCTTTTTTTTGGAGATGGACGGCCAAGCGTCATATTTATACTACGCGCATAAATCAAAATGACCGGACTCCGAAAGTCCGGCCACTCCTTTTCTTTACAGACCTACTCTCGGCTCGCCTCTACTCCGCTATGCTTTACTCTCTCGTAATTACCCTTAATTACGCTCTAAACTAAGCTACGCTGTTATCGTATACTCACTAAACTCCTTAAACTCTACTCTCCTACTACATTACTAGACTAGACTAAACTAACCTAACCCGGAATCACAATCGACTCGGCTCCTAATCTTCGCATTTATCTTCTGGAGACATGCACTATCAGCACTAAGCTTCAAACGCCCGCCACCGGAATAATTACCAAAACCTTTACCACAATAAAGTTATTTATAATAATATTCTGATCTACGGGAAAAGTCAAGGGTTTTCTGCTAACCCTTGACTGCCCCGGCCAGGATCCCCTTAACAAAATGTTTCTGGAAAAAAATGAAGATTAACAGGGGTAACAACATGGATGAGAATGCCGCCGGGGTCATGATGTTCCACCCTGAGTCTAAAGACCCCAACATACTGGCCAGACGGACTGTTAATGGATTTAACGCCGGATCACCCAATACAACCAGAGCCACTAAGAGATCATTCCAGACCCAGAGAAATTGAAAAATCGCCAAGCTGGCAAAGGCCGCTTTGGACATGGGTGCAATCAAACGGAAGAAGATTTGAAAATTATTGGCCCCGTCAATTTTTGCCGCTTCAATTAAAGCATATGGTAACTGAGCAAAAAAATTACGGAACAAAAATATACACAAAGGCAGACCAAACGCGGTATGGGCAAGCCAAATACCGGGAAAGGTCCCATTCAATCCTATTCTTTTTAAGGTGAGCAGAACAGGAATCAAGACTGTTTGTAAGGGAATAATCTGTAGCGCGATGATGGAGACAAACACAAATTTTCTTCCTGGAAATTTAAAAAATGAGATGGGATAAGCGGCTAAAGAACCGATGATAATCGGAAAAACAGTTGCCGGAATAGCAATGATGAGTGAATTGATAAAACCGGCGCTAATCCCTTTATTCGTCAGGACCAACTTATAGTTATCCAGAGTAAACCGCCCCGGTTGGAGGAAAGCGTTCCACCATCCGGAGGTCATCATCTCGCTGGATGGCCGGATGGAACTAATGAAAAGCATAAATGTGGGAAGCAACCAGACCACAACGAGTATGAGAAAAACCAGATTAGCGTTGAAATTACTACCGGTCCGCCCCTTGGATGAACCAGGTCTTTTTTTCATGATACCTTCCTCCCTTATCGAATGCTCTCTTCATAAGAAAGATTACGCACATTCATAATTAAGACCGGAATTACTGCAATAAACAAGACCACTGCCATGGCTGCGGCGTACTGAAAATTGTTTTCATTAAACGCGGTCATGTACATCCGGTTGGCCAGGACTTCACTGGAACTATACGGACCGCCTTTGGTCAATGTATAGATAATATCAAAGACCTTGAGTACCCAGATGATCATCTGAGTCACCACCACAACGATGGTTGATAGGATTAAGGGAATCTCAATCTTAAAGAAAATCTGGATACTGCTTGCCCCCTCAATCCAGGCCACTTCATGAAGTTCAACGGGAACCGCCTTCAGCGCCGCACTAAAAATTACCGTACAGAAACCCACCTGCATCCAAACGCCTGCGATGATCAGGGCAATATTCACCAAATCCGGTCTTCCCAGAAAAGCAATGCCTTCAAAATTCTTCAGCGGTAATAAATTTAGAAGGGCATTGATCGTCCCGGTATTGACATCTTTGAAATACATGAAATTCCAGATTACCCCGGAGGCGACTCCGGAGATGGCCATGGGCAGGAAAATTATGGTCTTTCCCAAGGTTGACCACCTAACCCGCTCGGTCAAGGCGGCAATCAACAGCCCCAAGATCACGGTCAGCACTGTAAAAACCATCAGCCAGAGCAAGTTATTTTTAAAGGCTGTCCGCATAGTTTGGTCCTCACCCATTTGACGATAGTTTTTTAATCCGACAAATCGTTCTTCGATACCCTTCTCCCGCCATAAACGGGTAATATTCATCGTCAGCATCTGCGCTGTATCTCTAATCGTCATCTCTGTGTTAATCTCACTCAGCGGAACCTCTACCTGATAATCGGCAAGTATTTTCTCTACTGCCTTTTCCCAACCGGAAAACTCCTGAATCCGGTCACCGCGTCCCGCTTCTCTGCCGCTTACTTTTTCTATCTCCTCCATCATACTGCGGGTTAATTCATGCTCACTAATGGTTACCTTCTCATGGAGACTAAGAGAAATAGTTTGAAAAGTCGGGACGACCAGAAAGACCAAGACCAGAAACAGCGCGGGTAAAATCCATAAATAAATCCTTATTAGTTCACGCAGGCGCTTCCTTCTTCCGTTCTTCTCTGCCTTTACCTCTGTCTTCACCTCTGCCTCTACCCCTGTCTTTGTCACCGTGTTATCCATTATTTCACTCCTCCCAGATCAAACGCGCTACAGACTACGCGCATTCAAGGAATTGCGTGCCAACAAAAACTTTGCTTTTTCCGGAATAGTTTCAATCTGTAAATGTGAATATGTATAATTAAGATGCATACAAGAAACCAAAGTGTTCACTATTTCTACATTTTAGAAAAGGCTGCCCCAGTCAGCCATCGGTGAACAGCATATACAGGGGTCAGCCCATAAAAATCTATACTCTCTGATCTAGTAGTGTCTCTTAGCCAGCTCCTCCATTTCCAGAAGGATCTCATCCAGTTTAGACGGATCTTGAATATATTTTTTACACGCATCCCAGAAACCACCCTGGTTACCAACGGCGGGGGGCATTAAGTCGGAAGCGTCAAAGACATAAATATCAGCTTGCGTCAGTATTTTTGCGGAATTTCTGCTAATTACATTCGGATAATGATCCAGTGAAACCCCTTTATGCTGCGAAAGGAACCCGTTTTGCACGGCGATCTCATTGGCTTTGGCGGTAGTCAAAAACTTCATTAACTTCTTGACTTCAGGTTTTTCCGAGAAAGCGACAAACACGTCCGCCCCGCCAACAACCGGCACCCCGTATTTAGGATCAATCGGCGGAAATGCAAAGAAGCTCATATCTTCACCGAGTTTAACGTAGGGAAGCTCCGCTGTGACAATCCCGCCCATGAAGTCGGCCTCATAATATAGGTAAGCCTTAGGATTTTTTTGGAATACAGCGATCGCTCCGTTTTGGAAGGTAGTCGCTAAAGTACCGTCAACGCCGCCGGCCAGGTTTTTGGGATTACCTACAATCTCACCCCAAACCTGGAAGGCCTTTTTCACTGCCGGGTCAGTCCAAGGAAGATCATGATCGATCCATTTTTGATACTTTTCCGGACCGGCGGTTCGGATCATGATATTTTCAATCCAGTCAGATAAAGGCCATCCAATATCCGCCCCGATGGACCAGGGAGTTTTCCCTGTGGATGCGATCTTATTGGTCAGGGAGACCAATTCATCCCAGGTCTCCGGTACAGTCCAGCCGTTTTTCTTGAACTCTTTCGGGTTATACCAGATTACAGACTTATTAGCCACTTTAAAATATAAACCATAAAGCTTCCCACCGTAGCTACCCAGGTTAATCCAGGTTTTTGCATAATTGTTCAGATCACCCTCGGACAGGTAGTTAAGGGGTTTAAGCACACCTTCTCTGGCCAATTCTTGGAGCTTACCGGGGTTTGGAAGAATAGCGATATCAGGAAGGGTATTAGCCTGAACCGCTGTGGCCAAAACAGCATCCAGGTCACGCGTGGTGTTAAAATTTACCTCAACACCGGCGGCTTGGCAAATCTTCATAAACGTATCCAACTCGCTCCCACCCCAGGTACCGGTGACAGATATGGCGGAAGTCTGACCAAACGCACCCGGGGATAAGCAAACCAGGCCGATTAATACTATCCCCAACAAACCAGAGAAAAGCTTCCTTCGCTTCACACTCACCCACTCCTTTAAAATTAAATTTTTTCAAATGGATCCATCTCCATCTTATAAAATTTTACCAAAATTATGAGTAGTGTTAAAGTCAATATCTTTTAGTTTTGGGCATTTTCTTGTGATCTTTTTACAACCGGCGCTCTCATTGTGGTCTGAAGCATTCCGGAACAAAATCCTTCAATTCATTAAAATAATTCACTAAAACAAACCAAACCTTGGCATAAAAAAAACCTTGTTTTAAGCATCACTACTCAAAACAAGAGTGGATAGAACAATAGAATTTTTATCGTTTATCGTTACTTAGTTTAGGATCTGTTTCAAAAATGACTGAGTTCGTTCTTCTGCGGGTGCGCTGAATATTTTTTCCGGCGTTCCCTCTTCAATAATATTCCCTTCATCCATATAAATAACCCGGTCCGCGGCTTCTTTGGCGAACCACATCTCATGGGTGACCACGATCATAGTCATGCCCTCTTTGGCCAATTCCTCCATGACTAAAATAACCTCGCCCACCAACTCCGGATCCAAGGCGGAAGTAGGTTCATCAAAGAGCATGGCCTTTGGCTCCATGGCCAAGGCCCGCGCAATGGCCACCCTCTGTTTTTGCCCGCCGGAGAGACTTTGCGGATAAGCCTCAATCTTATCAATTAAGCCCACCTTATCTAGGAGATGTTTTCCCAAATCAACGGCTTTCTTCCGTTTCATCCCCCTGACCTGTGTCGGACCTTCTACGACGTTTTCCAAGACTGTCATGTGTGGAAAAAGATTGAACTGTTGAAATACCATGCCAACTTCCCGACGAACCAGGTTAATGTCGTCATTCGTTCGGTGAATTAGCTTCCCTTCAATATAAATCTCTCCGGAGTTCGCAGTCTCCAGGAAATTTATGCAGCGAAGAAGGGTTGACTTTCCCGACCCGCTGGCCCCTATTAAAACCACCACTTCACCCTCGTCCACATTGAGGTTGACTCCCTTTAGCACATGCAAAGAGTCAAAACTCTTGTGTAAATTCTCAATCCGAATCATGCTCTCATCTCCATTCTAACGTCCTTCACTGACCGACATCCGTCTCTCCAGCCGGTTAACAAAGAAGGTCAGCAACCCGGTTAGTACTAAATAGAATACAGCTGCTATTGAAAGCATCTCCATCATCATAAAATTGGACGAAGCCAGCTGTCTGGAGGTCATGACCAATTCCCGGATAGAAATGGTACTGGCCAAAG
>Ga0209075_1004981_pt1 | contig 10390 bp, 8 predicted proteins | sample Stecom2011_FD_187523 | JGI IMG/M metagenome (GOLD analysis project Ga0209075, IMG submission 187523) | Agricultural soil microbial communities from Utah to study Nitrogen management - Steer compost 2011 (SPAdes) (version 2) | ecosystem: Environmental > Terrestrial > Soil > Agricultural land...
CCGGGCGCCCTTGCGCTCCACATGGCGGGCGAAGTTGTCGAGGATGGCCTGCCAGCCCGCACGCTGTTCCTCTTCGGAGTGGATGCCCTCCGCATCGAAGGTTTCCCGCACGGTAACACCGTCCGGTCCGGGGATGAACTCCACCCGCAGGGTGCGTCCGCCGAACTCGCACTCGATCAGGCGCTGCGGCTCGATCTTCGTATAGGTGCCGGCAAAGTCGAATCCTGCGCTGCCGTCCCGGGCTTCCATGCGGGAACTGAAGGTGCCACCGACACGCAGGTCGACGCTGGCTCGCGGGGTATGCCAGTCATCGGATGCGGCATTCCACTGGGTGATGTCCTCGGGCGTGGTCCAGGCGGCCCACACCCGCTCGATCGGTGCCGCCACGGTGGTTTCGACCCTGATCTTCATGTCCGGTTTCCTCGTGAAATGGGCGTGCAGAGAACCCTAGTGTCCATCACCCCTGTTCTCAACCGGCGCACGGGCCGCGCCGATGGTGTCGGCCCGCGGCCGGGCCGCGGGGAACGCGCGAACGCCGTCAGCGTCTTGCCGGGGGCGACTCCGGCCCTGGCAGCCCGGTCACCTGCCGCCCGTCACATCCAGCAATGCGCCCGTGGTGTAGGAGGCCTCGGACGAGAGCAGCCAGAGAATGGCCCGCGCCACTTCCTCGGCCTGGCCGCCGCGCCGCATGGGCACGGAGGCCTTCACCCGCTCCACCCGGTCCGGCTCGCCGCCGCTGGCGTGGATTTCCGTGTAGATGACGCCCGGACGCACCGCGTTGACGCGGATGCCCTCCCCCGCGACCTCCTTGGCCAGGCCCAGGGTGAAGCTGTCGATCGCGCCCTTGGCCGCCGCGTAGTCCACATACTCGTCGGGCGCGCCCAGCCGCGCGGCGACCGAGGAAACATTGACGATGGCGCCGCCCTGGCCGCCGTGGCGGGTGGACATGCGCCGGATCGCCTCGCGGGCGCACAGGAAGCTGCCGATGACATTGGTGGTCAGCACCCGGTGCAGGCGTTCGGCGTCCATCTGCTCGACGCGCATCTGCCGCTCCAGGATGCCGGCATTGTTGACCAGGGCGGTGACCGGTCCCAGTTGCTCATCGACCCGGGCGAACAGGCGCATCACGTCCGCCTCGCAGCCCACATCGGCGGCCACGGCGATCGCCTGGCCTCCGGAGTTGCGGATTTCCTCCGCCAGGGCGAGTGCGGCCGTTTCGTTCCGGCGATAGTTGATGCACACGGCGTAACCGCTGGCCGCTCCCAATCGCGCAGTGGCGGCACCGATGCCGCGACTGCCGCCCGTGACCACCAGAACCTTGTTCATGGCATTGCTCCGTCTGGAAATGTCGTTCGATCAGCGTGGCGCCAGTTCCCACAGGGCCTGCTGGCACGACGGATGGGCGGCAAAGCGCTTGAGCCAGAGAGAATCCGTCACCAGCACAGGCATGCTCCCACAGGGCGGGAACGAAGAACCAGCGGCGGCCCGCCAAGCCGACCCGCGCGATGCCGACTCCATCCTGCTGTCCAATGCTGACGGCTGAACCGCAGGGAGGATGCCGTCATGCCTATATCGTGCCTGGTTGCCGCACTGCTTGGCGGCATTCTGCTGCTGGGCGGGCCCCTGTCCGTCATGGCCGATTGGGACCGCGCCCGCGACACCCGTCATCGGCTGATGCAGCGCGATGACCGCAGCCACTACGCGCCGCACATCCGCGGCTGGCAGTATCCGCGCATGCAGCGGGAATACCGCTATCCGCAGCCTTACCGCCACGAGCATCGGCATCGCTCCATGCCCGGCCTCGGGCAGTACCAGATCGAGCCGCCCCCGCGCCCCGCCAACGTCTGGCCCTACCAGCAGGACCGCCTGGGCAACGAGCGCGGCCGGTCCTTCGATTCGGAACGCTTCTACCCCGACTCACCCGCCTTCGACGACCGACGCGTCTACCCGCCACCCCGGCCTGTGCTGCCTGGCCGGGACGAGTTTCCGCACCGCACCCCGCACCCGCCGGGCATCCACCGGCCGCTGCACGACGACGGACTCTGAAAGAGAAAGGGCGCCGGGGGTACAGCAGCCGCACAGGCGGTGGGCGATTGACCACATGCTCCCCGTTGCTCTGGCGCGGGCAAAAGGACACACTCTGGCGCGGCCAAACACCCTCTTCGGATCTGCTTCGTATGTTCTACCCTGCCCTGTTCGTGGTTGCCCTGTTCCCTGCCCTGACACTGGCTGAAGACTGCACCGACCGCGCCGAATGCTGGCCGGAAGGCAGTGCCATGCATACCGGCCTGCTGCTGGCCGAGGAGCTGAGGGCACTGGACGAAGCCCTGGGCGAGGCCCATCAGGCGCTGATCGACAAGGTGAGCTCGGCCCCGGTGACCGACGAGACGCCACAGGACAGCAGCCTGCTCGGCAAGGCCCTGCGCGACCAGCAGAAGGCCTGGCTCAGATACCGGACCGGCGAGTGCCGCCTGATCGGCGCGCTGACCGGCGCCGGCGGCAGCTGGCCGAGCACCTACGCCACCGACTGCGAGCTGAGTCTGGGCCAGCAGCGCCTGGAGGACATCCAGGCGGCCCATGCCTGCATCGACGCCATCTTCGAGCAGGACCGCATCTTCGAGCAGGGCGAATGCCTGCGCGACCTGGCGCCGATGGCGCGGGATCTGCCGATTCCATGAGAAGCGCTTCCGCGGCGGCCGGACCACCGTCGACCGCCCCAAGGCGTGGCACGTTCGTAGGGCGGAGCATGGGACATTCGCCGGTCGGAACAGCGCCGTTCCGACTACGAAACGCAGCAACAGCTTCAGCCGCGATTTCCCGGGTCATACGCTCCCGGTGATCGAGGCTGAAGCCGCTCCTGCAGGTTTTGCGGAGTGCGCGTTACTCCGCCGTGATGGGGATATAGCGCGGATGACTGGCCACGCGCTGCAGCCAGGCGCGGATGGCCGGGTAGTCGGCCAGATCGAAGCCGGACTCCTCGGCCAGCGAGGTGAACGGATACAACGCCACATCGGCGATGGAGCAGGTGTCGCCCACCAGGTACGGCGTGCGCTGCAGCTGCTGCTCCATCACGTTCAGGGCATGGTAGCCGTCATAGCGCTTGGCTTCGTATTCCTCGCGGCGCTCCGGCGGGTCGCCCTCGAACACCTTGATCATGCGCGCGCCGGACAGGTAAGGCTCGTGGCTGTACTGCTCGAAGAACTGCCACTGCAGCACCTGGGTACGCAGGCGCGGATCGCGGGGCAGGAATTCGCTGCCCTCGGCCAGGTAGTTGAGGATGGCGTTGGACTCCCACAGGTGGGTGCCGTCCTCCAGCTCCAGCACGGGAATCTTGCCGTTGGGGTTGATGGCCCGGAAGGCCTCGGAACGGGTCTCGCCGCTGGTGAGATCGATGGGCACCCACTCGTAGGGGCGGCCCAGCAGATGCATCATCAGCTTGACCTTGTAGCAGTTGCCTGAGCGGTGGTCCCCGTAGATCCTGAGCATCGCTGTGCACTCCCTCTATGAGTTGGCGGCCTGGGCTTCGCGAACCACGCCGGCCAGCCGGCGCATGCCCTCGCCCAGGCGCTCCGGCGCCACATGGCTGAAGTTCAGCCGCATGTAGCCGGGATTCCGGTCCGGGTCGATGAAGAAGGCCTCGCCCGGCATGAAGGCCACGTCGACCGCCAACGCCCTGTGCATCAGCGTGCGGGTGTCGATGGGGTTCTTCAGCTTCAGCCAGAAGAACAGACCGCCCTGCGGCATGTTCCAGTCGGCCAGCTCCCCGAAATGCTCCTCCAGCGCCTGCTGCATGGCATCACGGCGCACCCGGTAGAAGCTGCGCAGCTCGGCCAGGTGCTGCTGGAACTTCTCGGTGCCCAGCCACTGGGCGGCCTGCCACTGACCGATGCGGTTGGTGTGCAGGTCAGCCGCCTGCTTCAGGCGCAGCAGGTGCGGAAACAGCTCCTTGCTGCAGATCAGATAACCCACGCGCAGGCCCGGCAGCAATGTCTTGGATACGGTCCCAGTGTAGATCCAGCCGGTCTTCTTCAGGCGGCTGGTGATGGGCGCGGCCTTGACCTCATCGAAGACCAGCTCGCGATACGGTTCGTCCTCCACCAGGGTGACGCCGAACTCATCCAGCAGCGCCGCCACCGCATCGCGCTTGGCGTCGCTGTAGCGCACCGCCGAGGGGTTCTGGAAGGTGGGGATCAGGTAGGCGAACGCCGGCTTGTGCTGCTCGAGGCGTGCACGCAGCGCGGCGATGTTCGGACCGTCGGCCTCCTGGGGCACTTCCAGGCACTGGGCGCCGAACAGCTGGAACGACTGCAGCGCGGCCAGGTAGGTGGGCGACTCCACAAGGATCTCGGTGCCCGGATCGACATACAGCTTGGTGACCAGGTCCAGCGCCTGCTGGGAACCGCAGGTGACCAGCACCTGGGAAGCTTCGCAGTCCAGGCCCAGCTTGCGGGCCTCGGCGGCGATCAGCTCGCGCAGCTCCGGCTCGCCCTCGCTCATGCCGTACTGGGACACCGAGGCCGGCATGGCACTCCAGTCGACCTTCGGCAGCATGGGTTCGGCCGGCAGGCCTCCGGCGAACGACATCACTTCCGGACGCTGGGCGGCGGCCAGGATTTCACGGATCAGGGAGCTCTTGAGGCGAGAGATGCGTTCGGAAAAAGCCATTGATGTCACCGGGGCGATGGGCAGAAAATTGGGTCAAACCCGTTGACTGAAAATTACGCCTCGGCTCGCGAAAACGTCAATATGCCTGACCTAAAAAAAAGCTCCAGCCAGCGCCAGATCATGGAGGCCTTCTTCGGGGCCTACCGAGCCTTTACCGCCAAGCCGGACGAGATGCTGGCGCGCCGCGGACTGTCGCGGGTGCATCATCGCATCCTGTTCTTCATCGCCCACCAGCCGGGACTCAGCGTCAGCGAACTGCTGGTGCACCTGGGCGTCACCAAGCAGGCGCTGAACATTCCCCTGCGCCAGCTGGTGGAGATGCAGCTGGTGGACAGCGCGCCGGCCGCCGACGACAAGCGCAAGCGCCTGCTGGCGCTGACGCCGGACGGTGCCAAGCTGGAGCAGAAGCTGCGCCGGGAGCAGATTCGCACCCTGGAGCAGGTGTTCGAGGAGGTGGGCGAGGATGCCGTGGCCGGCTGGCTGAAAGTCAACGAGGCGCTGGCCAAACGTTTGCCGGGATAGAATTCCTGCCTCTCCACCCCATCGAGACCTGCCATGGACGCGCACAACCCTTCGCCCGGCTTCCTGCGTGACAGCTCCCTTTCCGCCGTGGTCGCCGGCTTCATCGCCATGCTCACCGGCTACACCAGTTCCCTGGTGCTGATGTTCCAGGCCGGCCAGAACGCCGGGCTGAGCAGCGGGCAGATCTCCTCCTGGATCTGGGCGCTGTCCATCGGCATGGCGCTGTGCGGCATCCTCCTGTCGCTGCGCTACCGCGCGCCCATCATGATCGCCTGGTCCACACCCGGCGCCGCATTGCTGGTCACCAGCCTGTCCGGCGTGCCCTATGGCGAAGCCATCGGCGCCTACATCCTGGCCTCCGGCCTGATCGTGCTGATCGGCCTGACCGGCAGCTTCGACCGCATCATGCGGCTGATTCCCCCCTCCCTGGCCGCCGCCCTGCTGGCCGGCGTGCTGTTTCGCATCGGTCTGGAGATCTGCGTGGCCGCCGAGCAGCAGCCGCTGCTGGTGCTGGCCATGCTGCTGGCCTATCTGGCGGGCAAGCGCTGGCTGCCCCGCTACGCGGTCCCGGCCGCCCTGCTGGTGGGCAGCGGCCTGGCCGGGGCGTTCGGCCTGCTGGATTTTTCCGGCTTCGAGCTGCGCCTGGCGGTGCCGGAATGGACCACCCCCAGCTTTTCGCTGAACGCGGCGATCAGCATCGGCCTGCCGCTGTTCATCGTTGCCATGGCCTCCCAGAACCTGCCCGGCATGGCCGTGCTGCGCGCCAATGGCTACGAGGTGCCCGCTTCGCCCCTGCTGACCGCCAGCGGCCTGACCTCGGTGCTGATGGCGCCGTTCGGTTCCCACGGGGTACACCTGGCGGCCATCAGCGCGGCCATCTGCGCCGGCCCGGAAGCCCACGAGAATCCGGCCAGGCGCTACAGCGCCGCCGTGTGGTGCGGCATCTTCTATGCCCTGGCCGGCGTGTTCGGCGCCACCCTGGCGGCCCTGTTCGCCGCGCTGCCGGCGGCGCTGATCCTGTCGGTGGCCGCGCTGGCGCTGTTCGCCTCGATCATCGGCGGCCTGACCCAGGCCATGGCCGAACCCAGCGAGCGCGAGGCGGCGCTGGTGACCTTCCTGGTCACCGCCTCCGGCATGACGCTGCTGGGCGTGGGCTCGGCGTTCTGGGGGATCGTCGCGGGGCTGCTGACCCTGGCCGTGCTCACAGCCGGGCGGCGCTGAGCTCCGTTTCCAGCGCGCCGCGCAGCTCGGGCCACTCGCGGTCGGTGATGCTGTAGAGGATGCTGTCGTCCAGCCGGCCGTCGGCCAGACGGCGATGGTTGCGCAGCCGGCCCTCGCGCTGCGCGCCCAGCTTCTCGATGGCGCGCTGGCTGCGCAGATTGCTGGCGGCGGTCTTCAATTGCACGCGCACCATCTCCCACTGCTCGAAGGCCTGGCGCAGCATCAGCCATTTGATGGCGGTGTTCAGGCCGGTGCCGTGGGTAGTCGCCGTCAGCCAGGTGGCGCCGATCTCCACCGCCGGCAGGGCGGGAAGGAAGTCGAGAAAGCGCGTGGTGCCCACCAGCTCGCCGTCGCGCCGTACGGCGTAGATCACCAGCTGGCCGTCGCGCTGGGCAGCCAGGGCCTGGCGATACCAGTCCGGACGCAGCGGCCCGCTCATGTGGACCAGGTGCTGGGCGTTGGTCTCGGCCAGCGCCAGCAGTTCAGGAAGATCCGCCTCGCTGAGAGGCTCCAGGCACAGGGCGCCACGTCGCAGGGTAACCGGCTGAGGCTTGAACATCGCTACTTCTCCATCTTGACGCCATGACGATAGTCGAGCGGCGCGATAACGCCGACCCATGGAGGCGTCTGACCACATCCGACAGCGAAATTATGCCGTTGGCTCCGCTTCGCTCCGCGGCCACCGGTCCCGTTTCGACCTTGGTCGCAGCCATCGGCCGAAGGGGCGCTTTCTGCGACAATCGCTGCTCACGCCTCGCTGTTCCTTTCCTTGGCGCCCGTCTTCGGGAAGAATCCCTTTCCGGGCGGGACGGGCCCGCCCATTGCCGATCGGCGCTCACACGTCCGCTTCGCTCCTGGAGTACGCATGTCGCTTTCCCCCGGGCTGATCGCCTCCATCGCCTTCGCCTACCTGGCCCTGCTGTTTGCCATCGCCTTCTATGGCGACCGGCGCAAGGCGCCGCTGGCGCCGCGCATGCGCGGCTGGATCTACAGCATGTCTCTGGCGGTGTACTGCACCAGCTGGACCTTCTTCGGCGCGGTGGGCCAGTCCACCGACCAGTTGTGGGCCTTCCTGCCCATCTACCTGGGGCCGATCCTGCTGCTGATGTTCGCGCCCTGGGTGGTGCAGAAGATGGTGATGATCTCCAAACAGGAGAACATCACCTCGATCGCCGACTTCATCGCCGCCCGCTACGGCAAGTCGCAGGCGCTGGCCATCACCATCGCGCTGATCTGCATGGTGGGCGTGCTGCCCTACCTGGCCCTGCAGCTCAAGGCCATCGTGCTCGGCTTCGACCTGCTGATCGGCGCCAACCCGACCGAGTATGACCTGCGCACCCAGGACACCGCATTGCTGGTATCCCTGGTGCTGGCGCTGTTCTCCATCCTGTTCGGCACCCGCAACCTGGACGTCACCGAGCACCACCAGGGCCTGATGCTGGCCATCGCGTTCGAATCGGTGGTCAAGCTGCTGGCCTTCCTGGCGGTGGGCGTCTTCGTCATCTTCGGCCTGTTCGATGGCGTCACCGACCTGTTCGAGAAGGCCCTGGCGGCACCGCAACTGGAGGAATTCTGGCAGCGCGAGCTCAACTGGCCGGCCATGCTGATGCAGACCTACCTGGCCATGGTGGCGGTGGTCTGCCTGCCGCGGCAATTCCATGTCACGGTAGTGGAGAACAACGCCTCCCAGGACCTGTCCATGGCCCGCCGGGTGTTTCCGCTGTACCTGGTGCTGGTGGCGCTGTTCGTTCTGCCCATCGGCCTGGCCGGGCAGCTGCTGCTGCCGGGTACCCTGCCGGACGCCTACGTGATCAGCCTGCCCCTGGCGCAGAACCATCCGACGCTGGCGGTACTGGCCTTCCTGGGTGGCGCCTCGGCGGCCACCGGCATGGTGATCGTCGCCTGCGTGGCGCTGTCCACCATGATCTCCAACGACATGCTGCTGCCCTGGCTGTTGCGCCGCAAGGAAGAGGAGCGCCCCTTCGAGGCGTTCCGCAGCTGGATGCTCACCGCCCGCCGCGTCAGCATCGTGGTCATCCTGCTGCTGGGCTACGTGAGCTATCGGCTGCTGGACGCCAATACCAGCCTGGCCACCATCGGCATGGTGTCGTTCGCCGCCATCGGCCAGTTGGCCCCTGCCATGCTTGGCGCCCTGCTGTGGAAGCAGGCCAACCGCCGCGGCGTGTTCGCCGGCCTGATCGCCGGCTCGCTGATCTGGTTCTACACCCTGGTGCTGCCTCTGGTGGCCAGCGGTCTGGGCTGGTCGCTGGAACCCTTCCCCCTGCTGCAACCGCTGCTCTATCACCCGCTGTGGATCGAGATCGATCCGCTGACCCGGGGCATGGCCCTGTCGCTGATCGGCAACTTCCTGCTCTTCGCCCTGGTTTCGCTGACCTCGCGCACCCGGGTGCTGGAGTACTGGCAGGCCAGCCGCTTCGTCGGTCAGGAACTGTATCGACCGAGCAACCGCGCCCTGCTGGCGGTGCAGGTCAGCGACCTGCTGGCCCTGGCCGCCCGCTTCGTGGGCGTGGAGCGCGCCGAGCAGAGCTTCATGCGCTTCGCCATTCGCCAGGGCAAGGCCTTCAACCCCTCGGACGCCGCCGACGAGGCCTGGATGGCACACACCGAGCGGCTGCTGGCCGGGGTGCTGGGCGCCTCCTCCACTCGCGCCGTGGTCAAGGCGGCCATCGAGGGGCGCGACATGCAGGTCGAGGATGTGGTGCGCATCGTCGACGAAGCCTCGGAGGTGCTGCAGTTCAACCGCGCGCTGCTGCAGGGTGCCATCGAGAACATCACCCAGGGCATCAGCGTGGTCGACCAGTCGCTGCGCCTGGTGGCCTGGAACCGCCGCTACATCGAGCTGTTCGAGTATCCGGAGCACCTGATCCACGTGGGCCGGCCGATCGCCGACGTGATCCGCTACAACGCCGAGCGCGGCCTGTGCGGACCGGGCGATCCCGAGACCCACGTGATCAAGCGCCTGTACTGGATGCGCCAGGGCACGCCGCATACCTCCGAGCGACTGTTTCCCAACGGACGGGTGATCGAGCTGATCGGCAACCCGATGCCCGGCGGCGGCTTCGTCATGAGTTTTACCGACATCACCGAGTTCCGCATGGCCGAGGCGGCCCTCAAGGAAGCCAACGAGGGACTGGAACAGCGGGTCGCCGAGCGCACCCGGGAGCTGTCGGAACTGAACGAGGCGCTGATTGCCGCCAAGCGCAACGCCGAGCTGGCCAACCAGTCCAAGTCGCGCTTCCTGGCCACGGTCAGCCACGACCTGATGCAGCCACTGAACGCCGCCCGGCTGTTCTCCGCTTCCCTGGCCCACGCCGGACAGAGCCTGCCGCCGGAGGCCCGCGAGCTGGTGCAGCACCTGGACAGCTCGCTGCGCTCCGTGGAGGACCTGATCAGCGACCTGCTGGACATCTCGCGCCTGGAAAGCGGGCGCATCACCCCGGATCGCCAGACCTTCCCGATCAGCAGCCTGTTCGACACCCTGGGCGTGGAATTCCGTGCCCTGGCCCAGGAACAGGGTGTGGAGCTGCGCATGCGCTCCAGCCGGCTGCGCATCGACAGCGATCCCAAGCTGCTGCGCCGAGTACTGCAGAACTTCCTGACCAACGCCTTCCGCTATGCCAAGGGCCAGGTGCTGCTCGGTGTGCGCCGCCAGGGCGATCATGTGCGCCTGGAGGTGTGGGACCGCGGCCCGGGCATTCCCGAGGACAAGCGCCAGGAGATCTTCGAGGAGTTCAAGCGTCTGGACAGCCACCAGACCCGCGCGGAGAAGGGCCTGGGCCTGGGCCTGGCCATCGCCGACGGCCTGTGCAAGGTGCTCGACCACCCCATCGAGGTGCGCTCCTGGCTGGGTCGCGGCAGCGTGTTCAGCGTCACCGTGCCCCTGGCCCGCAAGGTCGAACCGGCCCCGCGCATCGGCTCCTTCAACCCGGAACCCGCCACCCTGACCGGTGCCCAGGTGCTG
>Ga0209075_1004982_pt1 | contig 10390 bp, 7 predicted proteins | sample Stecom2011_FD_187523 | JGI IMG/M metagenome (GOLD analysis project Ga0209075, IMG submission 187523) | Agricultural soil microbial communities from Utah to study Nitrogen management - Steer compost 2011 (SPAdes) (version 2) | ecosystem: Environmental > Terrestrial > Soil > Agricultural land...
GGCTGGACCCGGAAGAGCCTGAGAACACCGCCAAGTCTGTGGAACTGATGGGCCTGCGCTACATCGTTCTGACCTCGGTAGACCGGGACGATCTGGACGACGGTGGTGCCGCGCACTACGCCGCCTGCGTCTCTGCCATCAAACAGCGTACCCCGGAAGTGGCCGTGGAGGCCCTGACCCCGGATTTTGACGCGGTGATGAGCGATGTGGAAAAGGTGGTGGATTCCGGGCTGGATGTGTTTGCACAGAACGTGGAAACCGTCAAACGCCTGACTCATCGCGTGCGAGACCCCCGCGCGGGTTACGAAAAAACCCTGAGCGTACTGGCCCACGCCAAGAAGCACCGGCCAGACGTACTCACCAAGACCAGCCTGATGCTGGGCCTGGGTGAAACCGAGGAAGAAATCCTGGCAACCATGGATGACCTGCGCGCTATCGGGGTCGACATCCTCACCCTTGGCCAGTACCTGCGCCCTACCCCCAACCATCTGCCGGTGGAACGCTACGTCACCCCGGAAGAGTTCAACCGTTACCGAGACATCGGCCTGGAAAAAGGCTTCATGGAAGTGCCGTCCGGCCCCATGGTGCGCTCCAGCTACCGCGCCGACCGGGTGTTCGACAAGAACAATCTGGGGCTGGCCGTACCCGAGGTACCGCAGGCGAGCAACGCCATGCAGATTCCCGTTAAAGCCATCGACTGAGACGCCCATGCTGACACTGCTGCGCAATGCCCGGCTGAAGTACAAGTTCTGGTTGCTGAATATTGTGGTGTTTGCAGTGCTCTGCCTGCTGGTGCTCTATGCCATGCAGCTAATCGCCGAACAGTCTGGTGCGTCTTTCTCACAGGTGTTTGCCGACACCGCACCCGGCTTTGCCTTGGTCGTTGCCGTGCTAATGGCGCTTGAGATGGCCGGTTCCCAGCTACTGATCTCCTTTATAGAACGCCATATGAACCGACTCAAAGACACCATGGTGTCGGTTCAGGCCAGCGGCAATCTCAGTGAGCGAGCACTCGTGGACTCCACCGATGAGATCGGCGAGATGGCCACCGCCTTCAATGCCATGCAGGACCGCACCGAAGACGTTGTTCGCAGCATGAAGGAGGCTATCGAACGGCTCAACCGGGAGGTGCAGGAACTGACCCTGGCCGCGGAATCCCGGCGGGATGATCTGGCACGCCAGCAGGCGGGTGCCGATCGCTCCGCCGAAGTCATCGAAACCATGCTGCAGAGTTTCGTTGGCATTGCCGAGCAGTCTGGCATTGCCAAAACCCTGTCCCATGAAGCCCGCGACACGGCTCTTGCCGGTCAGGAGCGTGTGGGCAGAAGTGCTGACAGCATTCGCCAGCTTGAACAGGTTATCCGCAACTCTGCCAGCAGCGTCGAATCCCTGGCCGAGAACAGCCAGGCTATTGGCCAGACCATCACCGAGATCAAGGGCATAGCCGAGCAAACCAATCTGCTGGCCCTGAATGCCGCCATTGAGGCTGCCCGCGCCGGTGAGCAGGGCCGGGGCTTTGCCGTAGTGGCAGACGAAGTACGCAAACTGGCCCAACGGGTGCAGGATTCCACCGACCAGATTCAAACCAGACTCGACAAGCTACTGGCAGCGATGAACACATCGGTACAGCAGATGACCGGCAGCTCAGAGAACGCCGCCCGCTGCGTGGAGGAGTCGGAACAGGGGCGCCTGGCCCTGGAAGCGATTAATGAAGTCGTCACCCGCATTGATCGGACAAACCAGGAAATCGCTGGCATGTCCGCCGAACAGACGGCCGGCACCGACGATGTACTTGCCAATGTTCAGGGTATCCGGGACACTACCCAAAGCATGGTCACCCAGCTTTCTGACAGCGCTGAAATGACCCGACGACTGAAACACCTGATCGAATCGCTCGAAGACGCGGCATCAAAGGTCAAAGTTCACTGAGGTTTGTGGCACACTCTGCAGTCGTTTTTCGCTGCAGAGTCCTGATACATGAACCGCATCGGTGCCTTTTACGATCGTTTTATCCTTCCCCACCCCTGGATTGTCCTGGTGCTGTTCGGCGCCATCCTGGCCCTGGCGGCCTTGCGCTTTGACCAGTTCAGGCTGGACGCGTCGGCAGAATCGCTGGTGCTTGAGAACGATCGCTCACTGGAAGAATACCGGCAGGTAAACCGCACGTTCACCACGTCAGACGACTTCCTGGTGGTGACTTACACACCGCACGAGCCGCTGTTTACCGCAGAAGGCCTGAGCCGCCTCAAAGCCCTGCGGGACGAACTGCAGGCTCTGGAAGCCGTCAGCTCGACCAACAGCATCCTGAACGTGCCGCTGCTGCACAGCCCAGACCTGACGCTGGATACCGTCGACACCGAAATCAAGACTCTGGACGAACACGAGGTTGCCCCGGAAACGGCCCGTCAGGCGTTGCTGGACAACCCCATGTACCCCAACCTGCTGCTCAGTGAAGACGCCGGCACCACCGCCGTCCAGGTTAACCTGCCAACACCCGAACGCTATTTCGAACTGCTGAACCGGCGCGACGGGCTGCGGGACAAAGTGAACTCTGGCAATGCCAGCGCCGATGAACAACGGCAGCTGGAACAGGCCAGCCAGGAATTCATTCGCTACACCGAAACCCTCGGCAAAGAAAGGGACGCCACCATCGGCAAGGTCCGTGGCATTCTCGACAACCACCGGGAACACGCCAGCATTCACCTGGGCGGTGTGCCGATGATTGTGGCTGATATGATCCGCTTCATTCAGAACGACCTGTCTACCTTTGGTCTGGGGGTGCTGGCGTTCCTGCTGCTGACCCTGGCGGTTATCTTCCGGCAATGGCGCTGGGTTCTGGTGCCCCTGTTGTGTTGCGGCTTTACCGTGTGGCTGATGATCGGCTTCCTTGGCTGGGCCCAGTGGCCCGTCACCGTCATCTCATCCAACTTTATTTCCCTGCTGCTGATCATGACCCTGTCGCTCACCATCCACCTGATTGTGCGCTACCGGGAGTTCCAGCATGACGAGCCGGATGCTGCGCCCCGGGATGTCCTGCGCCGCACCGTCATGGCCATGATCAAACCCTGCTTCTATATGGCCATCACCACCATTGTCGCCTTCGGCTCCCTGACCTTCAGTGGCATTCGACCGGTGATTGATTTTGGCTGGATGATGACCCTGGGGTTATCAGTCGCCTTCATCATTACTTTCCTGGTGTTCCCTGCCCTGCTCAGCCTGCTGCCCCCGCCATTGGACAAGCGGGTAACCTCAGACCGGATTCCATTCACCGATGCCTTTGCCCGCTTTACCGAGCGGTTTGGCGGCACCGTGCTGGCGGGCTCCGGGGTGATTGCCGTGCTGTGCGTGATTGGTCTGAGCCGGCTGACCGTAGAGAACAGTTTCATTGATTACTTCAAATCCTCCACCGAAATTCACCAGGGCATGATCACCATCGACGACCGTCTTGGCGGCACCACGCCACTGGACGTCGTAATCACCGACGAACCGCCACCGGAAAACTACAGCGACGACCCGTTCGCCAGTGATTGCGACCCGTTCGTGGAAGACTGCGACGAAGAAGACTACCGGGACACCTGGTACACCTACCAGAAAATGCGCCAGCTTGGTGACGTGCACGATTACCTGAACAGCCTGCCGGAAACCGGCAAGGTACTGTCAATCAGCACCACCCTGGACCTGCTTGCCCAGATCAACGGCGGTACGCCACTGAACGCCCTGGAGCTGGCGTTTGTGCCGGCCGCGGTGCCCGACGATCTGCAGGATATCCTGCTGACGCCCTATATATCCGAAGAGCACAGCCAGGCCCGATTCAGCATCCGGATTCTGGAAACCATGCCAGATCTGCGCCGGCAAGACCTGCTGGACCGTATCCACAACCATCTCACCACCGATCTGGGCTATGACCCTGAGCGAATCCAGCTCTCGGGTATGACGGTGATGTACAACAACATGCTGCAAAGCCTGTTTGATTCACAGATCAAAACCATCGGGGTCGTTTTCGGCGCCATCCTGGTGATGTTTCTGATACTGTTCCGTTCAATCAAGCTGTCGTTGATTGGCATGGCCCCCAACCTGATCGCCGCCGGCTCGGTACTTGGCCTGATGGGCTGGCTGGGAATTCCACTGGACATGATGACCATCACCGTTGCCGCCATTACCGTGGGAATCGCCGTGGATGACACCATCCACTACATCCACCGGTTCAAAACCGAATTTGCCAAAGACGGTGATTACCTGGCCACCATGCACCGCTGCCATCGCAGCATCGGCCAGGCCATGTTCTTCACCTCGCTGACCATCATCTCCGGTTTCTCGATTCTGGTGTTGTCCAACTTCATCCCCACTATTTACTTTGGCCTGTTCACCGGTTTTGCCATGTTTATGGCCCTGGTCGGAGCCCTGACCCTGCTGCCCAGGCTGATCATTCTGTTTAAGCCGTTCCCTGCCCCATAACAAAAAACCCCGCCCGAGCAGCGCTCGAGCGGGGTTATTTTGGCCGTTACTCCGGCCGGCTACCGGGCCGTCATGCTTTGCCCGGTTCCGGATTATCCGGAGTGTTGATCATGTCATCATGCTCATCCATGTCCCACGGCAGCTTACCGGGCGAGATATCCAGGAAGTGCAGGTAGTTCTCGAACTGGTCAAGGATATCCTTGATCACGTCGTTCTCATCGTACCCGTAGATATCATAGGAGCGGCCACCGCGGCGCAAATACACCTCGGCACGGTAGTAGGCCTCTGGTTTGTCCGGGTCGCGCTTCAATTCCCCATAAACAAAGCCGGGCATAGGATGTTCTGTCAGCCGGATGTCATACATGAAGTCTACGTGATGCTCCCGATGCACCTGCAAATGAGCACGCTCGTTCTCGGTATCAAACTCTGACGAGGCATTCCAGCCACGGGCTTTCAGCTCGGTTTCGACTTCCCGCATGACGTTCATCACGGTGTTCTTGATGTACATTTCCACTTCATGCCGGCTCGGAAATTCAACAATTGCCGCCAGGCGATGCTTCCACTGGGAACCGCTCATTTGTCGGCTGGTCAGCATGTGAGCCTGGAGACTGGTTTCGCGGTGCCCTTCAATCACCAACGCCCGCCACATACCGATAGCGGCAATCAACATGATGATGGCAAATGGCAAGGCACTGGCAATGGTCATGGTTTGCAGCGCATTCAGGCCACCAGCCAGCAACAGCACCGAGGCTACCGCACCTTCCAGCACCGCCCAGAACACCCGCTGCCAGGCCGGGGTGTTGATCACACCGCCAGAGGCCAGCGAATCAATAACCAGAGAGCCGGAGTCTGAGGAGGTCACAAAGAAGGTGATAATAAGCAACACGGTAATCAGCGAGATAAAGAACGACCAGGGCAGCTGATCAAACAACTTGAACAAGGCCACCGCATGGTCTGCCTGAACATCGGCAATCAGGGTGTCGACCCCCTGGTTCATGATCATGTTCAGGGCCGTGTCGCCAAACACGGAGAACCACAGGAAGGTAAAGATGGACGGCACCAGCATAACGCCAAAGACAAACTGACGGATGGTGCGGCCCCGGCTGATCTTGGCGATAAACATCCCCACAAATGGCGCCCAGGCGATGGTCCACCCGAAGATAAACAGGGTCCAGTTACCAATCCAGTCACTACGGGTGTAGGCCTGCAAGTTGAAGGTGCGCTCGACAATGCCGCTCAGGTAGCTGCCGGTATTCTGCAGGAAGGTTTCAAGAATCAGGATGGTCGGGCCCACCACGAACACAAACAGCATCAGCGAAACGGCCAGAATCATGTTCAGGATCGACAGCCGCTTTACGCCCTTGTCCATACCGGCAACCACCGAAACGGTGGCTGCCGCCGTAATGATGGCGATGGCAATGATCTGCACCGTAGTACTGATCGGCACTTCCGGCCACAGATAGTTGATACCGGCATTGATCTGGGTGACCGACAAACCAAGCGTGGTGGCAATACCGAACATGGTACCCAGAATCGCAAACACATCCACCGCGTGGCCTATCGGCCCATAGATACGCTCGCCAATCAGCGGATACAGTGCGGAACGGATGGACAATGGCAAACCGTGCCGGAACGCAAAATACGCCAGCACCAGTCCGACCAGGCCGTAAATGGCCCAGATGTGGAAGCCCCAGTGGAAGAACGCAATCTGCATGGCCTGCTTGGCGGCGTCCACCGTTTCCCCAGCCCCCGCGGGTGGCGAGGCGTAATGCAGCACCGGCTCGGCAACACCAAAGAACAGTAAGGCAATGCCATAGCCCGCTGAGAACAGCATGGCAAACCACTCAGGGAAGGAGTACTGGGCCTCGGCATGATCCGGACCCAGCTTAATATTACCCCACTTTGATGCGCCTACGGTGACAATAAACACCAGGAAAATAGCCACCGACAGCATGTAGAACCAGCCGAAGGTTTCGGTGATCCAGGCCAGGGTTGCACTGAAGGCTTCCCCCGCCAATTCGGGGTTGCTAATGGTGCCGATAACCAACAGCAGTGCCACGGCAACCGCCGGTATAAACACCGGAATCAGAATGGTTGACCGGATAGCTTTCGCATCTGAAGCCATAGATCTAGTCCATGTTACGGGTGAATTTGTTTGCTCATGCTATAAGTATAGGAAACCGCGTATTATTTGGATTGCTTCTTCAAGCCTCACTGTGTGATAAACCTATAGGCCAGCATTAACGTATCTGCGAGGAGGGAGGGGAAATTGCGAGGGGTGTGTCCGAAGAAATGCTGCCTGCCGGGCACCTCGTTGGATGACCTCCGGCAGGCAGTGGTACGAGACCTTTACTGGCCAGGCTGCATCATTTGCTGTTGTTGCTGCATCTGGCGCTGCATTTCCTGCATCTGGCGATCCAGCTCATCACGCTGATCCTGGGTAAATACGGCGTCAACCTTAGCCTGCATCAGTGCAGACAGCGCGGCAATTTCACCGGTCACGTCGCCCAGTTTCTCAGCGTTGTCACGGATGGCTGCCTCGCTGTAGTCCGCTTTGATTTCGGCCTGCAAAGCCTGCTGCAGAGACTGTGCGTTCTGGCGCAGCTCGCCAATTTCACCCTGCATCTCGTCAATAATGCCGCGGATCTCGGTTTGCTGAGCATCAGACAAACCAACCATCTCGGCCAACTGGTCTACCTGGTCCGGCTGGCCCGGAGCAGCTTGCTGGGCAAACGCCGGCATGGAGAGACTAAGGGCAACCAGTGCGGAACCGATAATTTTTGCGAGTTTCATAATATTCTCCAAATGGTCGGTGGCCACGCTTTAACCACCGGATGTCGTTACTTTCAAGGCTCGAGGTCGTACACCCTAAAACATTCCGGCCCAACTTTTCACCCCGATCACCCCTCTTTTTATACATACTTCCGAAAAAATACTTGCGGGCTCCCAGAACGCGGGGGCTCACAGCGACTATGAAAATTTGGTCATTACCCTGCATAATGGCCCCCTTCAACAGAGAGCGGAGCACATACCATGGCGATTAACTGGTTTCCCGGGCACATGCACAAGGCCCGAAAGGAGATCAAAAACGTCATGCCTCAGATGGATCTGATCATCGAGGTAGTCGACGCCCGCATTCCTTTCAGCAGCGAGAACCCGCTGGTGCCCTCGCTCCGTGGTGATACCCCCCTCATCAAGGTCCTGAACAAGCGCGACCTGGCAGACCCGGCGGTAACCGAGCAATGGCTCCGGTGGCTGGAACAGGAACGGGGCGTTCGCGCCATTACCCTGACCCATAATGAGCGAAAGGAAGCACTGGGCATCCTGAAATTGGCAGAAGAGCTTACCCCGGGCCACGATCGCCAGAAAAGCGCGCTCCGGGTGATGATCCTGGGCATTCCGAACGTTGGTAAATCTACCCTGATCAACACCCTCGCCGGCCGACCGGCCGCCAAGACCGGAAACGAACCCGCGGTTACCCGAGCCCAGCAAGCCATCAAACTGCCAGACAACGTATTGTTGTATGACACGCCCGGTTTCCTCTGGCCCAAGCTGTCCCCTGAGCAATGCGGCTATCGGCTGGCCATCTCCGGTGCCATCCGCAGCGCCGTGCTGGATTTCGAAGATGTGGCGATGTTTGAAGCGGACTACCTGGTTAAGGCCTATCCGGAACTGGTGATGGCCCGCTACGGCCTGGAGCAGCAACCGGTCGATGGCCTGGCGCTGATGGATGCCATTGCCGCGAAACGAAAGTTCTTCCGCCGGGGCGGAGTGCCAGACCTCCACAAGGTGTCTGAGATCCTGCTTAATGAATTCAGGGCTGGAACCATCGGCCGGATTTCCCTGGAAACACCTGAGATGGTTGAGCAAGAGCTACAGCAGGCCCGGGCCGATGAAGAAGCCAGGGAAGCCGAGAAGCAGGCCCGAACCGACCAACGCAAGAAAAGGTCGTCCTGAGGGAACACCCTCCGATTGACCACTGGACCGGTTAGACTAAAGCCTTCTTAAAATACACGCATAAGACTAGACTCTTTTGCTATACTTGATTTTGATCAATGTGTGAGAATCCAGATGTTTCAGCATTGGCACCCATGGCGGTCCGCTAAACTTTGAGCGTATCCGGATTGGCCATGGTCTTGCTTCCTGCGCGAGGGCAACCTTTGCCAACCAGGAATGAGGACGGCTGCGCATGACGGCAGCCCGATATGGATCAACCCGGATGGTTCATCAATATGGCCCAGGCAATTCGACTTCACCAAGTGTCTCCCCTCAAGGCCTCCTGCCAGCAGTGCAGCCTGAGCAACCTGTGTCTTCCACTGGCGGTGGAAGAAAATGATCTGGAGCGATTGGAAGATATCGTTCAGCAAGGGCGGATTTTCAATCGCGGCGAGCACATTTTTGATCAGAGCACGCCTTTTCGCTCCTGCTTTGCGGTAAAAAGCGGTTCCATCAAGACATCCATAATTACCGAGGGTGGCGAAGAGCAGGTAACCGGCTTTTATATGCCTGGCGAACTGGTGGGCCTGGACAGCATGAGCAGCGAACATTACGCCTGCACCGCCAAAGCCCTGGAGCGCACCAGCGTGTGTGAGTTCCCGGTGGACAAACTGGAACAGCTCACCGGCAAGCTGCCTGAACTGCAGCACCACATGTACCATCTGATGAGCCAGGAAATCCAGAACAGCCATCAGCTGGCCATGTTGCTGAGCAAGAACACTGCGGAAGAGCGCATCGCCGCCCTTCTGCTGTCATTATCCAGCCGCTTCCGCCGTCGCCGGATGTCGCCCACCAATTTCAGCCTGCCCATGGCAAGAAACGACATTGCTAACTTCTTGGGGCTGGCTGTGGAAACTGTGAGCCGGGTGTTCACCCGTTTCCAGAATCAGGGCATCATCCGGGCCCGAGGCCGGGAAGTGGAGCTTCTTGATGTTGAAGCCCTGCAGATGGTCACCCGGGATTTTGCCCGCCAGGGCTGCCAGCAGTAAGGCCTGTTACCCTCAGAGCCGGCAGCTTCAGGAGCTCGCCGGCGCCTTGTCTGGCTCTGCCTCTGGCGCGGTTTTCAGCATCGCCACCTCCTCTGACAACCAGGTTCGCCATGGCAACTGTTTAATGCCAAAGGTATTGCGAATCTTGCTGCACACCATCGTGGTGTTCACCGGCTCCAGGTGCGCCCACTCAGGCACTTCATCCACTATCCGGATGTCCTCGGGAATACCGGGCAAACCGGCAATGGCCAGACCCAGTTCATAGAGGTTGATTTCTTCCGCCCCGGCGTACTGGTAGGTGCCCCATACCTCGGCACCACAGTCGACCTGCAGCACCACAGCGGTAATGACCCGCGCCAGATCCTGCACGGCCACTGGCTGGCCCTTGCAGCGTCCGGGCAAATAAAGCCCTTCATTTCCGGCGGTACTTTTCTGAACTTTCTCGACAAACCGGGCAAGACTCCAGCCGGTTCTTAGCAGAATGTGCCGGGGCAGCACGGTCCGCAGCGCCTGTTCGCACTCCCACTGCCAGCGGCCCAGTTCGTTGACCGGCTGCCCGGGATTCGAGGCAATATAAGCGGCCTGCTTGCGGCCATCAAAGACATAGCAGGACGACAGCTGTAACAGGGCCATATTCCGGTCACGGGCATACTCCGCCAGCGCCAGCGGCAAAGAAAACGCCGCCTGGTGAGTCGCCTCACGGTTATCCTCGGCCTTTTCCGGGTCTACCAGCCACAGGGCATTTACGATCAGGTCTGTGTCTTCAGGTATCCAGTTTTCCAGAGCGTGCAAGTCGGCGTTGGCCGGGTCGCTGACCAGTAACGGGCTGACCTGAAGATGGGTTCTTCGCAGCCGCTCCAGCAACACCCTGCCAAGAGGGCCATAGTCGTGAACCACAAGTACATGCACGTTGAATCACTGCCTCCGGAATATCACTGATATGACGGGCG
>Ga0209075_1004983_pt1 | contig 10390 bp, 10 predicted proteins | sample Stecom2011_FD_187523 | JGI IMG/M metagenome (GOLD analysis project Ga0209075, IMG submission 187523) | Agricultural soil microbial communities from Utah to study Nitrogen management - Steer compost 2011 (SPAdes) (version 2) | ecosystem: Environmental > Terrestrial > Soil > Agricultural land...
CCTTATAAATCTATTTATTACTGATCGTACATATCCTCATAGTCATCCATGATTTCATTATAATCGTCTTCATCATAATCATCATCGAATTCTACGTCTAGATCATTATCCTTCTCATCGTCATCATCTGTCGAAACGATTGGTAACTCAACATCGATATATTCTTTTTCTTCAGCTTCTTCTTCGTCGATTTCTTCTTCAAGTTCTTCATCGATATCTACAACTTCTTCTTCATCGTCTAGAACGAATGCTTCAAAGTCTAAATCATCTTCTGTATCTTCTTCGATTTCTTCATGCTTAATGAATCGAGAACCATCTTCGTCCCAAAGCTCTAAATTGAAGGCTTTTAAGTCCCATAAGTCATCGCCGCAATAAACAAATTTACCACTTTGAGTCATGTCCATATATAGTTGCGTTAAGCGATTAATATTTGATAATTCAAATCCCTTAATTTCAGCTACACTAGAAAAAATGTCGTTAATGGACATTGGCCCTTTTGCTTCCATTATTAAATGTTCAGCAATATCAACCATTGCTAACTCTTGTAATTTTTGATCCATTTGTGCCTCCTAAAACCTTATATATTGTATATGAAGTTTTGATTTTTTGCAAGTTTTTACTATTTTTTTGATAAAAAGATGATAATTGCCGCTATAATTGCGATAACTAAAAACAATTTAATCATCTTTTTAGCGAATGTTATCGATCCAAGTATAACAATAATTAATAATAAGATAACCAATAACCATTTAAACAATTCATGTAATGGACTTACGTAAGTATCGTACAGTCTTAGGATATGTTCATCTAACTTTAATCCTTTTAAAACATCATCGATCTTTAACCAAATATTTACAAAAAATTCTTTCATAGTATACTCCTACTCAAAGGGTTTGCGGTTTTCCACCGCTTTACTTAAAGTCAACGTGTCAGCATATTTTAAATCTGTACCTACAGGTAATCCATATGCTAACCTCGTAATTGTAAGTGGTTCACTTTGATATAATTGTTTTAAAAACTTAGCAGTCATTTCACCTTCAACTGTACTATTTGTAGCGATAATCATTTCTTTAAAGTTTTTAATTCTTAAACTTAATGAATCAATCGTTAAATCTTTATCGGTAATTCCTTTAGAAAAATCAATAAGTCCACCGAGTACGTGGTATTGTCCTCTATAGGTTCCCATTTTTTCCATCATGAACACATCTTTTGAGTCACTAACAACCATAAGAACATCTTGTTCTCTTGTAGGGTCCATAATGATTGGGCTAATTTCTTGATCCGTTAATACATGTGATACTTTACATGCTCTAAGTTCTTTTTTGAGTTTTATTAAGTCTTCACTAAAATTTAGGACATCTTCGTGTTCTAAATTGGTTGCGACAAAAAGCGCTAATCTTTCAGCAGTTTTTTCACCGATACCTGGTAATTTTTGAAAGTCTTCGATGACTTTCTTTAAAATATCAGGATACATTAAAAACCAAACCCGCCTAAACCACCTGAAAATTGTTTCATTGTTTCTTCTGATTCTTTTTCAATTTGTTTTAAAGCGTCATTTGTTGCAAGTAATATTGCATCTTGTAACATTTCAACTTCTTCTAACATTTCAGGGTTGATTTTCACGTCAATCACTTGACGTGTACCTTGCATAATGATTGTTACACCACTTGCTTTACCAAAGTATTCTTTTTGTTCTAAAGCTTCTTGTGCTTCCATCATTTCTTTTTGCATTTTCTTTAATTTATTTAACATTCCTGGGTTCATCTTAATCCTCCACTATTACTTTATCACCAAAGTACTCTTTTGCGAGAGAAACAACCTCTGGTGTTTTATCTTTTTTTATTTTTGGTTGTTCATATAATTTAAAATCATGTTCGGGTATTGTTGGAAATTCAATACCTTGCTGGTATTGTTGTTTGTAGTGATTTAAAACATATTCCCAATCACTTTTTTGAATTGCATAATAATCATCAATTAGTTTTTGTTTATTATTTAAAATTTTAAATACTTGTTTTTTTAGTTCTTTTGACATGATTTGTTCACAAAATGACAAATCCTCGTAAACTATTAACATTTTATTTGATACAGCCACAAGTTGAGCTTGACTTAAAAGGTGCGCAGCAAGTTTTAATTCATCAATTGGATAATCCTTTAATGCTGCCCAGCCGTTATCTAAGATGAGGCGTTTTTCTTTATCACCGTTATTTAAAATTTCTTCGATTACTTTTGAAGTTACCAGTGGTTTTTTATCTTGAGGAATCAAAGTTTTTGTAGGCACTGGTATTTCTCTTGCTTGTGTTTTTAATTCTTGAATTTCTAGTTTTAAATTTTCAATTTCTGCATCATAATCAATTTGTTTTAACATATGATGATCAACCATCTTAATGAACGCAAGCTCAATATACATTCTTTTTTGATGTGTATATTTTAAATCATTTTGTAATTTATTCAAAATATCCAAATAAAAATATATTTTGTTAACATTAAAATGTTTTAATCGATCGTATTTTGGGTTTTTAACTGTCGTTTTTTTCTCTAAGAGTAAATCTCTAAGTGCACGAATTAAATCACTTGTAATACGACTTACTTCTTTTCCAGATTGGATAAGTTCAATAAGAATATTTAGCGCAACTTGAACTTGTTTTTTATCAAGTGCTTCAAGTATATCGATTAATGCATTTGTTGCGACACTCCCACTGACTTGGTGTACATCATCAAGCGTGATTGAGTTTCCAGCATATGAGATGATTTGGTCGAACAGACTTAATGCATCGCGCATACCTCCTTCAGCACTTACGGCAATCATTTGTTTAGCTTCATCATCTATGTTAATCGATTCTTTTTCTGAAATTTCAGATAATTTATCATAGATTTCATCAGTGTCTAAGTTTTTAAAATCGAAGCGTTGACATCGTGAAAGAATAGTCGCTGGTATTTTGTAAGCTTCAGTTGTCGCTAAAATAAAGATAACATGTTTTGGTGGTTCTTCAAGCGTCTTAAGTAGCGCATTAAATGCACCTGTTGTGAGCATATGGACTTCATCAATGATATAAACTTTATATTTGCTTGCACCAGGCATGTACTTCACTTTATCACGAAGATCTCTAATTTCATCTACACCATTGTTTGATGCAGCATCGATTTCGATAACATCTGAAATATCGCCTTTATCGAGGCCCTTACAAATATCACATTCATTACACGGATTTCCCTCATGTGGATTCAAACAGTTGACCGCTTTAGCAAAAATCTTAGCGATACTTGTTTTACCTGTACCTCTTGGGCCGCTAAATAAATACGCATGGCCAATTTTATTGTGTGTTATTGAGTTTTGTAATGTTTTTATAATAACTTTTTGACCAGCAACTTCTCTAAATGTTTTTGGTCGATAAGTTCGATATAACGCTACGTAAGCCATACGCTCTCTCCTTTTGAATAAAGTCTATTTATGATTATATCATAAAATAGCTGTTTGTTATTTTCCAAGACAAAACCTAGAAAATAATGTGTCTAAAAGTTCGTCTTGATAGCGAACACCAATAATATCACCTAGAGATTGCCATGCATTTGTTAAATCAATGGCGTAAATATCCACAGGCATATCAAGATTAATAGATTCTAATACATTTTCTAACGATTTGATTGCGTCATTGACTTTAGCTATATGTCTTGTGTTGGATAAGTAATTAAAGTCGCGCTCCTCTAGATTTGTTAAAGATAATACTTCTAAAATTTTTGTCTCTAGTTCTCTAAAGCCTTGCTTTTGTAACGCTGATATTTTAATACCTGCTACATCAATTTGTGATTCAAGGTCATCTTTATTTAAAATAACGACACTTGGTTTTTTCTTAGCAGCTTCTAATAAACGATAATCAATTTCATCAAGTGGTCTACTTTGGTCTAAAACAACAAGTACTAATTGTGCTTTATCAAGCGCTTTAAGTGAGCGCTCAACACCTATTTTTTCAACCACATCATCAGTATCGCGAATACCGGCAGTATCGATCAATTTTAAAGTGATTCCGCCAAGATTAAGTTCCGCTTCAATTGTATCTCGCGTTGTTCCGGCAATATCGGTTACAATTGCTTTATCTTCATTTAATAAAGCATTTAATAAACTGCTCTTACCCACATTTGGTTTTCCAATAATCGCAGTACTTATGCCATCACGAATTAATTGGTTTTGGTAACTGTGTTCCAATAAATACTTCATGTCTTTTAAAATTTCCAGCGTTGCTGGATAAATAATCTCTTTACTCATAACAACTGCATCATCATACTCAGGGTAATCAATGTTAACTTCGATTTGAGCGATGACATTAACGAGTTTATCTCGTAAGTTTTTTATTAATTTGGAAGTTTCTTGAGTTAAACCAAGACTTGCAATTTTTAAAGCATTTATGTTTTTAGCATGAATAACATCCATAATCGCTTCTGCTTGTACGAGGTCGATACGACCATTTAAATATGCACGCTCACTAAACTCCCCTGGACGAGCTAGGCGCATATCTAGTTTCAAAAGTCTTTCTAAAACTTTTTGGGTAAGTAACATCCCACCATGAATCGATATTTCGACCATATCTTCACGTGTAAATGTTTTAGGGGCTCTTAAAACGGATACCATAACTTCATCTAAAAATGTACCATCTTCGTTCAATAAATGGCCATAGTGTACAGTATGTGATTTAGCCTTCTCTAAATTTTTACCTTTAAAAATTTTATTCACTTCTTTAATTGCATCATTTCCGCTTACACGGATAAGTGCGAGCGCACCAGTACCAACAGGCGTTGATACAGCACATATTGTATCAGTTATCATTAGTCATGGTCCTCAACGGCTTGACTTTGTTTCTTAAACGGATTAATTCCACGGTTAATATCTCTGATTGCTATAAATAATACAAAGAATAAGCCCATAAGTGTTCCTAAAACAATGTAGCCGCTTCCTAAAATTAAACCATTCATGGCTACCGTCCAAACGGTTGCTGCTGTTGTAATACCACGAACAACATCTCTTGCTTGGTCTTTAATAATAACACCGGCTCCAATAAAACCAACCCCAGTAATAACTTGTGCAATAAGTCTTTGATTTTCTGGGTCCGTTGTTATACCGGTTGCTTGCAAAGCAATCGATTGTTCATGCATGAATCTTTGTAAAATTGCTATACCACACGCAGCAGCAGCTACTAAGATGTGTGATGAAATACCTGCTGATTTTCCGACGTTTTGTCTTTCAAGCCCGATAAAACCTGAAATTAAAAACGTAATAAATAGTGGTAAAGCTATTTTAAGTAATATATCTATTAAAGTTAAGTGTGAGTCTAAGATCACTTTTCTTCACTCCCTTTTTTATTATAAATATCAACAAATGAATACTTAATACCGTCTTTTTGGTAACCGAATAATGCATCTATATTGACATTTTTTGTTGCAGCAAAGATGTTTTTTTCTATATCCGGGTTAATTTTATTTAAATGTTTGATTAGTTCTTTAATCTCGCGCCGTTTAGATGCTGTTTTTAATGCCGCAACCGTGCATCCACAATTCATTGTTTGTAGACCGCTTCTTTTTGTAAAGCGAACAATATCTTTTTCTTTTATTAATACCATTGGACGAATAAGTTCCATATCAGGATAATTTTCGGCTGTAACTTTTGGTACCATTGTTTTGTATTCACCACCATAAAATAGTGATAATAATGATGTTTCAATGACATCATCAAAATGATGACCTAGTGCTAATTTATTGCATCCATATTTTTTAGCCATTGCGTATAAAAACCCACGACGCATTCGAGCACACAAGTAACATGGATGCTCTTTAGCGATTTTTTCAACCACATCAAAAATGTGTGAATCTTCAATAATAACCGGAATATTTAAATACTCACAGTTTTCTTTTAATTTATTCAAGTTCGCTGGATGAAATCCAGGATTCATTGTAATAAACACAAGTTCAAACGGTATTTTATTGTGTCTTTTTAACGTTTGAAATAATTTTGCAAGTAACAATGAGTCTTTACCACCAGATATCGCTACGGCAACCTTATCGTTTGGTTTAAGTAGTTCATATTCTGTAATGGCTTTAACGAATGGCTTAAAGATATCCTTTCTATACGTTGTTTCAATGCTTCTTTCGATATCTAAAAGGGGAAGTTTATCCCCAGTAGCTATAACGCCTTCACAAATCTCAAGCATTTTTTATTGTCTCTTCAATGTCCTTTATTAAGAATGGTAGTTCGTCCCAACTGTATAGTGTTGCTCCACTCGCTTTAGCATGACCGCCTCCGCGATACTTATTAGCAACCTTATCAATATTTGGACCGTTTGAACGAATTCTAACACGAATTTCATCAGTATTTGGATATTCGATAAATAATGCCCATACTGGATATCCTTCGATGCCACCTAGCAATGAAACCATTGCAGCGCCTTCTTCAGTTGTAACATTGAATTTATCGAAATCTTCTTGTTTGACAATTGCATAAATAAATCCACCTGGAGTTGTAACGATGTTTTGATAAATATGACCTTTAAATCTTAAGACATCTAAGGATTCTTTAGATAATTGTTGGTCGATATATTCAACATCTACGCCCTTGCTTAGTAACATACCTGCAATTTGGTGTGTTAATTGACTGACACCACGGAAACGGAATCTACCTGTATCGGTAACAATACCCGTATACATTGCGATTGCACCTGCTTTTGATAAAGACAGTTTATCTTTAAATCTTAAGTAGAAATACGCAATCATTTGTGCACATGATGGGAAGTTTGTATCTACCCATCTCAAATCACCATAGTTATCCACTGGAATGTGATGGTCAATTTTAATAACTTCTTTTGCTAATTTGTATCTTGGATCACTAATGCGTGATTCAACAGCTGTATCAACAACAATTGCAAGTGCTCCGTTATAAACATCATCAGCAATTGTATCCATTTTTCCAACAAAGTCTACAAATTGTGAAGTTTCACCAACTACATAAATTCGTTTGTTTGGAAATGAATTCACTAAGATATCTTTTAAACCAAATTGTGCACCATAGCAGTCTCCATCAGGTCTTTTGTGTCCATGAATAATAATTGTTTCATACGCTTTAATTTTATTTAAGATTCTTTCCATTCTTTTGCTCTCCTATCTAAGTCCTCTAAGACTTGTTCAACTTCTTCGAATGAAGTTAGTGATGCGCCACACGCAAAATCGTGTCCACCACCGCCATATTTTTTAGCAATGTCAACGATGACAATGCCTCTTGCTCTAAACTCACAAATAACTTTGTTGTTTGTTTTGTCTTCTGTGAAACTAGCCCAAATTGGTATTTCTTTAATACCTGCCATTAAGTTCACCATGCCACGAGATACGCCTTGAACATCTAATCCACTTTTTAAAATCATTTCATGTGTGTTCTTTCTGTATGCAACGCCGTTAGGTGTTGTTTCAAATTCAGAAAACATGAGTTTAATTTGTTTTTTTGCAAGCGATTCTGTATATAAGTAATCATAGAATCCTGTAATGTCTGGATTAAACTCATTAATATAACTTGCTGCTGCAAAAGTTCGTGCTGCATTTAAGTTTGATATGTACATAAAGCGATTTGTATCTGTAACCATTCCACCATAAAGGTATGTTGCTGCTGTGCTTGATGGAACAAATTTCCATTTTTGAATAAGTTCAACAATGAGCATTGCTGCAGAACTAGCTTGTGGGTCATGATAAAAATAGGATACGTTTGGCAAGTTTGTATCGTTTTTATGGTGGTCAATGACAATAACCTCGCGTGCAAGTTCATAACGTTTATCACTCACCATATAGTCTACTGCAACATCAACAACGATAGATAATGCATCTTTAAATGTATCATCTTCAATCATATCCATTACAGCATGATACGACATATCATTGATATCGCCTACCATATAAATTTTCTTTTGTGGAAAAGTATCTTTCAACACATGGTACAGTCCCACTTGTGAACCAATAGCATCCATATCAGGTCTTTCGTGACGATGAATAATAATCGTATCGTATGATTTAATTTTTTCTAATATTTGTTTTTCCATATATACATCCTCATTTTTTATACATGGTATATTATACCATGTTTAGCCCTATATGTAAAAGGTAAAAACCGATAATAAAGGGCTGTCAAACAGCCCTTTTATAATTATTTGATTATTTATTTATCATAACCGAAATCTGCGCACTTCATCGATTGTAAGTACGTATTTTACGACTACTTTAGCTTTTGGTTGAACGATGCGTGCTTCATCAACTTCTACAAAGTATTCATAGACTGGTTCAAATAAATCCTCATGGTCAATAAATGGGTTTCGGTTACCTTGTTCTTGATAGATAACTTCATTACGATTGCGTTCAAACTCATCGACTGGATCTTCTATATGCCATTCAAGTAAAATACTTAACATACCTGCGTAAGCACCTTCAACTGTATAGTTTGTAGATGGATCATTTCTAAGAAGTGTTTCATTATCTGTTAGTTTTAAGAAATTATATCTAACAGCCATGTAAAGCAATATTCTTGCTACATCTCCTTTATCTTTATCGCTTGGATAGAAGCCTTCTGCTCCTACTGTTTTTGCTGATCCAATACCAGCAACAAAGTATCTATTTGAACGCGTCTGATTGATACCGTCAATCGCTCTTAAGTTATGAAGGTCCGAACCTTGATTTCTAGAACTATTATCTACTCTTGATATTCCAAGCTTAGAGTTTGGCCAAACGTGCTCGCGTTGCCAGGCACCAGCGCCTTTTCCTATCCAGGATGTTGCAATCTTCGATTGATTGTACATACCGCGAATACTATTATTGTTATCGTATGGGTCTAAATCTGAATCTTCAAGTACATATCGTGCATCACCATAAGATACCGATATAAATCCTGTAGATATAATTGTACGAAGTTTTAATACTAGAGCCTCTCCAGTTAAGCCTTCAATGCCAGTATAATACGGTAAATACTCACCTGGTTCTGGACCTGGATTATCAGGATCGTTTATAACTTCAATTGTAAAGTAAATATATTTCTCATTACCGTATGCATCTTTTGCATAATACCAAACATTTTGAGAGGTTGGGTACATAAACTTAATTGTTTCACGTGATTTAATAACCGTAATTTCATCACCTTTAAAATCATGGGCTATAGCATCCGGCAATGTATATTCTTCATTAATTAAGATGCTTTCTTTTACTTCTTCTAAAACCTCAATTGTTATATCTAAGTTTGTACCTTCTTCAAAGACATACACTTTAATAATAAATTGTGTCGTTCCTATTTCGTTTGTCGCTTCATAAATAATTTCGTATGCACCTGGAACGTCAGTATTCAAATCTGTTTCATACGTTGCTACCATTGTTTGTTCGAAATTATCAACAGCAAACAATGTCGGTATAATAAATTCGCTACCTTCGATCATTGAGTATGTATCTTTATCTTCAACTTCAAAAATTGGAAGTGAATTGGACTTTGGTTCTTTTTCTTCAATATTAATACGAACTTCTTTAATATGAATTTGTATGTTTTCTTGATGCACATTTTTAATGCTAAATGTTTGAATATTTAAATCATTAAACGTAATATTACCAGCTTGCAACTCGCTTTTTGTCTTATTTATTTCTTGTGCATCTAAAGTGAATTTAGCATCTGCAACTGTTGTATCAAAAATAAATTCAACTTTGGTTATCTTATATGTATTATCGATTGAAACCGTTAAAGTTGTTCCGCCACTTGTTTGATATAGTCTAATTTGACCAGAAGTGTTTAATCCGGCGTAGTTAGAGCCAGTTAATGTACTTGTTACATTAAATAAATTTGCATCTAAACCAACAATTTCAGCATTATTTCCTGGAGTCATGTTTGTTGTCGTACCACCAGGGTACTTCATAATGACTGTCGATTTATCAGCTTCAATGATTCTTGCAAGAACAGTAATTTCAAATGTTTTTAAAGCTGTTTCTTCTCCATCAGACACTGTAAGTGTTAACGTAACATCAGTATCTATAGTGTCGCGAATAACATAACCTATATTGTCATGAATTTGTACTGCAAAACTATTAGATGTCCAAGTGACTTCAATGCCTGCCATGTATGTATTTTGTAATATTAAATCTTTTGTAACAGATGCGCTGTGGTCACCTTGTTCATACTGAATACTAATTTCGTCAATAATATCATCAACTGTGACTTCTGTACCAATTACTTTAATAATAAACGTTTTTGTATGTGTTTGACCACCCATGATAATTCCTGCAGTTATGCTAACTGTTGTTGTTTCTTCTTGTCGTGTAACGATAGCTATATCGTTACTAATTTCAACGATTGAATTATCTGAATTCCATATAATATCTACAAATCTTATTATTG
>Ga0209075_1004984_pt1 | contig 10388 bp, 10 predicted proteins | sample Stecom2011_FD_187523 | JGI IMG/M metagenome (GOLD analysis project Ga0209075, IMG submission 187523) | Agricultural soil microbial communities from Utah to study Nitrogen management - Steer compost 2011 (SPAdes) (version 2) | ecosystem: Environmental > Terrestrial > Soil > Agricultural land...
ACAGACTGTGTTACGCCAACAACTGGATAGTTAAATGGAATAACGCTCTCCACATCATCTGCGGTAATGACCACAGAAAGGAAATCATCGGTTTTTAAAGTCGGTGTAAAGTGTGCATTATTGCCAGTTTCTGCGGATTGTTCCGTCTGAAAATACACCATGCGTTTGTGTGTATTGCACGACGAAAGTACCGTGAGGATCAGGAGGATAAATGTAAACTGACTTGCTTTAATCATACTTAACTTATTAGGGGATACAAATATATGATATTTTAATGGATAAATGGTATTGTCTTGTTTTGAAGTTTGTTGGTGGTAGGCTGTGGGCTTTAGGCTGTTGGCTGTAGGCGGTAGGCAGTAGGCTGTAAGCTGTATGCTTGTGTTAGCCTTCGATTTATATTGTAATTTTTAGTACTTAGGTTTATCTTTCAAGTGGATGTTTGGAGTTCGAGATTCAGTCAAAGGTCTGAGAGCTCCTCAGTCACTTCGTTCCGTACTTGAACTAATTTATTGTATGGAAAACGAGATTCCTCAGTCGCCCCGAGTTCTCGGGACTCCATCGGAATGACAGGCTTCGTGGGGTTGGAGGGGGTAAAAATTTGCTGAAGCGAAGCTTCAGCAAATTTTTACCCCTGTTCTCGACTACCAGATTGTCATTCCGATCAGCGGTGAAAATCTATGATTTTCGCTGATGGAGGAATCTCTCAGGCTTTCGACTGAATCTCGTTCTCTTTTGCTTTGTGTTTTCTACCGAGTTATTTACCTATAAATTTCCAACAGCTTTTCTATGATTCTTTCTGCAGTTTTTCCATCCCACATTGGAATTTCTTGGGTCTCTTTCCATTGGCCGCTAAAGAGTTTTTTCATTGCTGGTGCGATGGCTTCTGGATTGGTGCCTATTAATTCGTTGGTTCCTAAGTCTATTGTTTCTGGACGCTCTGTGTTGTCTCTTAGGGTCATGCAAGGAACGTTCATTATTGATGCTTCTTCTGTGATTCCACCTGAGTCTGTGACAACTGCTTTGGCTTTTTCTACCAGATAATTGAATTCTAAATAACTCAAGGGCTCAATCATGTGTAAACGGGGATGAGCAACGCCTAAGTTTTGTAAAATCTTAGCTGTTCTTGGGTGGACAGGGAAAATTAAGGGCAATTCTTGTGTGTTGTGCACCACTTCATCCATTAAGGATTTGAGTTTTTCTTCTTCATCGACATTCGCAGGACGGTGAAGCGTCATTACAAGGTATTCCTTTTCTTGTAGTCCTAATTCATCCCAAACTGTTGGTTTTATAAAGTGAGGACGTTGGGCAAGTAGGGTGTCGATCATCGTATTTCCAACGAAATGTATACGGTCATCCTTTATTCCAGACTTGCGTAAATTTTCATTGGCCAATTCTGAAGTGGTAAAGAAATGATCCGAAATTGAATCGGTAATCATTCTATTGATTTCCTCAGGCATGGTTAAATCCCATGAACGTATTCCTGCTTCTACGTGAACGACTTGAATGTTTAATTTCTTTGCGGTGATACTACACGCCATGGTTGAGGTAACGTCTCCAACAACCAATACGACATCACAAGGATGGTCTAGCAATTCCTGTTCAAATCGTACCATAATATTGGCGGTTTGTTCTGCTTGGGTTCCACTTCCTACCGCTAAATTGGCATGTGGTTCGGGTATGCCCAATTGATCGAAAAAACTTCCCGACATTTTCTTGTCGTAGTGTTGACCGGTGTGGACTAAGCGGAAGTCGATTGCTTTGTTTGCAGATTTAGCAGAATTAATTGCTTTTATGATTGGCGCTATTTTTACGAAGTTTGGGCGTGCGCCGGCGATGATTGTGATGTTCATTTTTTATAATTCAAGAAATTATTTTTTATTATTTCTCCGTTGCTAAAGTCTTATGATTGTTTTCTACATTTTCTATTTTGGATGATCCAAAAACAACATAATCTAAACCTAAGGTTTTAATGTATGCTAAAGAGTCATTGATATTATTAACTCCACCGCTAGATAAAATACTCATTCCCATTTTTTTGAAGCTATGTTTGGTTTGAATAAACTCTTCTACATTTTCCTTTGAAGGAAAAACATTGAAACCCGATTTATTGATATTAAAACATATTATTAAATCTTTTTGCAAATCTAAAGGGTATGAGATTACGTACTTTTCTAATAATGATGGATTTAAAGTGATTAGGCCTGGTTTGTAACCTTTTTTCTTAATGATTTTACAATATTCTAATAATAGGTCTTCTCTTTTCAGACCAATAATTAAATCTGTTACTATGTTTTGTAGATATACATAACTTCCTTTTTTTAAATTCATAGGAATTTCTAAATCAATAATAAGAGGCAGTAAATGCTTAATATTTCTTGAGAAAATAAATTTCGGAGCTTGTCTTATTAGTGAATTAAATGTTGAATTTGATAAAACGTGTTTTAATAAATGAAGCATTCCATTTTCATTTACCATAGTGGCAAATTTATGTGGATAAGGAACACTATAATGAATTTCTGTTGTTTCATCAAAATCGATTTCTGAAATGATTTTAAAGCCTCTTTCATTAGAATTTAGCATAAAACCATTAAGACCTAAACTTATACTTTTTTTTATGAATTCTACAATGGATTCATCAGTACCAAATTGTTCTTTCGTTTTATTTCCTTTCTCAATATCATTGTGATTTATACCAAAAAATTGATTATCTCCTAAAACTTGTTTCATGGTTCTAAAATGTTTTTAATTATTTCTCTTGTTACTAATGCTTCATCGACAGAAGCAATTGCCTCCTGTTTTTTAATAAAATCTTGCATTTGATTTGTGAACTCTACACCCCTTAAATAGTAAGGTGTAGAAAATGCGATATCAACTGTTGAAACACTGTTTATTAATTGATTGTTACCATCAAAATATTCTACTTTTTGTTGATCAACTTTATAATATGAGTTATCTTCTAAGTAATATTTCAAACTGAATATGGGTTTACGGTATTTCTTATTGACCCAATCGAAGTGGAATTTATATTCTTTATCTTCTGATGTTAAATTGAAGGATACAATGTCATCAACATCAGAAACAATTGATTCAATTTTCTTATCTGTTATTTGGAAATTTTTTAAACCTAAAGTGTAAACAGCTAAATCAATAATATGTGATCCCATTTCATTGCAAACACCTGAATATTCGCCATTTCGCCAACCTTTAGGCTTTTTCTCTATAGTATTACTGAAATAACTCCCTTCAAACTTAGTAACTCGATCAATTGGTAAATTGAGTTTGAGCCATTGAATGACAGGAATAAATCTTAATACATATCCGATTTTGACTTTATCTTTTTGACTTATGACTTTTGAGTAATCATCTCTAACTCCACCGAAAGGTTTTTCTACAAAAATAGTTTTATCACCTCTTTTCAGACATTCTTCAACTGAAGAAATATGAAACATTGGTGGTGTACATATGATAGCATAATCGTGTTTACCTTGAATTTTACTAACATCACTAATTAGATTTGCTGATATGTTTTTCTTAGCAAAGAAATTAATTTTTTTATCCATATCTACTAATGTTATATCAGCATTTCCTATCAATTGGTTTAGTATAGAATAATGGGTTAATCCCATTCTACCGAAACCATAAATTATTATTGATTTATTCATTATATTTTATAAGTTGTTTAATTTGTTTTTCAATTAATTCAAAAGCTTGATTTCCCTTTCTTAACAAAAGCGTATCACTTTCTTTTCTTTTTTCTTTCATTAAATTAAGAATATCCTGTGTAGTCGGTTTAACATTGTAATGCATTATATTTTCTTGGATTAAGAACTTATCTACCTCTAATAATTCTCCTTGATAAACAGATAAAGTAGGTACACCTAAAATAGCTAATTCCCTTGTCATTGAACCACCTGCACCAATAAAAAAGAAACATTCTTTAAAAATATCTTCTATTTTTAAAGGGGTTCTAACTACTTCAAGGGCTGTAAAATTATCCGTGCTAAAATGATCAATTTGTTCTTTACTTCTTGGAAGAATAAATACACTATATTGTAGTGATAATTGCTCAATTATTAAATCCATAAACTCACTATTTCCGGAGTAATACTGTGCAGTCCATGGTTCTAATCGAATGAACACCTTTTTCTTAGTTTCTAAATTGACTTCATTTTTTCTATTATAGATAAATGTAGTTTGTGAAAGGTAAATCCCTTCTTTAACTCCAGGATAATACATTAATTTATATTTTTTTGTCCAATTTAATTCATGAGCTCTTTCTTTTAAGAATTCTGGTAGAATATTTACTGTAGCAAATTTGAAAGCAATATAATTACCTTTTGCATGTTCATTATCGTTTAAATATATAGAGGGGATCTTCAATAACTTACAGACCAGAGGAGAATAAAATGAGCTGTGAGAAATACCAATGTCTGGTTTATGCTTTTTTAAAAATTTTTGCAGTTGCATCACACGTCTTGGAAAATATAGTAACTTTTTATATTTATTTTTACCTGCATGACCACCAATTTCATAGTAAGACCATTCATTTTGTTCAATTAATTGAATGGTGTTGGCCAAGTTTCTTGCAGTTATGATTACTTCAATCCCTTCGTCTTTCCATTTATTTATAAAAGGTTTAAAGAAGTTTATGTGAGGTGAATTTGTTAAATCAATCCATATTTTCATTGTCTAGTTGTATTAAATAAAATGATAAAGCGTAAAAAATCCAAGCTTGTGCCCATCTCATATAAGGAATTTTAGAGGACATTATAGGCTTTAATTGATATTAAAAATAGCCTTTTTTTATTAAACCAGTTGACCAAACCTCTTTGTCTTAATATCGCTTTTGATAACTTTTGCCGGATTGCCAACAACTATAGAATGAGAGGGAACATCTTTGGTGACAATAGCACCTGACCCGACAATAACTTCATCGCCAACATTAACACCTGCCATGATAATAGCATTTACACCAATAAAGCAACGTTTTCCAATGTATGTGTTTGTTTTCAATCCTCTAGAAAAATCATGGGTAAATAGAATTGAACCTGAAGCGAAATAAGATTCTTCACCGATAAAAACGCCTTTTGGGTTGGTTTTATCTAGTTTTGTTCCAAATGAAATTCGAGCTGTTTTATCAATGTTCATTTTATAAAGCTTAGTGAATATAAAATGGCGGTACTAAATTACGATTAGGCGAATAAGATTTCTAAGTTTTGACATATTATATTAATGAAGAATAAAGTTTTTTAATTTTCTTACTTGTAGATTTCTCATCTAAACCTAATTCATAAATTTTCGATCTTCCATTTGAAATACGATGTTTTTGAGGTAATTGTAATATTTTCCTAATTGCATTTGAGAATTCATCTATATCATAAGATTCTATTACATAACAATTAGTTATTCCAGACAATAACTCTTTAACATCTCCAACATTTGATGAGACGATAGGGGTTCTACAACATAAGGCTTCTTTAATTATCTGAGGTGACCCCTCAGTTATTGAAGTCATACAAAGTAAATCTGCTTCATTTAAAATCTCATTTACTTCTTTTCTTGTTTTAGAATCAATTTCAATGACTTCAATTTCAATCTTATCAATTGACCTGAGATTATTTATGATTTTATCAAAAAACTTATAATTTTTGACAGTTCGTGTCTTAACTGAAGGAAATACAATCTTATAGGTTAAATTTTCACGCTTATATGCATTGTATTGAAATGTATCTGTATTTACACCGCATGGAATTAGTTGCATTCTTTTATTAAAACTTTTCAAATTAGTGAGCATTGTTTCATTAAGACATATTAGATCGGTAGTTTTTCTTATTATTTTTCTAACTACAGTAGTGATAAGTTTTTTACTGCTATTAAAGTCAGAACCATGCAGAGTTAAAATAACTGGCGTTTTTATAAAAGGATTAAATAATAAGAACAAACCACTTAAAGCATAATGAATATGAATAACATCATATTTATTGAAAGTTAGAAGCCAATTGATTTTAAATATGCTCCATAGGTAGTTTAATTTACTTTTTTTACCATTTATGAAATATACTTTATTATTAATTTCTGGATGATATTTTTTTAAAGCTTCAACTTGCTCTTTTACAAAAATACCATAATATGGTGCCTGTTTGATTGGCCACATGTTAGTGATAGTTAAGACTTTCATTTTAAAAATAATGCCAATAAAATTTATAGTTGGTGAAATCTAGTTCTTCTTTACCAAAGTCGGCATACGTGGATAGAAGTAGGTACGACAGAGATAGTACTAAGGTGATAAAAAAAGTAAGTGTATATTTTTTAATATTTTTTCTAAGGTAGAATAACAAAAAGGCTGTCGTCGGAATAGAAAATATAGTTAGATATGAAAGAGGCCGAATAAAAATATGATGCGTATTATTTAGTAGATTAAATAATAAAAAGCCTAAAATCATTAGATTGTAGTAAGTTAAGAAGTAGGTGTTTTTAAAATACTCCTTAAGTTTAGGTTGGTACCATAGTGTAATAATTGCAATTAATATTAATACGAATCTTCTTGGACCAAAAGCTCTTATTTGCTCATCTTGTATTAAGTCCTCTAAGCGAACTGAAATTTTAGTATACCCTAAAAACTCTAAAGCGACTCCCAAATTATTCAAAACATTTAGCCATGAACTGTTCAATCCTAAGTAAATAGTCAAAATAAAAAGGCTAATCGTTAACCATTTACTCTTAAAATAATCCTTTTGCGGAATAAAATAAAAAGCCAATAAAACTATTGCTGAAGTATGAAATAAACTTGCCAATACAATTGTTCCTACATATTTCCATAATTGTCTTTTTTGAATAAATTGAATGGCAAAAACAAACATCGTAGCGGCCAACATTTGTCTAATTCCATTCATCCAGCTCAAAAACTCAGGTCCAAATAAAATTACTATACCTAAAAATGGATATAAGTAACGTTGGTCTTTGAATGCACGATAAATAAAGAAAAGTTGTAAAAAAGCAAGAAATCCAAAATAGATAGAAAAGTGAACATTATTCCTAGCCATTAGTTGAGTAATGTAGTCAAACCCTATTTCCTTGTCAAAGATTCCTCCACCTCCTACTTGGTAGTTGAGATAATTTGCTAAATAAGACTGATGATCCACGCCTACATTCCAGCGCACTCCTGCCACGAATGCAAATGCCAGTAAAGCCAAAGCAACTTCCCATGTCCAGAATGGTGTTTTTTTATTCAGAAGCAAATTGTTTTTCTGGCGTATATGTGCTAGGTATCCCAAAGAATAAAGGATAAGTCCAAGTGTTATGTAAACAAAGAAACTTTGAAGCATTATTTAAACCTATTTAAAATTGGTTTTAGTGTGTTTTTCACAATGTTTTCCCAAGAATAGTCCACTAAACTTTCCCGAATTAACTTTGAGTTAAAATTACTTTTCTTTAGCATCATTTTTTCTAACGCATTTGAAAAGCTTTCTGGATTGTCTTCACACAAAACCCCGTTTTCTGTTGTGATTAGCTTTATATTTTCACTCGTTTTTGTAGCAATGCAAGGCATCCCAGACATAATGTACTCGAAAGTCTTTGTTGGTGGTTGAAAATCATAATATTCAGTCATTGGGATATATGAAATACCTATATTTGAATTGTCAAAGAAAGGTTGAAGTTTAAAATGTGGAATTCTGCCATGAAGTTTTATATATTTAGTTAAGTGTAAATCGTTAACTAATTCCTTTAACATTTTTAATTCGTTTCCATCTCCGATTATGTCATAAATAATATCGACGTCTTGGTGTTTTTCAATATAAGTAGCCAAGCCTTTAATTGTTTGGTCAATATTTCTACCATTTAATGTTCCAACATATAAAAGACGTAAATTATCAAATGATTTATTGGTCATTGAAATTGCATCTGCCCCAAGAGGAAGCACTGTTGAGTTTTCATCCGTTAAGTTCAGTTTTTTTTGGACTCCTTCTGAAATAGGAGTAATATGGTCATAATATGAACAAGTCTTTAATAGTTCCTCGTCTTGTGTCTTTCTTAAGGCTTCGTTCGTACTAATTGACAATGTCCTCACGTCAAGTATCATCTTCTTTTTAGGAAATACTTTTTTGAGTATTTGGCTTTTTTCAAAGTAATTCACATAAATTAAGCCTTTAAAGCGTGCAATGTTTATGATTGAAGTAATTAAAAATCGGACACCCCGAATTGCTTTTGGACCTTTCCAAGGAATGTATTTTACTGCGACACCATTCATTTTTAGTTTTTCTAAACCAGTATCGAAACAAATAAAGGTGATTTTGAAATCTTCCTTTAATAATTCACAGTATTTATAGTAGTTTGTATGATGTCCAAACTGTCTTTTGGTTATAATCAATAAAGGTTTCATTTTTTTGTAGAAAATAGCTTATTTGTTTTTATTAAAAGAGGTTTCATGAATTTTTATAAATCTAGCTTTTTGTAGACATTCTTTATAGAATGCGCTTCAATAGCGTATTTCTGCGAAGAATCGCCTTTTTCTTTGAGTAAATTTATATTATTAATTAATTTGTTAATTACACTTATTGTATTTGATTTTGTAATTGTTTCATAGCCAATATTAAATTTAGTCAGTACGTTATCTGGGTTTGAATTAAGACTAATTACTACTGTCCCTCTCATCCAAGCTTGAACGAAAGTATTAGAAAACCCTTCATATTCGCTGGTGTTAATTAATATATGTGATTTTTCGAGAAGTACATTTACTTCATCATTTGTTAGTTCTCCTAGATAATCAAAATTTGGGTTTTCACATTGTGTTTGCAATAGATGTTGGTATTTATTGCCTAAATCTCTTCCAATCATCAAAAATTTAATCGAATTATTATCTTTAAAATGTTCAACTATTTCTATATACTTCTCAGGTTGTTTGAGTGGTTTGAGGTTTGCAATCCACACAATTTGAATAACATCATAAGTTTTATTGGAGCTTATCCCATGTGGAGACGGGGCTGCTTGAGTTATTATTTCTGAATGGATGTTATATTTAGTGTTAATAGTATTACTTTGGAATCCATTTTGGCAGATAATTTTTGTATGCCCATTATAAACTTTTAAATAAAACTTTAATTCTATCTTATTTAAAAACCTCCTCTTGCTTATTTTTTTTTCATCCCTAACCACTTCATTATCGGAAGCAATAAAATGCAAGTGTTTTTTATCATATTTTTTTGCTATTTCAGCTGAAATTCCAGCCCAAGAAGTAAAACCTCGAGTGACAAACACGTCCGGGTTAATTTCCTTTATTTTTTTTAATAAAATTCTTTTGAATCTAAAGAAAGTTTGCCCAAAAGTACCAGGTATTGGCCTGTATGGAATTAAATGACTAATAAGTTCTGTTTTTTCCAGTGGTTTGTCATTTTGTTTTAAACTAATGATATGTACTTCGTATCCTTTATTGAGTAAGTAATTAGCTAAGTATTTTAACTGTTGCTCTGCACCACCCATTAGTTGATCCCAATGTGCTAGATGTAGAATTAATATCTTCTTCATTACTTTGAAGATTTGTTATTATTAATTAAATCTTCAATTATAAAATCCTCAGGTTTCACAGGCTCATTGTGCCAATTCAAATCAGCATCCCAATATCCAGGACATTTTTTATAAGCATCTGCTGAGAAGCCATAACTAATTTCAATAATTAAAGGATTGTTATTATCATTAAATACAAAATCTATGGCAATACAATGTGATTTTATTTTTTGCGCTACGTGAAAACTTAAATTTACACAACTTAAGTTTATTTCATTTTTATCATATATTATTTTACCACTACCTGAAGCTCTAAAGTCATTTTCTCTTACTAATCTTTTTATTGCAAATGCTCTATTACCTATAACAATGACACGGGTGTCAGAATAGTTCTTAGGTATAAAATCTTGGAAATAAACATACCCTATATCTTTATTTAATAATTTACGAGCGTTTGGTTTTAAAAAGGTGACACCAATAGCTTTAACAATGTAGGATAATTGTTTTGTCTCTCTAAATTTACCGAAATAGTCTTTTATGGCTTGGTATGTATTAAATTCGTTATTTCCTTTACCATTAAAAGCTTTTTTAATCAACTTATTACATTCCTTTTTAGTGTTTACTAATTTCACATTGGTAGAACCAGCTCCTCCTCTTAGTTTAAAAACTTTAGGAAAAAGAGTACTATTTGCCCAATGAATTGCAGTTTTTTTATCATAAAAGGTATAGCTGTTTATAAAAGGTAGTTTATTTGCTTCTAATAAATATTTTTGCCCCACTTTATCATCGAAGTGCCATCCTGTATTGAAATTAGGAAATGTTTTTATTCCAGTATGTTCTAAGGCGAATAATAATTCTTTGGCAAATATTAAATCTTTATAGTTTCC
>Ga0209075_1004986_pt1 | contig 10386 bp, 8 predicted proteins | sample Stecom2011_FD_187523 | JGI IMG/M metagenome (GOLD analysis project Ga0209075, IMG submission 187523) | Agricultural soil microbial communities from Utah to study Nitrogen management - Steer compost 2011 (SPAdes) (version 2) | ecosystem: Environmental > Terrestrial > Soil > Agricultural land...
AAATATTTTATGGGTCCTCTATGGGATTTTGACTGGGCTTTCGATTATGAGGGAACCGGCATTCACTTTGGTAGTTATAGCAAACCATTATTCAGAAGCTTAACCTCTAATTCAACAGGCTACACTTTCTTCACTCGAATCATGGAAGATCCCGAAGTGAAAGAATTATACAGAGCGACTTGGGAAAAATTTAGTGCAGAGAACATGGATTCATTACTCGAGTATATTGATTTTTATTCTGCTCACGTTACAGAGTCTCAACACAATGACTATCAAACATGGAGCATAATCCCAAATTTTCCCGGAACACTAAATTACTCATCAAAAGTAATCCAGTTAAAGAGTTGGTTAATTGGCAGAGCAACCTACATCGATAATTATGTGAAGGATTTTTAATAAAGATTGTATAAAGTTTTTTTTACTTACATTTGCAATAATAATATTATCAGGTAAATTTCCAAATTCAAAAGATATGCAACCCACTAGTTTAGTTAATATAGGAGATTATAGCCGGGATGATATTTTCAGAATCCTGCAAAGCACATTAAAGTTCAAACAAAACCCCAATCGCGACCTACTGCAGGGGAAGGTTTGTGCTACACTTTTCTTCGAGCCCTCCACTCGCACCCGCCTAAGCTTCGAAACTGCTGTAAATCGCCTCAGAGGGCGCATAGTTGGCTTCTCCGACTCAGCAACCAGCAGCTCAACAAAAGGTGAGTCGTTAAAAGATACAATTATGATGGTAAGCAACTATGCCGATATCATAATAATGAGGCATCACCTCGAAGGATCGGCTCGTTACGCTTCTGAAATATCACCTGTCCCAATCATAAATGCGGGCGATGGATCTAATCAGCATCCCACACAAACAATGCTCGACCTGTTCACAATTTACGAAACGCAGGGCACATTAGAGAACCTCACAATTACTATTGTGGGCGATCTAAAGTATGGTCGTGCAGTGCATTCGCTCATTCACGGATTGTCGCACTTCAATCCTACTTTCAATTTTGTGGCTCCCGAAGAGCTTCACATCCCCGATAAATACAAAACATTCTGCGACCGCAAAAATATTCCTTATAATGAGTTTACCGACTTCTCTCCCGACTCAATTAATAGTGCCGACATATTGTACATGACCAGAGTTCAGAAAGAGAGGTTCACCGATTTAATGGAATACGAAAAGGTCAAAAATGTATATGTGTTGCATAACGATATGCTTAAAGATTCAAAAGATAATCTTAAGGTGTTGCACCCACTTCCTAGAGTTAAAGAGATTAACCAGGATGTTGATGACAACCCTAAAGCATACTATTTCGAACAGGCAAAAAATGGCATGTACACCCGACAGGCTGTTATTTGCGATCTTATGGGCATAAAAACAGAGTTATTATGAGAAAAGAATTACAAGTTGCCGCTCTAGAAAATGGAACCGCAATAGATCATATACCGGCAAATGCAGTTTTTAAAGTTGTCTCTCTGCTCAAACTACAAAATTTGAGTAACCGCATCACCATAGGCAACAATTTCAAGAGTAACAAAATGGGTAGCAAAGGAATAATTAAAGTTGCCGATAAATTCTTCCGCGAGGATGAGCTTAATCGCATTGCTTTGGTTGCCCCCAATGTAAACCTCAATATTATCAGAAATTTTGAAGTTGTTGAGAAGAAAAAAGTGGTACTTCCCGATGAAATTATTGAGATAGTTAAATGCAATAATCCTAAATGTATTACTAACAACGAGCCAATGAAGACTCGTTTTCATGTAATCGATAAAGAGAAAGTTGAGCTACAATGCCACTATTGCGAATTAAAGATCAGAAAAGAGGAAGTAGTATTACTATAGCTCTTCTTATTGTTTTAGTTATCAACCATATATAATTTATTATGCCTCTTAATTTACCCGACAAATTACCTGCAATTGAAATATTAAAGAAGGAGAATATCTTCATAATGGACGATCTCAGATCAGCTGCACAGGACATTCGACCTCTCAAAATACTTATATTAAACCTCATGCCAATTAAGATCACTACCGAAACTGATCTTGTGCGACTACTATCTAACTCACCGCTACAGATAGAGATAGACTTCTTAGCACTTAGCACACATACACCTAAGAATACTCCCATATCTCACTTAATGTCGTTCTACAAAAAATTCTCTCAAATAAAGAATTCGTTTTACGATGGAATGATTATAACAGGCGCACCAGTTGAAATGCTTCAATTTGAAGAGGTTACTTATTGGGAAGAGATTAAACAGATTTGCAACTGGGCACGTAATCATGTTACTTCCACTTTTTATATTTGCTGGGGTGCGCAGGCAGCTCTCTACAATTTCTATGGTATTAATAAATATCCGTTGGAGAAAAAGATATTTGGAATCTTTAAACACAAATTAAACGACCCATCCTTTCCGCTCTTTCGTGGTTTCGATGATGAGTTTAATGCTCCACATAGCAGACACACAACAATACTTGCCGAAGAGATTAACAAACACCCCGAACTCACTATTCTATCCGAATCTGATGAGGCAGGTGTATATATTGTTTCCTCACGTGGGGGAAGGGAATTTTATGTTACCGGTCACTCCGAATATTCGCCTCTTACTCTCCACAACGAGTATATGAGGGATGTGGAAAAGGGTATGGACTCGGTTGACCCACCTTTAAATTATTATAAGAACAACGATACCTCTCAACCACCATTAGTGCAGTGGCGTTCTCATGCAAATCTGCTTTTTATCAATTGGCTTAATTATTTTGTATATCAATCTACCCCATACAATATCAACGAGATAGCTAATTTAGGTGAAATTAAACTTTAAGTCAGTTTCATCTATCAACTGTCTGCAGGCTATCTTTCAGTTTCCAAATCCCTCTTCCTTTTTAACGCCTCCAGAAAGTAGTAATCGGCATAATTAAGAGGAACATCTATTTCTGAATTGTGAGGTATGCTTCCCACAGAATGTTTCAAGATAAAAAAGCCATTATCACCTGTCTGTGCAATATATTCAGGAGTAGATAAACTCATCATAATCTTGTCGGCCCACTCTTTATAATCCTTCTTCTCAGAGTAAGTTGAAATCTCATACAAAGCTGATGCAAGTATTGAAGCCGATGAAACATCACGATATGTATTTGGAATATCAGGAGAATTATAATCCCAATAAGGTACACCATCAGAGGGGTAGTTAGCTTGTGTAGCAACGTAATTTAAAGCATTCTCAGCTTGTGCCAGATATTTAGGATCGCCAGTCTCTCTATAACACATCACATAACCATAAATGCCCCACGAATGCCCCCTAGCCCAGCAACTCTCGTCGGAATAACCCTGTGCAGTATTTCTATGTCTTATCGAACCATCCTCAACATCATAATCAATTACATGCCATGTACTGTAATCGGGTCTGTAATGATTTCTCATGGTGATATCGGCGTGACTAACTGCAATATTATAGAATGTTGAATCTCCTGAATATTTGGTAGCATCAAACAGCAACTCAAGATTCATTAAATTATCTATAATAACCGGATATAGCCAGTCATTGCCCGCATTGGCATTCCACGACTGAATTAAACCTGTTGTTGAATTATATCTCGTAATAAGTGATTTTGCAGCCTGTACAATAATATCTTTAAACTCATCATTGCCAATAAGTCTCAAAGCATTTCCATAACTACAACCAATCATAAAACCCACATCATGATTGTTGGTATAATACTGAATACTCTCAAGAGCCTCCGTCTGCTTCAAAGCCGGCTTAATCCACTTTTCATCACCTGTTAGTTCATACAAATACCACAAGCTTCCTGCAAAAAAACCCGATGTCCACTCCTTAGGAGAGATAAATTTCATCTTTCCATCAATAATTGATTTTGGAATCAACAACCTTCCCGAATCCTCGATCATCTCAACCATCAAACCATACTGCTGTTCAGCAATAGAGATATTCCCACTAATAAATTTTTCATTACTATTTTTAGTATCACAAGAAATGACGATCACAAATACAAACAAGGCAGATAAAAAGTAATTAATTATTTTCATTTTTTTTGAATATATAGTTATAAAAATGCCTGCTACTATTTCATACTCAAAACCTGACCATTATCTAGCAGAGTCTCCTTCAATTTTTTATAGTTCACTTCTTGAACAGATTGTTTATTGTCAATTGCAATACATGCAGCTGCTGCAGCCGATTGTCCTAAAATCATAAACACCGGTTCCATTCTAATCGATCCAAATGCTATATGACTTGATGATAAACAAACAGGAACTAAAAGATTATTACACTCCCCTTCTTTTGGTATAATAGAGCCATAGGATACTTTATAAGGCTTATCTGGGCGCACTCCAACATCACCCTCATTCTGCACATAGCCATCAGCCGTAACATATCTCTGAGTGTTATGAGAGTCCATTGTGTATGAACCCATCCCAATCGGATCGTTAACATCTATTTTGCCTAAAACTTCATTTTCGGTAGTAACATATTCTCCAATCATCCTTCTGGCCTCACGTATATATAATTGATGTGGCCAATTTCCATTATCCACAAATTCATCTTTTGCAAGACCCCAATTACTCATTTCATTTCTTACATCTTCAGGCACTCGCTCGTTAGTAGAAACAAAATAAAGCAGACCCTTCTGATAATTCATATGCTCTTCAATAATCTCTTTCCTGCGTTCATATGATGCTTCGGGATAATCATAATTCATTCCTATAAAATCAGTACTAAATGGTCCATGGTTATTAGTATCCGTCTTGCGGTTTGGAATCATATCATACTTTTGAAACCACTCATCCCATCCAGATTCAAAAACACGTGCAAGTAGTTCATAATTCATTGGGTCGTAATTGTCAGGCTTTTCAAAAGGAACCCTATTATCTGGGTGGTTGCTTAAGCACATTCTAAAACAGTAAGCTTGCACTTGATTATCTCCACTACAATTGTTTTGTATCGGTTCAGCCGAGATGTATGGCAATAAGCCACTGCTACTGTCGTCAGGGATTACGTAGGGACTGATATTCGATTTAAAGTAGTGCCCATGATGATAAACACCCGCTTGTACACCATTCCACTGTTCATTATACTCCTCACACGATTCTCTTCCAACTGCATAGCTAACATTTGAGCTTGCCATTAAATCACCCTCATATGTTGCATCGATAAACATTTTCCCGGTAAATTTTTTACCCGAAAGCGTTGTAAACGAAACAATATTACCATTATCTGTTATTACACCCGATTCACGGTTCAACCACTCATCTCTATATACCGTAATATCATATTCACTTATAAAATCCTCAAATACCTTTTCAGCTACATGTGGCTCAAAAATCCACATCGTCCTGTTTTCACCATCCATGGCAGGTGTGCCTTGACCTTTGTTGCCATACTCATCATGTCTTTCCCATTTCCACGAAACCGAGTCGTTATAGTGCATCCAAACCCTATGATAAAACTCTCTCGACAAACCTCCAATTACAGCTTTATTACCAGTGTCGGTAAACCCTAAGCCACCTGAAGAGAGTCCTCCCAGGTGCAATTCAGGAGCAACAATAATAACTGTCTTCCCCAATCTTACAACCTCTACCGCTGCTGTTACGGCTGCAGAGGTGCCTCCATATATAATTACATCAGCACTATAACTATCATTTTTAACACACGACTGTAGCAATATAATTATCAACGTAAAAACTGCTGAAATATATTTAATTATTGTTCTATTCATACCCTTTAATTTCTTTGCCTGGCTACGCTTAATTAAGATATCGTCATCAATTATTCGGATCTAATATCTAAACAAACTCATTTTTCTTTAGTGTTCACTTTATCGAGAATTAATAATTTTCATTATTCTATCCTATCCTTAACACTTGACAAAATATCTAACGTATAGGATATATATTTAATTTGTTAATCTTAATCTCACCCTCACTTTCAAATACAAGACTGTTGTAAGGTTCGGTAGGGAACATAATATTTGTTTGTACAATTTCTCCATTATCAATAAATATCTCTGTGGATGCTTTATCTACAAATAGCCTGATATCGTAGCTTTTCTTCTTTAACATTGCTGCTTCGCTATTTTTATTCGCAAAGTTATTATTGAAGTCAACAATTCCGCTTAACGACCTGTCAACACTGAATATTCCATTTTCAAGATCGAAATTAAAAATAATTTTCTCCTCCTTATCATTCCTTAGTTCAAGTGTAAAATATTCCGAGCTTCCAGTATCTACATTCATCTCAAGCTCAAAAGTGCCATTATTTTCGTTAGTTAGCTTCTCTATCTCATATGTCTCTTCAACTGTAAACATATCAATCTGCCTAACCTCACCTCTCAAAGAATTCACTTCCTCTACTGGAGGATTTGCAACAATCAAATGATTACCATTGTGCACAAGTTTCAACTCTCGCGGAAGTGTCATGGCACCTCTAAAGTTAACTTGCGGAACATCATTGGCGTAGTCCCAATTACTCATCCATCCAATAAACAACCGGCGTCCATCAGATTCATCAATATTACTCCAAGTAACACCAGCATAGTTATCTCTTCCATAATCAAGCCAAATAGGATATGGCAGATTATCGGGTATGAAATTTGTTCCATCAAAATCGCCAATAAAATACTGTGTAGCGCTCCCCCCATTTGGTCCACCAGGATTTATGCTTACAATAAGAATCCATTTAGTAGCTCCGTTAAAATCGAGTGTAAATAAATCAGGACACTCCCATACCCCATCGTGCGAACCAATTCCTTCACCAAATTCACTTAATCTATCCCATTCTTTTAAATCTTCAGAACTATAAAAAGTAATAGTCTGCCCTGTTGCTAAGGCCATAATCCATTTACTGCTTTCTTCGTGCCATATCACCTTCGGGTCGCGAAAGTCAGGATACTTCAGGTCAGATAATATCGGGTTGCCATCATATTTAGTAAAAGTTCTGCCTCTATCACTACTGTATGCTATTGATTGTGTCTGACTTCTTCCCGCAGATGTGTAAATAGCAACCAACGCATCCTTTCCAAAACCAGAAGTGTTCTTTTTGTCAATAACTGCACTTCCCGAGAATATTGTACCAAGCGAGTCGGGTGCCAAAGCAAACGGAATATGCTCCCACGAAACCAAATCTTCAGACACTGCATGCCCCCAATGCATGTTACCCCATCTAGAACCATAAGGGTTATACTGATAGTAAAGATGATATTCTCCATCATAGTAAACCATACCGTTCGGATCGTTAATCCATCCGTAGCTTGTACTGAAATGATAGCTCGGACGATATATTTCGTTATAATCGAAATCGAAGTTATCAGATTTAGTAATATTAGTAAACCCGATACTCTCTTTGTTCACATAATCAAAATAAAGTGCAATATCCTTGTCTTTAAATTTTGAGACATCAATTGGCACATAATAATCAATCTTTGTATTTGCCAAACGAATATACATCGCTTCCGATACTTTCTCATTATCTACTGTAAGCATAATTTTCAACTCAGGCGCATTGTCCTCAACGGGTATTAATAAATAATTACTATCCGACTTGTAAGTAAGCTGATAATCAGTTATAATTGTACTTTCATCTTCATTACTTTGGTAAATATTATCCACCAATATATGCCCCCAGCCTCCTTGTGCATTATCTACAATTCTAATAACAGCAGGCTTACCTTTAAAAGCTCTTACATCCCAAGAGAGATTGTTCAGAACCCCACTTGATGTAACAGATCGACTTTTAGCAACCGACTCTCCCTCAACTACCAATTCTATAAACAACTCTTCGTGTGTACCTCCACCAACCATAAAATTAATATAGTTGCGTTCAATAGTAAACTCATTTGAAGTCAACAACCCAATCAAATCATCGTTATTCCCATAGCTATCGGCAATATAACTACCACTTACCTCATCTAGATTAATCTCTTTTCTGTCAGGTTTATTTGGCGAATCACCAAACGCCTCCCCTTCCACAGTCCATTTGTCGTAAGTGCCCGATTCAAAATCATCAATCAAAATATCCTTTTGTACACAAGCACTAAGTAAGAACACAGCCAACAACAACAAAATATTTATATATACTCTCATAACAATTAATTTACTGTTCTAATTTTCTTAATTCTTGTGGATAAAAATAGCAAGTAAAGCACACAAACACTAATAACAAAAATTGCACCCAACTGGCTACCAATTGCATCAGATGCCACACCCATTAGTAATGGAAATATCGCACCACCCGCAAGACCCATAATCATTAGTCCCGATATCTCATTCTCCCTTTCTGGTTTGTATAATAATGCTTGTGAGAACATTATTGAAAATATATTCGAATTCCCCAGTCCAATCAATGCAACACAAACAATAGTTACAATATAAGAACTATTCACAAAAAGTCCCACCACTGCCACTAACATAGCGAAAACACTAATGTAAAAGAATTTTTTTGCTGAATATCTCGATAGGATAAAGGCACCACTCAAACTACCAATTGTACGAAATAAGAAATAAACACTAGTAGCATAACCCGCTTCAGACAGAGGCATTCCCAACCTCTCAATTAATAATCTAGGAGCGGTAGTATTAATACCAACATCAATCCCCACATGCACCATAATGCCTAAAAACAGCATAAGTAAATTTGAGTCCTTAAGTAAAATCAAACTATCCTTAAAAGTTGATAATCTGGTAACTCTATTCTCTTCAATTTTAGTAAAAATAAAATCTGTAATTGCTATTAAAGAAATACCTGCAAATATCGGATACATCATTTTCCAATCTCCCAGCTTTACTACACCCCACGCTGCAATAATTGGAGCCAGAAAAGAGGCAATAGCCTTTATAAACTGCCCAAAAGTTAAGGTACTTGCCAGCTTATCTCTAGATACTATATTAGATACCAAAGGGTTAAGAGAAACCTGCATTAGTGTATTACCTATTCCAAGCAATGAAAAAGCTATAAGCATAGATACAAAACTATAATTCACCAGCGGAATAATCAATGCCCCCATTGTAACAACAATACTTAGTATAACTGTATTTCTTCTCCCTATTTTATTCATCAGCATACCAGTAGGAATAGAGAAAACAAAAAACCACAGAAAAACCATCGAAGGCATTAAATTTGCCAAAGTATCGTTCAGTTCAAAATCATCTTTAATATAATTAGTAGCAATACCCACCAAGTCAACAAACCCCATTACAAAGAATGATAACATCACTGGCAGAAGCATTAAAAGTGTATTCTTTTTCATATAATTTATATTTAAATAATATCTAACTAATTATCAGTTACCCATGCGCCCTCTTTTGTACAAACTAAAGCCGATCGGTCAACAGCATCCCTATGAGCCTCTTCAATCGATTTCCCTTTCAATATACTTGTGATAAATGCTGCAGCAAAAGAATCACCTGCCCCAACAGTGTCAACAACCTCCACAATTGGAGTTTTTATGTAAGAATAAACCTCAGGAGTCATTATAACGCTATAATCTGCCCCTGCCGTTAAAATCAAGAACTTCAAATCAAACTTATCAATAAACCATCTACAACTATCTTTTTCATTCAAATGCTCAATATCATACATCTGTTTTACAACCAACAACTCCTCATCATTAATTTTAAAAACATTACACCTGTTCAGAGAGTCCGAAATAATCTCCTTATTAAAAAACCTCTCTCTTAAATTAATATCAAATATGCAATATGCTTGTGCCGGAACTACAGATAGTATGGTTTGTATAGTATTTCTCGATATCTCCGATCTTTGAGCCAATGTTCCAAAACAAACAACATCAGCTCTCTTAGCCAGCTCTTCCAATTCGTCGCTAATCTCAATAAAATCCCAAGCAACATTCTCAATAATCTCATAAGTTGGAATCCCATCCTTCAAGCTAACATTTACCGTACCCGTTGGATAATCTACTCTCTCAATTTTGTGATTAATGCCAGTTCCATTAATCACTTCTAATATCTCATCTCCTAAATCATCTTTCCCAACCGCACTCACAGCATAACTATCTGCACCCAGTTTATACGTATGGTATACAAAATTAACTGGAGCGCCACCAGCCTTTTTTCCACTAGGAAGCATATCCCAAAGTACCTCACCAATCCCAATAATTACAGGTTTCCTTTTCATAATATCTTTGTTAAGTTCAGCCATCATTTCCTTTATATTCGTTAATAATCAAATAAGCATATTGTATTTCATGAGGTTAGCATCAAAAGATCGATTTTCAAATATACATACTATTCTTATAAAAATTAAACTTTTTATAAAAATTACTACAAATAAAAAAAGGTAAGCAAGTTCAAAATAAATTGAACTTACTTACCTTCTATTAAATTGTTATCAGAACTTATTCAGCTGA
>Ga0209075_1004988_pt1 | contig 10384 bp, 10 predicted proteins | sample Stecom2011_FD_187523 | JGI IMG/M metagenome (GOLD analysis project Ga0209075, IMG submission 187523) | Agricultural soil microbial communities from Utah to study Nitrogen management - Steer compost 2011 (SPAdes) (version 2) | ecosystem: Environmental > Terrestrial > Soil > Agricultural land...
GAGGTGCTGCGTGCATAGCCGGATGGCCTGTATTGTATGGATGGCAAGGTTTGGAGAAGCCGGACATTTTACCCAACTCCGGGCGCCAGGGCTAATCCGAGAGTTTGTGAACTTCCCTCGGCGCGCCCGTTGTGACGGCTAGCCCTGGTGTGACGGCTAGCTCTGGCGATCCTGGGTAAAGACCTTCATAAACTCTTCCCGCCCTCGGGTGGCGATTTCCATCTGCTTCTCCAGGTCTTCCCGAAACTCCACCTGCTCCCGCAGCAGTCTTTCGTCGTGGTCACGAAACATCTTGATGGTATCCAGCGCGGCACTGTCGGTCATCCCCAGTTCGGTCAGGGCGACGCGGGCCGCCAGCAGGCTGCTTTCAAAGGTTTCCCGCAGGACCACGGGAATCCCGAGCGCCATCAGCGACATGGCATGGTGACGGGTCACCGCCCGGGCCACCACCCGCACATGGGGGTAATGCTCCCGCAGCAGGTGGGCGGCTTTCATGCTTTGATCCACATCCGCCAGTGCCAGCACCACCAGGTGGGCTTTACCCACCCGGGCCTGTTGCAACACGTCCAGCCGCGTGGCGTCGCCGTAATAGACCTTGTTGCCGTAGCGGGTAATAAATTGCACATAGCTGGCGCTCCGATCCAGGGCCGTAAACGGAATGCCTTTCACCGCCAGCACCCGGCCCACAATCTGACCGAAGCGGCCAAACCCGGCAATGATCACCGAGGGCTCTTCCGGGGCGCCGGACATATCGGCGGGCTGCTCATCCGTTGTAGCCTCCGCCGCCGGCTTGGCCCGGACCAGTTTCAGCAAGAGCGGTGTGGTGATCATCGACAGCCCCACAATCAGGGTCATCTGATCCGCCATCAGCTCGTCGATCACTTTGAGGCTCTGGGCCTGGGTCAGCAGTACAAAGGCGAACTCACCGCCCTGGGACAGCAGCACGCCGAGCGTCCAGGCATCCCGCCCCTTCAGCCGCAGCACGAAACCCAGCAGCGCCAGCACCAGCGCCTTCACGGCCACCAACGCCCCCACCCATACCAGAATCAAAAGCGGGTCTTGCAACAGCAAAGTGATTTGCAACGACATGCCAATGGCAATAAAGAACAGTCCCAGTAGCAGGCCTTTGAAGGGTTCGATATCCGTTTCCAGCTGATGCCGAAACGGTGAGTTGGCCAACAGGATTCCGGCCAGGAAGGCGCCCAAGCCCATCGACAGGCCGATGGCCTCCATCAGTACGGCCACGCCCAAGACCAGCAGCAGGGCACTGGCACTCATCAGCTCCCGATAGTGGGTGTCCGCCAGCCAACGTAGCCAGGGATTAATCAGGTAGCGACTGGCCAGGACCAAACCCGCCAGGGTGAGAAACGTCCACACACCGGCCATCCAGTCGATTCCCGAGTCGGTATCGACCACTCCGGCCAACAACGGCAGAATCAGCAACAGGGGAATCACCGCGATATCCTGAAACAGCAGCACTGCAATGGCCGACTGTCCATGACGGGTGGTCATCTCATTGCTTTCACCCATCAGCTGCATGGCAAAGGCGGTGGACGACAGGGCCAGGGTCAGCCCGATAAAGATGGCGGTGGCATTGGGATAGCCCAGCGCGTAACCCACGCCGGCCAGGGCCGCGCCACTGAACAACAACTGCGCCGAACCCAGACCCAGGATCAGCTTGCGCATCTGCCAGAGTCGGGCCGGGTCCAGCTCCAGCCCCACCACGAACAGCATCATGATGACGCCGATTTCGGCAAAGTGCAGAACATTGTCCACGTCGGAGATCAGGCCCAACACGCTGGGGCCGATCAGCAATCCCGCCGTCAGATAGCCCAGCACACTGCCGAGCCCAAGACGTTTAAAGATGGGAACAATCAATAACGCCGCCAAAAGGAAAAACAGGGTTTCGTGAAGCAGGGAGTCGTTCATACCTCTTCCTCTGACAGCTCAGGCCGGCTCTATAACAAAGTGTGGTTCAATGAAATGGATGGTTTTAACAAAAGGCTATGTTAGGCTCGGCGCCTATCTAGCCGCATTCCTATGCTGGTAAATAGCATGACAGACACAGGAGTCCATACGCCATGCCCAATCCGTCGCAAAATTTTGAGTCCCTGCTTGAGCAAGCCCGCACTCATTCAACGCTGATGATGCCGGAAGGCTGGGGCCAGGGCCGTGCGACCTTTGGCGGCCTGGTTGCCGCCGTACTTTATGCCCATATGGAGCAGCAGGTCGAGGCGAGCCGCTTGCCCCGCTCCCTGAGCCTGTCCTTTGTCGGCCCCGTCGCGCCGGGCCCGGTGGAGCTGGAAACCGAGATCCTGCGAGAAGGTCGTGGCGTCACCCAGGCACAAAGCCGGTTACGCCAAAACGGCCAGGTCCAGGCGGTGATGCTCGGCAGCTTCGGCGCCTCACGCCCCTCCCAAATTCAGGTGGATGCCGAACCGGCGCCGTCGGTCAAAGCGCCTGAACACTGTGTCAAACGCCCGACGGTTCCCGGTCTCACCCCGGAGTTCATGCAATGGTTCGACTATCGCTGGGGCGTGGGCACCCTGCCCTATATGGGCTCTCCCCACCGGGAGATGGGGGGCTGGGTACGTTTTGCCGAAGCCCCACCCCGACTCGGGGCGGCCCATCTGCTGGCCCTGGTCGATGCCTGGCCCCCGGCGGTTTTGCCCCGGCTCACCAAACCGGCGCCGGCCAGTTCCCTGAGCTGGACCCTGGAGTTCATTCACCCGCTGCCGGAGCTGGACCCGCAAGACTGGCTGCTCTATGTGGCCAGCATCGATCAGGCCCGCGAGGGTTATGGCCAGACCCAGGCCCGGCTCTGGTCTGCAAAAGGCGAACTCGTCGCCCTGAGCCGACAAACGGTTACGGTGTTCGATTAGTCGCTACCCGGGCTGGCCTTTAACGGGAGCGGGCCAGCCAGCGATCCAGCGCATTGGCAAAGGTCTGACGATCAGTCTGACTAAACGCGGCGGGACCGCCCCGAACTTCACCGATGGAACGCATCTCTTCCATGAAATTCCGCATGGCCAGGCGCTGGCGGATATTTTCCCGGGTGTAATGCTGCCCCCGCGGATTAATCGCCTCGGCGCCCTTTTCCACCACCTCGGCGGCCAGGGGAATATCGGCGGTCACCACCAGGTCGCCCGCCTCAACGCTTTGCACAATCAAGTGGTCGGCCACATCGAAACCCGCCCCCACCTGCACCGATTTGATCCAGGGAGAGGGGGGTGTCCGTAGTGGCTGATTGGCCACCAGAGTGACGGGAACCTCACGCCGCTGGGCCGCCCGGAACAGAATTTCTTTAATCACCACGGGACAGGCGTCTGCATCGACCCAGATCCGCATCAGAAGACTCCCTTTAACGAATGGCGCCATTATGACATGGCACTTTTTGATGGCTTATACGCAAAATAGCGGATAAATCCGCCCCGCATTTTAACCGCTCGCCACGACACTGGCTGTTACATGGTTCGGCAAAAGCAGACAGTTTGTAAAATTTTGCAATTGCTCTATGTTGATAAGATCGTCAACCGCTCAAGGAACCACCATGGCCACGCTCGTACTCGAAGATCTTCCACGGGATTTCCTAGCTCCCCCGGTGCGAGCTCCTGAGCCCACCTTGCGCTTAATCCAGATTTTGCAGGCACACCCCAGCGCCGCCAACCAGCCCCTGGAGGTCTGTCGGGCGCCCAACTATGGTCATGGGATTGGCACAGCTAGAGATAACGCTCCAGAATATCGCGACCGTTAAACTGGGCATCCAGCACTGAAATAAACGTATAGACACCGACCAGCTTGCGGTTCAGGAAAACAAACTCCTTGGGAGGGATCTTGAAATAGCGGCTCAGCGCCGACAGGGTGGCACGCTTGGCAACTCGGGCCGGCAGGTCACTGCCTTTCCAGCAATACTCCCCTTGCGCGTTCAGTGCCTGGGGCGGCACCGGCACTTCTTCCTTGGCCAAGGGTTCCAGCACCGCCATGCAAACTTCGCCAAACTCCTTGAGGACTTTGTCTGGCCAGTCCCGGTGCATAAAGCGCAGGCTAATCCCGCCTTCGATGACACTTTCCAGATCCCGATGGTAAGAGGCCCGGATCATGTTACAGACCGGCTCGATAAAGCTGGGCGGATATTTCTGCACGGCGCCAAAGTCCAGCAGCACGATGCGATCCTGGGTGCCGGCTTCTTCATCCCCCAGACGAATCCGGTAGTTGCCAAAGTTGGGGTCGGTCTGTAGCTCACCCCAGCAAAACAGCTCCCGCAAAAACAGCTCCAGGGCGGCTTTGGCAAGGTGGTTGCGGCGTTCTTGGGAAAGCGTCTGGATGATCTCATGGGTCACACCCAGACCGGGCTCGTAGGATGTGGCAATGACATGATCGGAGGAGTATTCGGGAAACACCTGGGGCACAATAAAGCGCGGGTCGTCTTTCAGCATCTCCCCGAACCGACGGGTGGTTTCCGCCTCCAGGCGATAATCCACCTCCCGGTGCATCATCTGCCGCACTTCCTCGAGCCAGTCATCGAACTCCGGCCCCAGTCGCACCATCCGGGCCAGGCGCAAGATCTGCGCGACCGCATCCAGGTCGCTGTCGACCGCATCGGCCACACCCGGGTATTGAACCTTCAGGCAGATTTCCTGCCCATCGCCGCGCCGGCGTGCCAGATGAACCTGCCCCAGAGAGGCGGCGCCGATCGGCTCCTGCTCAATGTCCAGCTCGGCCAAACGCTCATCCCCCAGCTCCCGCCGCAGTTCCGCCTCGATGGCGGGCCACTCCAGGGCCACGGTCTGATCTTCCAGGGTGTGGAGCGCTTCGGTCACTTCTTCCGGCAGGAAATGCTCGCCATAGAGCGCCATCATCTGCCCGATCTTCACCACACTGCCCTTCAGATGGCCCAGCTCTTCCACCAGGTACTGGGCCTGGCGGGAGAGCATCTGCTTCTGACGCTCAGCCTTGCTTTCCTTATTGGTGAACAGATTGGCGGTAAAGTGCATCCCCATGCGGGTGCCGGCCAACAGTCCGGCTTTGGTCAGGCTCAGACGGCGCTCAAAACTGCCGGTTTTAATTCGAGCCACACTACGTTTGGACGAGTCGTTTTGCTTCGAACTCATGAATAACATCCAGCTGTCAGGAATTCTGCGACGATCTGAAAATGGTCAAGGTCGCCGATTATAGGAGATCTGGCACGTTGCGCCGAGACCCGGTGGTCATATTGATCCCTTCGCCCAGGCACTGCCCGCGGCTCGGTCAGAGTTGAGGCTTATGCACAATGTTAAGAAAACTCTATAGTCGAATCTGGACCAAGCCAATTATCGCCCCCGGTGATCATCGACCCACCTGAAAAACTCCCTGGTTTCAGGCTGCAAAGCCGATGGCTAACCCAGTACCGGGGTTAGGTTTGAAGGAGGCCGGTTTGGCTGGCCTCCGTCTCGTTAGCTGACCTTTTCGCCCTGGGCCTGTTTGTCCGCATGGTAGGAGGAGCGTACCAGGGGGCCACTGGCCACGCGCTTGAAACCCAGCTCTTCCGCATAACGGCCCAGCTCCGCAAACTCGTCCGGGTGCACGAAGCGCGCCACCGGCAGGTGATCCCGGCTGGGCGCCAGATACTGCCCCAGGGTCACCATATCCACGTCATGGGCACGCAGGTCCCGCAAGACTTCTTTCACCTCATCCAGCTCCTCGCCCAATCCCAGCATCAGGCCGGACTTGGTCAGCACGTGGGGCGCCCGCGCCTTGAACTGCTGCAGGAGTTTCAGTGACCAGGCGTAATCGGCACCGGGCCGGGCCATGCGATACAGTCTTGGCACGGTTTCCAGGTTGTGGTTGAACACATCCGGCGGCGCCACTTCCAGAATATCCAGGGCCACCTCCATGCGACCGCGAAAATCCGGCACCAGGGTTTCGATCTGGATCGACGGCGACAGGGCCCGGGTATGGGTAATGCAGTCGACAAAGTGCTGGGCGCCACCATCGCGCAAATCATCCCGGTCCACCGAGGTGATCACCACATAACGCAGCCCCATGTCGGCGATGGCTTCGGCCAGATGAACCGGCTCCTGGGGGTCGAGGGGCTTGGGCCGGCCGTGGGCCACATCACAGAACGGACAGCGACGGGTACAGATATCCCCCATGATCATGAAGGTTGCCGTGCCACCCCCGAAGCATTCACTCAGGTTCGGGCAGGACGCTTCCTCACACACGGTATGCAGCTTATTCGCCCGCAGCTTGCGCTTGATCTCGTCCACCTTGGGCGAGTTGGACAACCGCACCCGAATCCAGTCGGGCTTGCGGGGGATCCGGTCGGTGGCGATCACCTTCACCGGGTTGCGGGCCACCTTCTCCGCCCCGCGTAACTTCACACCTTGCTCGAGGCGCCCCGCCTTCACTTTTTTGTCTCCGGATAGATCACTCATACGACGGCAAACCTCGTTGGTAACTTGTGGACTGATAACCCATCACTGCAACCAGCTGGTCCCTAAGCCCCCGCGCGACGGTATCGAACTCGACATCCTGGACGTAATGCTTCATCTGGGTCATGGCCATGCCCTGGTAACCACAGGGATTAATCCTGAGAAACGGCTCGAGATCCATATCCACATTGAGTGCCAAGCCGTGAAACGAGCGGCCCTTGCGAATCCGCAACCCGAGCGACGCAATCTTGGCCGGGCCCACGTAAACCCCCGGCGCATCCGCCCGTGGCGCGGCCTCAATGCCATAGTCGGCCAGCAGCGCCACCAGGGCCTGCTCGATCCGACTGACCAGTGCCCGGGCGCCCAGGCCGCGTCGGGCAATATCAATCATCAAATAAATCACCAGCTGGCCCGGCCCGTGATAGGTCACCTGCCCGCCCCGATCCACCTGAACCACCGGAATATCTCCCGGTGCCAAGACGTGCTCGGCCTTACCCGCCTGCCCCTGGGTGAACACCGGCCAGTGCTGCAACAGCCAGATTTCATCCGGCGTGGTCTCATCCCGCTGATCGGTGAAGCGACTCATGGCCCGCCACACCGGCTCATAGGGCTGCTGACCCAGCTCCCGAACGATCAGGGTCTCCAGCGCTGTCGGGTCTTGATCGGAAGGGTCCGCCATCACAGAACCATCTGCACCCGACCGCTTTGTTTCAGATCCTGAAAGAGGGCCTGTAACTGAGCCTCGCCGGTAGCCTGGATCACACAGCGGATGGATTGAAACCGACCGTTGCGGCTATCAATCACTTCCACGGTCGTCACATCCAGATCAGGGGCATGGATACGCACCGCTTCAACCACAAACTCGCGAAAGTCCGGGGCGGCGTAGCCGATGATCTTGATAGGATACTGGCAGGGAAATTCTATGGTCGGCTTGTCGATTTCATTCATGGTTACACCTTGGGCTCATCTCACCCATGTCAGATCCAATATGCTACTGCGATATCGCCTGAAGCGCTAACGCTATCACAAAAACAACAAGAGCGGCCAAGCCGCTCTTGTTCTTAAGCAGAGGTCTGTTCACGCCGGTTCAGCGGCAACCCGCCGGCTGACGCCTAGGCAAACAACCCTTTGAAGAACAGGATAATGCTATCCCACAACCGTTTGAAGAAACCGCCCTCTTCAACGGCTTGCAAGGCAATCAGCGGCCGTTCGGCAACGACTTCATCACCCAGGGTGATCTTCAGCTGCCCCAGAACCTGCCCCTCGGTCAGAGGCGCCTGCAACAGGGAGTCAATTTCCAAAGTGGCCTGCAGCTTGTCTTTTTGGCCCCGGGGGATGGTCACCGCCACGGGCTCCGCCAGTCCCAAGGAAACCGTATCCACCGTGCCTTTCCACACCTGGGCGTCCTGCAAGGAAACACCGGCGCTGTACAGGGGATGGGTTTCAAAGTAGCGGAAGCCATAGCTCAGCAGCTTCTGGGTTTCACGGGCCCGGGCCTCCTCACTGGTGGTCCCCAGCACCACGCTGATCAGCCGCATGCCATCACGCACGGCAGAGGCTACCAGGCAATAACCCGCTTCATCCGTATGGCCGGTTTTCAGGCCGTCCACCGTATTGTCACGCCACAACAGCAGGTTGCGGTTCGGCTGGCGGATATCGTTCCAGGTAAAGTACTTCTCCGCATAAATTTTATACTGTTCGGGGAAGTGGGTGATCAGCGCTTTGGCCAAAATCGCCAGATCCCGGGCCGAGGTGTAATGGTTTTGAGCCGGCAAACCCGTCGCGTTCACAAAGTGGGTGTTGTTCATCCCCAACACCTTGGCGTGCTGGTTCATGATATCGGCAAAGGCCGACTCGCTACCGGCAATATGTTCGGCAATGGCCACACTGGCATCATTACCGGATTGAATGATAATGCCCTTGAGCAGATCTTCCACCGACACCGTGGTGCCTTCCCGGACGAACATTTTAGAGCCGCCGGTACGCCAGGCATTCACACTGATCAGCACCGGATCGGTATATTTGATCTTGCCCCGCTCGGCTTCATACTCGACCACATAAGAGGTCATCATCTTGGTGAGACTGGCCGGGGGCAGCGGCTGATCCGCATTTTTCTCCATGATGACCCGACCACTTTCGGCGTCGATCAGGATATAGGAGCTGGCGGCAACTTCCGGTGGCGCAGGAATAATGACGGGCTGGGCAGGAAGCGTCGGCACCGTATTCACGGTTGGAGCCTGGGCATGGAGCTGGAGAGAGGTCACACAACATAAAAAGAAGGTTAACCAATATCTGGGCTTCAGAATGGTCATATTTTGTACTCTGTCTGCTAATTTTTTTTGGTAAAGCTGCCCCAATCCCTGAGGTGAGGTACGCCGCTAATAGTATCTGAATGAAGGTTTCGATTCACCTTGCCGCGCTGCGTCGGACTCTGCGGCAATCACACAAAAATGGCAAACCGTCTGCATTTAGAGACAGCCTCATCAGCCAGCCCCATCCACCGCTGCAGCTCCACGAATGATGATCACGTTGCTGGATGCCGCCTCTTCGATCCGAGACTTGTTCCGTTGCGCATCCGCCTCCGACGGGAAAGGTCCGACCTGCACCCGGTGCAAGGTCAGTCCCGCCTGCTGAACCCGGTGAATCACCACCGGGTGCTGGATGGCCTGCCGGATCTGAGATTGCATCCGATGGGCCGCATCCAGGCTGGAATAGGCTCCGACCTGGACAAACCATCCATCGGAGCTATTCGACACACTCTGACCCATTTGGTTCACTGCAACCGTGGTCGAAGGCAGCGACTGATGACCGGGCTCCATATAAATGGCCTCCACTTCAACACGCGCCGTCCCTTTCTGCACAAAGCCCAGTTTCGCGGCCGCCGCATAGGACAGATCAATCAGCCGATCGCCATGGAAAGGCCCCCGGTCGTTCACCCGCACCACCACACTGCGTCCATTCTCCAGGCTGGTCACTCGGACAAAGCTGGGCAGGGGCAGCGAGCGGTGAGCCGCCGACATCCCGTACATATCGTAGGTTTCACCATTGGAGGTGAGATGGCCATGAAATTTCTTGCCGTACCAGGAGGCGATTCCCTGTTCTTTATATCCCTTGGCACTGTCCAAAACGTAATACTGCTTCCCCCACACCGTATAAGGTGAGCGGTTGCCTCCGCGGCTCAGGGGTTCCCAGCGGGGCACCGCATCCGGCACCCCGGACACATCCACGGGGGCGTCCGGGTAGGCATCATGGGTCATGCTGTAGCGGGATGACGAAGGGAACGATTTGGAGCTCGTCGAAGGCGCGGAGGCGCAGGCACTCAACAGGGCGAACAGGGTCAGCATCAGCAGGCACTTCAGGCTCCGCTGACCGCTCATCTCAAGAGGATGAATCATTTAGTAATTCTCGGCTCAACTGATAGACAGCCAGTGCATACAGATGGCTGATGTTATAACGGGTGATCACGTAAAAATTATGGAAGCCAACCCAGTGTTCCAGGCCCTGTTCGCCTTCCAATTCCAGCAACAGGCCCGCCTGTTGCGGGTCATAGGAGTCAGGCAGCAACACCCCGGCCCGCTTCAGCTCTGCCAGGGTATGGGTCGGCTTGAGGCCCTTTTGCAGCATGCGGCGGTAGTCCGTGCCCTTAACCTGCACGGGCATCACCACCAGCTCTCCCGCTTGCCAGCCCTTTTGCTTGAAATAATTGGCCACACTGCCGATGGCGTCAACCGGGTTATTCCAGATGTCCGCCACCTTATCACCGTCGAAATCAACCGCATAGCGACGGAAGCTGCTGGGGATGAACTGGCCATAGCCCATCGCCCCCGCGTAGGAGCCGGTCAGCGTCAGCGGGTCAAAGCCCTGCTCCCGGGTCATCAGCAGATACTGCTCCAACTCCGAGCGGAAAAACGTTGCCCGGGGCGGATAATCAAAGCCCAGGGTGGTCAGGGCATCAATCACCCGATGACGCCCCT
>Ga0209075_1004989_pt1 | contig 10380 bp, 10 predicted proteins | sample Stecom2011_FD_187523 | JGI IMG/M metagenome (GOLD analysis project Ga0209075, IMG submission 187523) | Agricultural soil microbial communities from Utah to study Nitrogen management - Steer compost 2011 (SPAdes) (version 2) | ecosystem: Environmental > Terrestrial > Soil > Agricultural land...
ACGCTAGAAATCGCCTTTAAACTATGACCGAGAGAACGCACATTCTACATACAGCACAATTAAAAAACAATTGTCCGACCTGCTATGGGAATGACGGTATGGAATTTACGTTTACCCAATCCGAAAAAGAAAACGCTTTCGTTAAAAAACCGTCCTCTAAAATTGAAGAAATACTGTATTGCCACAACTGCAAAACCACAATATACCCGGTAAATTGGACGGAAGACATTGAGCTTGTGTATGAATACAACAAGAAATTGGTAGAGACGTATCGCCATCACCTTAAAATAAAGCCGCTCTTATACGTGGTCATCATTATAGCCATATTGGTTGTGGCTACCGCAGTTTATTTCTTGCTAAATTATACTTCCTAAAAAAAGATATTGAGGGTTTAAATCCTAGCCAAGATCAGGGCACCACATTATCGGCAATGGCTTGTGCTGTTTCCTAACTCCTGACTTTCGCTCCAAGACACCCAAAGAATAAATGGAACGCTGAGGACACGGGTGTAGCGGATTTTCACGGATTTATTCAGGCTATTTTAAATCTATCTCTTGATTTTCGACCCAAAATACTCAAAGAAAGAGTACGAACAATATTGTTGAACCATTACCGATAGAGGAATATTTTGACCCCACACGGCACCTTGTTGTCCCATCCCCCGCCCTTCCCCGAGGGAACGGATCCAGTTGAGATAATAGAAAAACATTCCAGAAATTGACAGAACAAAATAAATAATCCTGTTTAAAATATATGTCACTGAAAACCTCAACGAGGTTTAATATTGATAACCTCGAATACAACCGAAATGAAATGAAGGTTTTATTCGAGGAGATGACATACGCCCCTATTATGAGAACTCTGAAAGAGTTCAACTTTTCAAGTTACATTATAAATATTAAAAGTATTACAGGACACCCAAAACACAAAACAGCTTAACCTCAGTTTTCTGGAAATCAGCATTTAGCAAATTAAGACTTCTAAGAATTTAAAAAATTGCGGAAATTAGGTGAGGGTTTAAATCCATCCGAGATTAGAGCACCACATTATCGGCAATGGCTTGTGCAGTTTCTTGGAATTCTTCGGGAGTTAGCGATACGCTTTTAGAAAACTGGGTATCTCCCATAGTATTTAGGGGAATGAGATGGACGTGGACGTGCGGAACTTCCAATCCAACCACTGCCATTCCAACGCGCTTACACGGAACAGACTTTTCGATCGCCAAGGCAACTTTCCTTGAAAACCGCATCAATTCCATATACGTTTCCTCATCCAAGTCGAAGATTTTATCGACTTCCTTTTTAGGAATACAAAGTGTATGGCCGCGTGTGTTCGGACTGATATCTAAAAAAGCAAGAAAGTCTTCTGTTTCGGCTACTTTATAGGCCGGAATCTCTCCTTTGATTATTTTTGTGAATATTGTTCCCATCTTCTAACCTCTTGAAACTTCTAATATTTCGAACTTGAGTTTACCGTTAGGCACTTCTATTTCGGCCGTATCGCCTTTTTCTTTTCCAAGCAGTCCTCTTCCTATTGGAGAATCCACTGAAATCTTTCCGGTTTTTAGGTCAGCTTCACTTTGTGCTACCAACTTATACTTCATTTCGGCTCCGTTAGCCTGGTTTTTTATCCTTACTGTAGAATGGATTAAAACTTTATTTACATCGAGTTGCGATTCGTCGATAAGGCGTGCATTGGCTACGATTGCTTCCATTTGCGAGATTTTCATCTCCAACATACCTTGCGCTTCTTTTGCCGCATCGTACTCCACATTCTCACTCAAATCCCCTTTATCGCGAGCTTCCGCAATCGCATTAGAGGCTTTTGGACGTTCTACATCGCGCAGATAATCTAACTCCTCTCGTAACTTCTTCAACCCTTCGGCCGTATAATATGACACTTTACTCATAACTTCTTCATTTAGGCATGTTAAACACTCCCTTATTTCATTTAATATCACAAAATCCCGACAAGTGCGGGACTTCCTAGTTTTTCAAAATCGAAAAATCCCATTTATAAACGGGATTCATAAACAAATATACAAAAAATATACTTGCTTTACATTTTGTTGTAATTTTGAACAAAATATATATCCCGATGCTAAAAAAGGTTTTTACACTCCTAACGATATTTCTGCTGCTTTCTTGTTCGAAAGAAGATGATAAACTAAATCGCAACCCATATTTAACCAATCCGGTTGTGAATTTAAATTTAAATTTAAACCTCCCCGAATACAATCCGCTCAAGTACCCTGGAAGCTACGTGATCGTACCGCAAGGTATCAAGGGCATCATTGTGTACGCCGTGAGCGATAGTCAATATTGGGCATTTGACCTGACCGACCCTAACCACACCCCTAACCACTGCTCGCGAATGGAAATAAGAGAAGGTCTTGTTGCCAGCTGTCCTTGTCCGGACGATGATAACGAATACAACATCACGAGTTTTGGACAACACAGAACAGAACCCAATACAAAATATCCGATGCAACAGTACTTTGCAAAAAGAAGTGGAAACTACATTAGTATTACGAACTAATTAGTAGCCTCCACCTTTTTTATTCTTTAGAACTTTATCGTTGCGCCAACTAGAAAGTTAATGGTGGCTTGCGGAAAATATCCAGCGCCTTCAACCGTGGCTATTTGTCCAGGATTGCTGAAATCATCTTCATAGGTATAGAAATATCCGTTTGAGATATACTTCACATTAAAGATATTGTTGACCAAAGCAGACAGGACGACTTCCTTTGTCCAAGGCAGCTCGAAACGATAGGCCACATTCAAATCGTTGACGAAATAAGCATCCAATTTCGACTTTTCGCTGTCGATATTGCCCATATACTGCTCTCCGACATATTTCGACAAGAAGCCGATTGACATGTTATTTATCGGACGGTATTCTAGAATGTTTCCAACAACTACAGAAGGAGAAAACGCAATATTCGTCTTTCCTAGATCCACCAATTCCCCATCGATAGACGCTACAAAGTCGACATTTTTATTGCTGCTCAATGCCACATTTGGAAGGGCTCTAAACTTCGGTCCTATATTGATTTCAGCATCGATTTCCACTCCCATTCTATAGCTGCTCCCACTACTTGTTCGCAAAGGTCTTCCGGTATCGCTCATCTCTCCGGAAAGCACCAATTGATCCTTGTACAACATATAGTATAGGTTGGTATTGACTTTTGCCCAGTCTGAAGAAAAGCGCCATCCCAACTCAAAGTCATCCAACTTTTCGGCAGTGAGGATGTTTTCTCTAAAGTCGCTTCTTGAAGGTTCGCGATGTGCACGTCCGTATGATAAATAGAATTGGTTACCTGGGTTTAATCGATAAGATGCTCCCGCTTTCGGATTGAAAAACGCATAGTCTTCATCCAAAACCATTGGCACCAAATCGGAAGTGATTCCCGATGTTTTGTAGTTGATAAACCTTCCTTGAACATCTCCGTATAAACTCCAAGAATCATTGATTAGGTAAGACACTTTCGAGAAAACGGTAAATTCTCTTTTGTCTGCATCACCGAAATAATATTGGTCTCTTATTTCAGAATCACTCGCGTACCGCGCCCAAATAATTTCTCCGAAATGGTCGCCTGTATACGTTCCGTAGTAGGCTCCACCACTAACATCCAGATTATCTTTCTTGTAATTTACGTTGGCATTCACAGCAAAGAAATGATTGTCTAACCAGCGTCTTTGAATTAAATCTGTTCTATTGATCGTGTCGTTACCCATCGGAATGGGCTCCAAACCATAATCGCCAAACTTTCGATTTTCTTTGTACTGTTCGAAATATCCTTCTCCTCTTGTGTAATTCACCGAAAGGTTGGTTTTCCAGTAGCTATTAAAGCGCTGGCTCCATAGGAATTGATAGTGGTTTTGGTCGTAATTATCCACTTCGTTGTCATAGAATCTAACATTCCCGTCGAGGTCGGTATACATTCCTGATGGATTAAAAGTTCGGTCGTTTTCTAACTTGTCTAAATCTTCGATTCCGTTCCAAGCTTGGTAGGTTTTTTGACTTCCTCCGAAGGCAAGAAGCTTCAACAGTGTATTGCTGTCTTGGAAGGCACCTTGCAGAAAATACGACTTCAAATCAGAGCTCGCTCGGTCGATATAACCATCTGATTGGATGATAGAAACTCTTCCTGCCATTTCGAAATGGTCTGACAGCAATCCGGTGCTGAATTTCACATTGTGTTTATGCGTATTATAGCTTCCGAAGGAATTTGAAATCTCTCCATAGGCATCATTCGAAACACCATCCGTAAGAATGTTCAAACTCGCACCAAAAGCTCCGGATCCGTTTGTGGAAGTTCCCACTCCGCGTTGCAGCTGCAGACTTTCTACCGACGACGTAAAGTCAGGCATGTTTACCCAGAAAGTTCCTTGACTCTCAGAATCGTTATACGGGATTCCGTTCAGGGTAACATTGATTCGGGTAGCATCACTTCCTCGCACGCGGATTCCGGTATATCCCACTCCCGCTCCAGCATCGGTTGTACTTACCACCGAAGGCAAATAATTAAGGAGCACCGGAAGGTCCTGACCTAAATTTCGAGTTTCTAAATCTTCCTTGTCCACATTCGAATGGGTCACGGGCGCATCGCGAGCCACCCGGACTGTCGTCAGGACAACTTCATCGAGAACTTCAATTTCAGTCGTATCTCGGTCTTTTTTAGGTAGAATTTCTTGTGCAGCGATTGAGGCACAACTCAGCGCAAAAATTGCAGAAACAAATAACTTATTCATTCGTATATAAAATTTTAATACGAATAAAAGGGGCGTTATTCTTTGATTTAACTATTGATTTTAATTAGAAAACCCCTGAAATATTGATGATTCAATATCGCAGGGGTTTTCCGTTTTTTCCCTTAGCGGCATTACCCGCTCAGGTTCATTGGGTATGATCTCAGCTTCTTTTAGTTTCGTGTTCAGAGTTTTTCAACTCATCATACACTCTCTAAAATCCGCACCCCTTTGAGATGTGGCGCAAAGATACAAAACGTTTCAAGGAAAATCTACCTAGCTTTTTATAAAATTATTAGCAGCCTGTAATCCTTCAAGTCCTTACATTTGAATTATGTCGCGTTTAAAAAACAGATTTACTCTAAAAATCATTCTCAGCTACCTGGTATTGGGAACCTTAGCCGTAGTAGTGGGATGGTTTCTCTTTGCCGAAGTGAAAAATTATTCGACAGAAAGCAATCTGATCAAAGACGAAAAAAAAATCATCGAAACCGGAACGCTGATCAATCTCCTCTATAAAACCGATGGATTTTACCGCCTGGCCCTCATCACGGAAGACGATGCTGACTTTGAATCGTATATGGCAAGGAATGATTCCCTATTCGATAAAATAGACGAGATCAAGGCATTGACCACGGATATTTACCAAAAAAAGCAATTGGATAGCATCAAGATGCTTTTGGAAGAAAAAATCCAAAACATCGAGCAACTGCGCATTCTGGTTCTAACCAATCAGAAAGAAACCACTTTGGATGACATTATGGACGAAGTTCGAAAATTAGAGACTTCGGTTGGTTTAGCGTCGGTGGAATCTATGGTCCGCGACCCTTCAAAATTAACGCGTAACGAACGTAGGATCTGGCAATCTTATGCAGATTATCTAAACAGCGATAGGGCTCGGGACACTTCGGTCGTGAAATCGAAAGTCGTGGATTCCATGCTCATTGCCAGTCGCTATATCGTGGCTGAGGCAAAAAAAGAAAATTCCAGGATTCGCAGGTCATTGATGCAAAAGGAAAACGAACTCATTCATAATGACCTCAACATTTCAGAAAAACTTCGTGAAATCATCTCCAGTTTCGACGCCGAAATTGTCCGTCGCAACAACCTTGAATCAGAACAACGTGCTGCCATTATCGAAAGAGCAGGTCGCGTTTTGAGAATTGCCGGAATTGTTGGCCTGCTGATTATATTGTTGTTTTCCTACTATATTCTTGCCGATTTCTTTAGGGCCGAGCGGTTCAAAAAAAATCTCGAAGAAGCGAAAACCTATGCCGAAAGGTTACTGAAAAGTAGAGAACAACTGATATCGACGGTGAGCCATGATTTGAAAACACCCTTGAATACAATTGGTGGATATTCGCAATTGTTTGAAAACACCCCACTCACCAAAAAACAACACTATTACTTGTCGCAAATAACCTCAAGTTCGCATTTTATCTCGCACTTAGTCGATGATCTTCTGGATTATTCCAAGCTCGAAATTGGTAAGTTGTCTTTAGATTCCGTTCCCTTTTCGTTAGCGCATATTGTTCAAGAGGTTGGAAATTCCATCAAACAAGTATATCCAGATAAAGATGTCAATCTGAAAATTGAAATTCCTGATAACGTAAGAGGCCGTGTCTTTAAGAGTGATCCGTTGCGAATCAAGCAAATATTAAACAACCTCGTTGGGAATGCTTTCAAATTTACAGACAATGGCAAAGTCACAATCCGCATCAACGTATTGGAGGATCAAGATACGTCTTCCTTGATCGAGATTTCCGTAATCGACACCGGCATAGGAATATCGAAAGAGAAACAACAAATTATCTTTGAAGAATTTACACAGGCCGAAGATACTATCGGTCATAAATTTGGCGGCAGCGGTTTGGGATTGGCTATTTCGAAAAAGCTTGCCCATCTATTGAACGGCACCCTTGAGGTTGAAAGCGCTTTAGATGAAGGAAGTTCTTTTACGTTGACCCTTCCATTGCAACATGCTGGCGGAAATTTGCCGAAAAAAACAACTTCAATCCAAGGGTTAAACGCTGTGATTCTCGACGACGACCACGCCATGGGCACCATGCTGCAGGAAACCTTCCATCAGATGGAAATCAACGCTCGGGTTTTTAGGAGTTATGAGGATTTTAAGACCTATCATTCTGAAGAGGAATTTCAATATGACTTCATTCTCACGGATATCGAAATGGTTGAAACCGATGGGTTTTCAGTCCTTAAAAACTTACGTGCAGGCGACATCCCATCGTATCGCAATCAACCAGTCATTGCCATGACAGGGAGGCGAGAACACCTTCGGGAATTCTTTATCGACAGAGGATTTGTCGATGTATTGCGAAAACCCTTCTCGAAGGAAGTCTTAGTGAACGTGTTAAACAATATTTTTCCAAACCGATTTTCTACAACTTCTGACCCCGCTTCTATATCGACGCCAGAAGCTATTTCCGATTCCGAAACAAAGTTTAATCTTGATCTATTAAAGTCTTTCTTAGATACTCCCGAGGCGATTAAGGAAGTTCTCCGTTCGTTTTACCATCAAACCAATTTGGACCTCGACCTTCTTGAAACCGCTGTTTCGGAGGGGGATTTTCAAACTATCGGTTCCGTTTCGCACCGGATGCAGACCATGTTCAAACAATTACAAGCAGTGGAAGTCATTCATTTATTGGAGACATTAGAACTGTATTCCGAAGAAAATGTCGACGCGCAAACACTACAGAAAACGTTCAAAGATTTTTATTCCAAGACAAAGGCATTTCAACAAGCCTTAAAAGAAACATTAGACTTATAAGTCAATTTGATATTGTTCCATTTTGTTGTAAAGCGTTTTTCGGGTGATATTCAGGAGCTTTGCTGCTTTGGTTTTATTATTTCCCGTTTCGCGCAACGCATTGATTATCAAGCGCCTTTCGTTGCTCTCTTTTGAGAAATCGTTTGTCGGGGCTTCCGCTACTGGTTCTGAATAAATAACTTCTTTTGGAATGACTTCCAAAGGGATTAGATTGGACTGTGTCAACAAGACCGAACGTTTTATGATGTTTTTTAATTCGCGGAAATTCCCTGGCCAAGCGTAATTTTTAAAGGCTTCGCTCACCTCTTTTGTAAGTCCAACAACTTCCTTATTCAGCGATTGGTTTGCTTGTTCTAAAAAATATTCAATAAACAAAAACAAGTCGTCCTTGCGTTCGCGCAATGGAGGGATTTGTATTGCAAATTCGTTTAATCTATGGTATAAATCTTCTCGAAACTTGCCTTCTGCCACGGCTGTTCGCAAATTCTCATTGGTGGCGGCGATAATCCGAACATCCACTTTTATTTCGGTATTGCTACCTACGGGTTTTATTTTTCGCTCTTGCAATGCCCGTAACAGTTGTACTTGGTTTTCGTAGGATAAGTTTCCGATTTCATCCAAAAACAAGGTTCCGCCATCTGCCGCTTCAAAATGACCAATTTTATCATTTACTGCCCCAGTAAAACTTCCTTTGACATGTCCGAAAAACTCGCTGGCGGCAATTTCAGTGGGAATAACTCCACAGTCCACGGCTACAAAAGCTTCTTTGCTCCTGTTGCTATAGGCGTGGATAGCCTGAGCGGCAACCTCCTTTCCGGTTCCACTTTCTCCCATCATCAGAACATTCATATTGGTAGGTCCGACAAGCTTTAGGTATTCGTTGAGTTTTTTAGAGACTTCACTGACGCCTACCACGAAATCAGCCATCTGATGAGGCTGTTCCAAATCCTGAATTTTATCGGTCTGACGCTTGCGTTTAGAAGTTGCTTTTGGAGGAGTCGAATTATCCGTTGACGCTTCATCAATGATCATCAATAATTCCTCGGGTCGAAAAGGTTTTGATATATAGTCTATCGCTCCCTTTTTAATCGCTTTTACGGCTGTGCCCACCTCGGCATAACCGGTCATTAAAATGACTTTTATATCGGGTTGTTGGGCTTGTGCATAGACCAATAAATCAAGACCCGAATCGTCGGGAAGCCTGAGGTCGGTGATCAGAAAATCGAACGTTTGATTGGCCAAGGTTGCTCTGGCAGCTTCTCCTTGTGTTGAAATAGAGACTTCATAACCTTTTCGCTCCAAAAACGCTGTGAGCATTTTTCCAAATGCTACATCATCCTCGACTATGTGTATACTGTAAACCATCTTGTGACTATAGGGGTAAAAATAACAAGTATGACGTCGGCATTCTTTAAATTTTTCATAAAAAAAGCACCCTGTTGAGAGAGTGCCTTTTCCGTTAAATCAAAAAATTGATTTGCTATGGTCTAGCTGTTAATTCTTTAATGTTGAAGGTGCATTCGAAACACCCGCCTTATTGATATAAACAGTTCGCGTGCCGCTATCTTGCGAGGCATCCTTCACAGTCAATTTATACATTCCTTTTTTGTTCACAGAAGCCTTGGAGATTATCGCTCCAGCATGTTGTTTGGCTAAAGCATCTTTTACCGTCTGAGGGACTTCAGATACACTAACCTGCTTAAATGTTTTGTTATCTTTTTTCAACGACATTGCATTTTTATCGGCTTGCATCTTTTTGGCTTCTAGTTGTTTAGCCTGTTGCAGCTCCTGCTGTCTCGCTTCAGCTTCTTTATTTACATCCGATGACAGTTTAAGACTACTTTCTTGTGCATTTGCAGTAATAAAACCACCAAACATAAGGGCAGCAATTAAAATAAGTTTTTTCATAATAAGTTTTTTAGTTAAAAATGAATTGTTTTTTCCAGTACATATCGTGCTAATTTAATTAATTTTTATCAGTTTTCTTATCTTCCTTAATAAAAATACACGTCGGCAGTTAAAAAATAATAACACCGGGGTACGATACTGGTTTTCTATAAATAACACCTTTAGTGCTCTCTGCTTGAATTAGCCTACTTGTGCGAATGAGTCTATTTATTTTCGCCGTCTCGAATTATTCAAAATATCTGTATAAGTACATAACGTTTCAGTCAGATCATTTAATTGGGATTCTTTTTGCAACAGCTCGGTTAAAATTTTATCGCTAAAATAAATGGCAATTTCTCGGTGTCAAGCAGTGATTATGGAAGCTCCGGTGGTCTTCTGTTTTTCTTCTTAAGCGTTTGTCTTTTTTTCGCTTTAAGTCGTCTTTCTATGGCCGAACGCGACGGTTTTGTCTTCTTCCTAGGCTTGGACACTTTTAAATGTTGCTGCAACAACTCAATCAACCTATCGATTGCAATCTTTTTATTTCTGTGCTGACTTCGTGTGTCACTGCACTGCACTAAGAGCTCACCATCGGCAGATATGCGATGCCCCAATCTTAGTTGCAACCGCTCCTTCTCCGCATCGGAAAGTGCTTTTGAGTTCTCGATATGAAATGCTACCTCAACTTTCGATTCAGTTTTATTCACATGTTGACCCCCTGGGCCGCCACTGCGCATGGATTTGAAAGTGAGCTCGGTCAATAAAACATCGATATTCATAGGTTTTGGTGGGCGTTGTCCAATAAGTCGATGACTTCCTTAACGGGATTAAACGTAATTAGCGGTACTTCCACAAAAACGGTGTTCCAATAGGCCATGGCACCGTTCCAAAGCCCCGGACGCTCCATCGCTTTGATTGGTTTTCCTTCGTGTGATTTTTCAGAAATAAATC
>Ga0209075_1004990_pt1 | contig 10369 bp, 8 predicted proteins | sample Stecom2011_FD_187523 | JGI IMG/M metagenome (GOLD analysis project Ga0209075, IMG submission 187523) | Agricultural soil microbial communities from Utah to study Nitrogen management - Steer compost 2011 (SPAdes) (version 2) | ecosystem: Environmental > Terrestrial > Soil > Agricultural land...
TTACATGCAAAAGCATCAAGCTTAAGCAAAGTAACTAAGACCCGAACAAGTCCATAACAGTTGTGCTGGCGACAATAGCAAGAGTGAACCACCTGATCCCTTCCCGAACTCAGAAGTGAAACCTCTTAGCGCTGATGGTAGTGTGGGGTTACCCATGTGAGAGTAAGTCATCGCCAGCTCATTATTCAAAATCCCCCTAGCTTAAACAGCAGGGGGATTTTTTTATGCAGAAAATTTGTGTGCTTAATAAAGCAAAATAAAACTTATGTCTAATGAGAATAATATATAAAACTTTAATTATTAATAGGATTGTAGACTAATGTTCAATTCTTATTTTCTGTAAATTGTGTGAAAGTTGCACCATCTACTCCACTAGCAAAGTGTGGATGAAGAAGGCTCGAAATGAGGGTCTTCATTATGGGTTGCTATGGAAGTTCACTGAAATACAGACTCACAGGAGGTGAGGAATGACACATCAAACTATTAACGTAAATGATGTCATTGATCACGCAAAATTTAAACCATTTCATTTTAATGTAGTGGCATGGTGTCTACTGATCATTTTATTTGATGGTTATGATTTAGCCATTAATGGTGTGGTATTGCCTTTATTAATGGACGAGTGGGGCTTAAGTGCGGTGCAAGCCGGTATGCTGGCCAGTACTGCATTGGCAGGGATGATGTTCGGTGCCATGATTTTCGGCTCGCTGGCCGACAAAATTGGCCGTAAAAAAGTCATCATGATCTGTATTGTGTTATTCAGTGGTCTAACCTTCGCAGGTGGCTTTGCTTCTAATCCGACAGAATTCGGTATTTTGCGCTTCCTGGCCGGTTTAGGGATTGGTGGGGTGATGCCTAACCTGGTGGCTTTAACCTCTGAATACGCGCCAAAGAACATGCGTAGTACGCTGGTGACCACCATGTTTAGTGGTTATGCAGTGGGTGGTGTGATGGCAGCATTATTGGGTGCCTGGTTAACCCCAAGCTTTGGCTGGGAAATCATGTTCTTTATTGCCGGTATTCCACTGTTGCTGTTGCCAATTATCTGGAAATTCCTGCCTGAATCGCTGATGTTTATTGTGAAAGAGAACAAGCAGGAACAGGCGCGTCCAATCATGGCCCGCTTGGCCCCAGAAGTGCAGATTAGCAATGAAACCAAATTTGAACTGCATCAGGTCGATGTGCCGGAAGCAGCCAACGTGGTAAGCCTGTTCAAACGTGGCCGTGCGTTAAACACCTTATTGTTCTGGTTAGCGTTCTTTACCTGCTTGCTGACCATGTACGCCTTAAGCAGCTGGTTGCCTAAACTGATGATGGCGGCAGGCTATTCAATGGACAACAGTCTGATGTTCATGATGGTGATGAACGTGGGTGCCGTGGTTGGTATTGTCGGCGGTGGTATTCTGGCTGACCGTTTCCACCTGAAACCGGTACTGATGTTCCTGGGTATTATGGGCGCGATTGTGATGAGTCTGATGGGCTTCCAGTCAAACCAGTTCTTGCTGTACATTCTGGTATTCCTGGCGGGTGCAGCGTCAATCGGTTCACAAATGTTGCTGTATAGTTATGTGGCGCAATACTATCCACTGGCCGTACGTTCAACCGGAATTGGCTGGTCATCTGCAATTGGTCGTATGGGTGCGATTGTTGGACCAATCCTGATTGGTGGCTTACTGGGCATGAACCTGCCAGCACACTTCAACTTTATTGCTGTCGGTTTACCGGTACTGATTACTGCAATTGCTGTAGCGCTGATTATGAGTGAAGATGAAGCAGAACAGATTAAAGCAGGCAAAGCGGCGATTGCCAAAGCCTAATTGGTATTAAATGAAAAAAGCCTCCATAGATTGGGGGCTTTTTTTATGGCATTAAGAAAACAAAAACCACAGATAAAAAGAAACCCCATCATCCTGATGGGGTTTCTTCGTATTTCGTGTTTTAGGTATAACTCCTGTCGTACCTCACGATCCTGGTGCACAAACTAATTATTGTTGTTTTCCGTTTGGGAAACGTCCTGTTTCCTGATGAATTTAGAATACGAAAATTCTGGGTTTGCTCCTAGCCTCAATTGTCTTCATTCGGTGTAAGCCAAAACGGACAAAGTCCGGCAGGTTACGCAAGTGCTCTAGGTCAAAACTGGCTTTGGGCTACAATCAAAATATTGTCTGTTCTGTTTTAGGAAATGTCATGGCAAAACTACAACAATATTTGACCTGGCCTGCGGCATTGCTCATTGTGGGATTAACCACCGGATGTAATGCCCAGACCGAGCCTGCCAATTCAGCGAAAGCCGCCCAAAGCAATGAAACTAGCAAGACCAGCCAGTCTTATCAGCTGGAACGGGTGGCGCGCTTACAGGAACCGTGGGCGATGGCTGAGCTGTCCGATGGCCGCTTGTTAATTACTGAAAAGCGTGGACGACTCAAACTGTTTAACCCGAGCAATAAACAGCTGCTTGAGGTCAAAGGTGTGCCTAAAGTTGCTTATGGCGGTCAGGGCGGTTTGGGTGATGTCGCGCTGCATCCACAGTTTGCCCAGAATCGCTGGGTCTATTTAAGTTATGTGGAAGCCGGCACGGGTGGTTATGGTGCGGTGGTGGCGCGTGCCGAGCTGGATTTAAAAGATGCGGCTCAGCCACAATTGAAAAATGTACAGCAGATCTGGGTCCAAGTGCCGAAAGTTCCAGGACAGGGGCATTATGCTCACCGGCTGTTATTTGATCAGGCTGGCTATTTGTGGGTCAGTTCAGGAGAGCGACAAAAGTTTGACCCGGCACAGGACCTGAATTCCAATTTAGGGAAAATTTTACGTTTAAATGCAGATGGCAGCGCTGCGCCAGATAATCCGTTCCGCGCTCAGGGCCAGATTGCGGCACAGGTATGGAGCCTGGGGCATCGTAATCCCTTAGGTATGGCGTTTGACCCGGCGGGGCAGCTGTGGGTGATTGAGATGGGACCCAAAGGCGGAGATGAGCTGAACCGGATTGAAAAAGGCGCCAATTATGGCTATCCGATTGTGTCCAATGGCGATCATTATAGCGGTCAGCCAATTCCGGATCATGCGACCCGGCCAGAATTTAAAGCGCCGGAACTGGACTGGACCCCGGTCATTTCACCTTCGAGTTTAATCTTTTACCGTGGCGATCAGTTTCCACAGTGGAAAAATAAGGCCATTGCCGGAGGATTGTCATCGCAGGCGATTATTGTGATTGACACCCAGGCTCAACCGGTACGTGAAGTACAACGGCTGGACATGAAGCAGCGTATTCGCGGGGTGATTGAAGCGCGTGAAGGTCATTTATGGGTGATTGAAGATGGCAAAGGTGCCAGCTTGCTGAAAATGACAGCCAAATAATGAATTCGTAGATAATAAAAAGCCCCGACATCCTGTCGGGGCTTTTTAGATTCAGTTCTCAGATATCACTCCTGTTATATCTGTGCGTGCATCCTGCATGCGGCTTATGATTATTGTTTTATGCAACGAGACCTCCTGTCCCGGTATGGTTTTAATATACGTCAGGCGATCAGAATCAACCAGCCGCAAAACCCGACAAGTACTGTACGCTCAGGCGTACAACAGCAATTGATTTAAAATAGCGCATCATCCACACCAACCAGAAAAAACCAGCTGAAATAAAAGAAGCCCGAACATCCTGTCCGGGCTTCTCTGGATTCATTATTCCGGTATAACTCCTGTCGTACCGATCAGCATCCTGCTGTTGTTGCTTTTATTGTTATTGTTTTGATTTAAGAGACCTCCTGTCTCTGTATGTGGGTACTATAAAATGAAAGCGCGCTGCGCCCTAGTCGCAGTTCACCACAGCTGCTGTAAGAAAATGCTTACAGGGCTGCTGGCATTATGAGCTGACATATTGAATCAGCTTGTCAACTACCTGTTTCAGGGTCTTGTCATCAAATTCATTCGGTTCAAAGCTTTCGCTGCGGTTACGGCTAAAAATATCGCGGATTTCCACCACTGCATTGCTGTCAATCAGTCCCAGCTGGGTGCCGACCTGACGGATCTGGTCAATCGAGCGTGATCCATTGGTGGCACCATAGCCGATATAAGCCGCCGGTTTGCCTTGCCATTCTTTGCCTAAGTAATCCAGCGCATTTTTTAAGGCCGGGCTATAGCCATGGTTATATTCGGGGCTGATAAAAATAAAGGCATCGCCCTGGGCAATTTTGTCGGCCCATTCCTGTTGACGCGGCTGGTCATAAATACCGCTTAGCGGTGGATTCGGACCGGCAAATAGTGGCAGGTTCCATTCTTTTAAATCGACCAGCTCGGTTTGCACGGTACTAAAGTTATAGCTTTTAATGGCCTGCTGTACCCAGTGTGCGACTTTAATAGCGGTACGTCCCTCGCGTACACTGCCGACAATAATCTGAATATTCATATTTTATCCTGTGTTGTTTTTGCTGTAGGGATCAAATTAACGTGAATTGCGTTAGCCTGAATAGAGTCAGTTTGTATCTGCATCATGAAAATGGCATGAAAAAAGCTCCCGAAGGAGCTTTTCAAAAATGCGGAAATTTTATTTCAGTTGAATGCCTTGCTGGCCCGCTGGGGTAACTTTAAAGATTTCCACTTCAAAGGTAATGTCTTTACCGGCCAGTGGATGGTTAAAGTCGACTTCAGTGATGTCATCATTGACCGATTTGACCACGCCATACAGGCTTTGTTTGGCCTTGTCTTCAAACTCGATCATGTGGCCTTCAACCGGACGCTGTTCAAACTTGACGGTGTCAAAGGTTTGGACATTTTCCGGGTTCCATGGACCAAAAGCTTCTTCGGGCGGCAGGCTGACGGTACGACGGTCGCCAGCACGCAAGCCAAACAGGGCTTTTTCAAAACCCGGTAACAGGCTGCCATCGCCCATGACCAGACTGACCGGTTCGGCACGGCTACGGGTATTGTCAATTTCCGGGCCGCTTTCAATGGCCACAGAAAAATGAAGTTCAACTTTAGAACCCGCTTCAATACGGGTGTCTTCGTTCGGATTGATAAATTCAGTCATGTTGCGCCTGCGCACGTTGAATACGGTGTTTTTCCAGGAAAAACGTATCAATAAGAAGCAAGATGGTGCCTAAGGTAATGGCACTATCTGCAATATTAAAGGCAGGGAAGTGGCTGTTGTTGTAGTAAACATGAATAAAGTCGACCACATAGCCCAGAGCGACCCGATCAATCAGGTTACCAATGGCCCCGCCCAGAATCAGGGCAATCGCCAGCGGTAATACCAGCATGTTCTTTGGCATACGCATCAGCCAGAACACAAAGATCACGGACACCAAACCTGCCAGTGAGGTGAAGAAATAGCGTTGCCAGCCACCCGCATCGGACAAGAAACTAAAGGCTGCGCCATAGTTATGCAGTAATGTCCAATTTAAAAAGGGCAGCACAGGCACCGGATCTGCATAATTCAGATGGGTGACTGCAATCCATTTGGTCCATTGATCCAGAATAATCGCCACAATAGACAGTCCGATCCACCACAAATTGTGTGGATAGAACTGGAATAAGCCCTTTTTCGGTTGTGGATTAGGCATATTTTCTCTCTTCGCCTTGGCCTGTCGGGAGGTTAATAATACAACGACCACATAAACCTGGATGTGCAGGATGTGTATTCACATCTGGCAGGACGTGCCAGCAGCGTACACATTTTTCGCCATCTGCCGCAGAGACTTTCACGTTCAGACCGTCAAGATCAGAGCCTTCACCTTGTGTGGCATCAAACTCATTCACAATCACCTGAGAGGTAATCAGGACAAAACGCAGTTCATCGCCCAGTTTATCCAACACTGCTTTCAGCTCGGCATTGGCCCACAGCTCCACTTTGGCAGACAGGTTCGAACCGACAGTTTTTGCAGTACGCGCCGCTTCAATAAACTTGTTCACGGCAGATTTCACTGCAATTAAAGTCTGCCATTCGCTTTCAGCCAGCACGTTGGCTTCAGAGGCCACCGGCAGCTCATACCATTCAGCGGTGAATACATATTTTTCTGATTGCTCAGGAATCAGTGGCCACGCTTCTTGGGCAGTGAAGCTTAGGATTGGTGCCATCCAGCGAACAAAGGCTTGTACCAAGTGATACAGCGCAGTTTGCGCAGAATGACGTGCCTGAGAGTCCGCTTTGGTGGTGTACTGACGGTCTTTGATGATGTCGAGATAGAAACCACCTAAGTCATTAATACAGAAGTTGGTCAAGGCGCTGGTGACGATATGGAAGTTCATATCTTCATAGGCTTTCTTGATGGTTTCTTGTACTTCAGACGCACGTTGCAGGATGTATTGATCCAGCGCAATCAGCTGATCCACCGGCAGGGCATCAGTCGATGGTTTGAAGCCATTTAAGTTGGCCAGCAAGAAACGCAGCGTGTTACGGATACGACGGTAACCGTCTGAGGCACGGCTAAAGATTTCTTTACCGGCGGTCATTTCATAACGGTAATCCGCAGAGGCAATCCAGAAACGTAAGCCATCTGCACCCATGTCTTTGATGATGTCTTGCGGGGTAATGATATTCCCGAGCGACTTCGACATTTTGCGGCCTTTTTCATCGACCACGAAACCATGCGTCAACAAGCCTTTGTATGGCGCACGTTCATTGATGGCAATCGAGGTCAGCAGTGAAGACTGGAACCAGCCACGGTGCTGATCCGAACCTTCAAGATACAGATCGGCCGGATCTTGCAGTTCTTCACGTTCACGCAGCACGGCATAGTGGGTTGTACCTGAGTCAAACCAGACGTCTAAGGTGTCACGTACGGCGTTGTAGTGTTCAGCATCATCACCAATGAAGTCTTTGGCTTCACGGTTATACCAGCCGTCAATGCCTTCCTGTTCAATCAGTTTAGCCACTTCTTCGATCAGTTCAGGGGTACGTGGATGCAGTTCGTTGGTGTCTTTATGCACGAAGAATGGAATTGGCACGCCCCACGTACGCTGACGCGAAATACACCAGTCCGGACGACCTTCAATCATTGCCTGAATCCGGTTTTTACCCCAATCTGGGACAAAGCTGATCTCGTTTTCAATTGCATTCAGGGCGCCTTGGCGTAAACCTTTGGCATCCATGCTGATAAACCATTGTGGTGTGGCACGGAAGATAATCGGGGTTTTATGACGCCAGCAGTGCGGATAGCTATGCTTGATTGGATGATGTGCCCACAATTTGTTGGCTTCGCCCAGCGCAGCAATAATTTGCGGATTGGCTTTATAAATATGTTCACCGGCAAAAATTGGCGCAGTCGGTAAATACACGCCATTGCCGCCCACCGGGTTGTCGACTTTCAGGTTGTATTGCAGGCCGACTTTATAGTCGTCTACACCGTGGCCCGGTGCAGTATGCACGGCACCTGTACCGCTGGCATCGGTGACGTGTTCACCCAGAACCACCGGCACTTGACGCTCAGTAATTAACGGATGTTGCAGCACCAGATTTTCCAGTTTGCTACCGGCAAACTCGGCCAGCACTTCAAATGAATTGAAGCCATAACGCTGGGTCGCAGATTCTACCAGTGTTTTTGCCAGAATAAAGTTTTGCTCGGCCTGTTCTTCACCGCGCGCCTTGACCAGTTGATATTCAAGTTCGGCATGTAATGCTACCGCCTGGTTGGCTGGCAGGGTCCATGGGGTGGTGGTCCAGATCACGATATCGGTTGAGTCTTTAACATCAACACCTAGACGTGCAGACAAATCAGCTAAGTCAACCACTGTAAAACCGACGTCAATTGCATCGGATTTTTTATCTTCATATTCAACTTCAGCTTCTGCCAGCGCTGAACCACAGTCCAGACACCAGTTCACCGGTTTCAGGCCTGGCTCGATATGACCGGCTTTGGCAATAGCACCCAGAGAACGGACAATATCCGCTTCCTGCTTGAAGTTCATGGTCAGGTATGGGTTGTTCCAGTCGCCAAACACGCCCATACGGATAAAGTCTTTTTTCTGCAGCTCAACCTGGGTGTAGGCATATTCACGGCAGGCTTTACGAAAGGTCGAAGCATCAACTTTGACGCCGACTTTGCCAACTTTTTCCTCAACTTTCAGTTCAATTGGAAGACCGTGACAGTCCCAGCCTGGTACATATGGCGCGTCAAAACCGTCCATGACACGGCTTTTAATGATGATGTCTTTCAGGACCTTGTTGACCGCGTGACCAAGGTGGATTTGACCGTTTGCGTACGGAGGGCCGTCATGAAGCACGTATTTTTTCTTGCCAATACGCGATGCACGAATCTGCTGATAAATGTCATCGGCATACCACTCTTCTAACCATTTCGCTTCACGTACTGCGAGGTTTGCTTTCATTGCAAAGTCAGTACCTGGGAGGTTCAGTGTGGCTTTATAGTCCACTGCATTTTCAGGAGTTTGCTTATCGCTCATGCAAGTTGTCTTCCAATTTAATCAGCCATTTGACTGACACGTTTTACAGTAAAAATGTGAGTTATTCAAAAGGGAATTTTGGGGTGCTGCGGCGAAACTCAAGCAGTTTCTCCACATCATCATCAATTCCGGCTTTTAAGGCTTCAAGCGAAGGATAGTCCTTTTCGCCATGTAAATAGTTTAAGAACGTCACCCGCATTAACAGGCCATACAGATTAGCAGAAACCTCGGGGAAATGTACTTCTAATCGCCATTCCGGATGGTCCTGTTTGATGGCCGGTCGGGTACCGACATGACCGGCACCAAACAGCGCGGTCGGGTCATAGCCGGCAATTCCGGGCTGGTTCGGATTCTCTACCTGAACTTTGGCTTGTAAGGATTCGGTTTCACAGACCACTTCCACACCATAAATCCCGTTCAGGCAGGGTTTATGCCGGTTCAGACGGACATTAATGGTTGGAAAATCAATAGTTCGGCCAATCTGGTCGCCGTATTGTACCCGGCCGGTAATGCTATACGGGCGTCCCAGCAATTTGGCTGCCAGCGCTAAATTGCCGGCCTGCAAGGTCTGACGGATCCGGGTCGAGCTGACCCGTTCACCATCGGCCAGAATGGTGTTTAAGTTGGTGACCTGAAAGCCGTATTGCTGCAAAAACTCGCTATTGCCCTGACGGTTTTTGCCAAAATGGAAGTCATCGCCCAGCACCAGACTGTGGGCATTGAGTTTGTATTTGAGTATGTCGGCAAAGGCTTCGGCGCTTAAGCTGCGGAAATAGTTATCGAATTTGGCAACTGCAATATAGTCTACGCCCAGCTCGGTTAAATATTCGACTTTTTCTCTCAAGGAGCTGATGCGCGGCGGCGCCTCATAGCCTTTAAAAAATTCCAGCGGCTGTGGCTCGAAAATCATCACCAGGGTTTTCAGCTGCTGGGCTGCTGCCAGCTGTTTTAGCTGGGCAATCATGGCCTGATGCCCCAAATGCACGCCGTCAAAATTACCAATGGTAACGGCAGTTTTTTCCAGTTGAAAATCAGGCGCTAAAGCATTCAGACGGAGGAGCTGCATGGGCAAAGAATGACGTTATACATTAAGAAAGGCTATATATTGCCATATTCTCACACATTCGTCTTGTTGTTCTGTTTTTATGCAAAATTTTTCTTGCTCATTTTTGACTGGTGCCACAGCACTGGCGGGTTTTTATCAGGAGCGAATGAAAATGGAAACGCGTAGCCAGTACTGAAAAGCTGCATAGATATGAAAAAAAGTGGAGTCGTTGGAAGACCTGTCATTTCAGGGATAGCTTTTATTTTTCTGCCTTTTGCTTTCTAATGTGGCTCCCAGCAACTGCGGTAGAGAAGCAATAATGTCGGATCTGGCCTTAATTATGGCATTGCCGAGTGAATCCAAAGGTCTGTTTGAACAGGCTGGCATCGAGGTGCATTATAGTGGTATTGGCAAGATTAATGCTGCCTTTAAAGCCTTTGAGGTAATTCAGAAAACTGGCTGTAAAACCCTGTTAAATTTAGGTACGGCCGGCAGCTCCTATTTTAATGCGCATGAGCTGGTGGAAGTGACCCAGTTTGTACAGCGTGATATGGATGTATCGCCGTTGGGTTTTCAGGTCGGAGTGACACCCATGGATGACGATCATCCGGCGGAAATTCATTTGCCGCAGCATTTTTCCCATTTACCGGCTGGTATTTGTGGCACCGGTGACAGCTTTGAAACTGGTACACCGAAAGTGGCCTGTAATCTGGTGGATATGGAAGGCTATGCGCTGGCCAAGGTCTGCAAAAAACTGGATGTACGGCTGATTTCCGTCAAATATATTACCGATGGCGCCAACGATACGGCACATCTGGACTGGGAAGAAAATCTGTTGCTGGGGGCGAAAAAATTATTGTCGTTATATCAGCAGGGTGGTTTTTAGTTCGGCGACCATAGCAAACTATGGTCGTATGCCAAAATCATGCTCAA
>Ga0209075_1004991_pt1 | contig 10368 bp, 8 predicted proteins | sample Stecom2011_FD_187523 | JGI IMG/M metagenome (GOLD analysis project Ga0209075, IMG submission 187523) | Agricultural soil microbial communities from Utah to study Nitrogen management - Steer compost 2011 (SPAdes) (version 2) | ecosystem: Environmental > Terrestrial > Soil > Agricultural land...
GGTGCTTCTGTGCGTAAGGTCTACGGCATAGTGAACACCTACATTGGTTTACTCTACGTAGCCGATAAAAACATTCCTTCCGACGAAATTATAGACGCTGATATATCCAGACGCATGGAGTTTCATTTGATCTCCAACCGAGTCACCTCGCATCGTTTTATCAATGTTATTGAAGAAGGCTTAGCTTTAAACACCAGTCGCGAACAGATGGAAGCAATTGAGCCACGAGTACAAAAGCTATTTGAGCTGTTTGATTATAAATTCGTTAAAGGCACGGTTGGTTTTATTGAGTGGGTGCCTTCTGAACAGGTATCACGCATTGTTATCAATGACACGGTTAGAGGTTCAGTACCAGGTAAAGACTTAAGCGATGCACTTTTAAGCATTTGGATAGGTGAACACCCTGTCAGTGGCCGCTTTAAAGAACAAATTATGGGGCTTGCCAGTTCTGACTAGCGATCAGGCTTCAAATTAATAGCGCTTTTAAATAGTGAGTCTACAACTTAGCTAACTACTGTTTAATTGCGCCTTTAATTAACAACTGTAAATTAAACTGCCCTTGGTATTCGTTAATATCTAATTGATAAGCCGCCTTCAACCATTGAGTCTGAGTATCTGGCCACTCCTGCAAGTCGATACTAAACCAAATAGCATCGTACACCTGCTGGGTTTCTTCCAGTCTTAGCATCAACTTCAAATGGCGCTCGCCAACAATTCGCTGACTGATAATTTGAAAGACTCCATGAAAAACTGGCTCGGGAAAGTTCTGCCCCCAAGGCCCAGCCATGCGTAGCTCTTGTGCCAATTCAAAATTAAAGTCTGTGGGCAACAAACTACCGTCTGTGTCTATTTTTTGTTGCAGCTGGTCTTCACTTAAATATTTCCGACACACCTGATCAAACCGTAATCGAAACTCCTCTAAGCTTTCTGCTGCAATGGTTAAACCTGCTGCCATCGCATGCCCACCGAACTTTTGAATCAGCTGGGGGGCTTGTTTATGAACTTCGTCTAAGGCATCACGAATATGTAAGCCCGGTATTGAACGCGCCGAGCCTTTTAAAAGGCCATCGTCACCAGTTGCCATGGCAATCACCGGGCGATTCGTTTTTTCTTTAATGCGGGAGGCTAAAATACCCACCACGCCTTGATGCCAGTCGTCTTGATGCAACACTAAGCCTGTAGGCAAATCGGCAGTGGCTTCAAAATTAGCTAAATACTGTACGGCTTCATGATGCATACTTTGCTCGATACTGCGGCGGTCACGGTTCATTTCGTCCAGCACTTGTGCATGTTGCATCGCCGTTGCAAAATCATCGGTCAGTAAACATTCAATGCCTATTGACATATCATCTAAGCGCCCAGCAGCGTTAATCCTAGGACCCAAGGCAAAGCCAAAGTCCGCAGCGACTAATTGGTTGGCTTTGCGTCCAGACACCTCTAATAACGCTTTAATGCCAGCAATACTATGGCCGGCACGAATACGCAATAAGCCCTGCTCAACTAAGATACGGTTATTGTTATCCAAAGGTACTACGTCGGCCACTGTCGCCAATGCCACTAAGTCTAATAACTGCGCTAAGTTAGGTGCAGGATTAGGTAGCAACTTTAGCTCTACTAATTTAGCTCTTAAGGCCAGCATTAAATAAAATGCCACCGTACAGCCACAGGCCGCCTTACTGATGAACTCACAGCCGGGTTGGTTAGGATTAACAATGGCAGCCGCTTTAGGCAACACATCGGCTGCTAAATGATGGTCGGTCACTAATACAGGAATACCATAGGAAGCCGCCCGCTCTACCCCCGCAATAGAAGCTATGCCGTTATCAACGGTCATTATTAAGTCTGGTTTACGCTCTGCTGCTACATCGACTAACTCAGGCGACAATCCATAACCAAAATCAAAGCGATTAGGCACAAGGTAATCCAGTTGAGTGGCACCTAATAAAGTAAGTGAGCGAATGACCAATGCTGTACTAGTCGCACCATCGACATCAAAGTCCCCAACCACCAATAAGCGTTTGCCTGCGGTGACTATGGGTATTAATAACTCCACCGCCTCGCTAATGCCTTTCATGTTGTACCAAGGCTCTAAGCGTTTGAGTACTAGCTCTAACTGATCGGGCTTAGTCACCCCACGGGCTGCATACACTCGTGCCAATACAGGATGCACGTTCAGGTTTGGAATGGATGTTGGAATGGGTCTTTGACTGATTTTCATGTTTACTTAGAATAATAATTTATTTATGCAGTAATGATAACACAGCTCATTAATCTAGCCGTTCTCGCCAGTAGACAGGGAAACGAGGTAAGCCGTTTGTAGTTTCACCTTGGTATTTAAAGGTTATTTTACTACCAATTTTTGGAGGATGCTGACGCTCCAGGTCTTTGAACCCGGTACCAATTCGTATTTCACGCCCGTCTTCTAATTGCACTAGTAAGGCTCCCATCATGCCCTTGTACTTACCCTTTCCCGGCAGCCATTCTTTAACAATAGCCTCAGCGTCTTGCCACTCTTTTACCTTTAGTAAATCATTGCTGCGTTGTCCTCGATAAGGCGCACTCGTTAAACGCAGCATCAATCCTTCAGCACCGGCCTTAGTAAATTCATCCAGTTGTTGTTCTAATTCTTTATGGTTGGTCACTTGCCACTGCTTAACAATCTCAATTTGAGTGTCTTCAAGAACAAGCGTATTTAATACCGCTAGACGTTGGTTAAAGTCACCGGGCTGATGCGGAGCATCAAATACCATATAAGTAACGGCCTGCCACTCAGACAGATAGTCGGGATGCTCTGGAATACGATGAATTAGCCCTGCACTGCGTCCAAAACCATCGCGACCAAACCAAAGCTCACCGTCTAAGGCAATTGATGGTAACTGCTGAATAAACTCTGCTGGTGCTTGAATGGGATTACCACTGCGAGCGAGTAACTGCTTACCATTCCAGTATGCACGAACACCGTCATACTTCTCACTGACAAGATAGTTATCTAAGTTAACATTTGGACTGTAAACGTTGGCTAAAGTCAGCTCTGGCTTGTCTTGTGCAAAGACCATCAAAGAACACAAAGCCATGGCGACACAGGCTAAGTTTTTAGTAAGAACTTTTATTGCTGAATGCATAACACGAATCTCCCGACTTAATACTTTTTAAGCTTAAGGAAACTAGGTTATCTATGGGTTATTGGTTTTGAATCAGGCGGCTGTATTAATAAGAAAAGCAAAAAGTAATGCTGGCGACATAAGACTTAACACTAACTGTAGTTCTTTTGTCGTTTCTTTTACTTAGGCCGGCTAGTCTCACAAGGCAGTTCGGCTTTCCACCAAGCGCGCATGCCACTGTTTAATTGGCGTACGTCATAACCTAATGATTGTAAACTACGAGTGGCCGGAATACTTCGATGCGCTGACAGGCAAATGGTAATCACAGGCAAATTCTTATTGAGCTTTAAAGCTTCTATGTTTGCTTGTCTGAAACGAGTAATAGGTAAATTGATTGCTCCGGCAATATGGCTACTGGCAAGTTCAGTTTCAGTGCGCACACCCACTAGCTGAACCTTGTCTAAACAAAGCACTCGTTCTTGTGCTTCTATACTAGGCACTTGGCCTATAGGTAACTAACCAATACTTTTATTAAACTCATGACACTGCCGCCCTATTAATAACGTTCATCACTATTGATTCATAGTGATAGTGATTCTTGATGCTAACGTACAGCAGCCTCACTTCTTTAAGTAACATTTTTTTGAGTTAATTCTATAGCTAGATTACACTTGCGCCTTTGATTATATAACAGATACGAGTGACTGATGAGTAAAGCAAATCGTTTAAGCCAATTAGTCGGCAAAGTTAACAAATTACCCGAAGGCATTCGCACTTGGGCACTATCTACTATTATTGGACGGATAGTACGTTTTGCCGGCACTGCAGGCACCAAGGTCTTAAAGCTAACGCCTAACGAATGCATTATTGTGATGCCCAACAAAAAGAAAGCACAGAACCATATTGGCAGTGTTCACGCCGCCGCTATGGCTTTGATGGCAGAGTCTGCCACCGGCTTTATTACCGGTTTAAGCGTACCCGATAGCCGTATTTTAGTTATCCGCAACATGGAACTTGAATACATTCGTCGTGCCACCGGCGATATGAAAGCCGTGGCCAGCTTTAGCGACGAGCAAATTGCTTATATTAAAGAAACAGAAAAAGGCGACATAGTCGTGCCTGTGGTTATTACCGATAGCACTGGTGAAGAAACGGTTAAGGCTCGCATGGTTTGGGCTTGGACACCTAAAAAGAAGCATTAATTCATAAAAACCAATTCATTTCACACACTCAAAAGCAGTGTTTTCAAAGTCAATAATTCAGACTTAGGCGCTGCTAATTTCATCAAGGGAACACTGTTAACTTAGTTAACTTCCCGTATAATCCCGACACTAAAATTCACTCTTTAAAACATCTTAGGTATTCAACGTGATTTCAACCGCTAACATCACCATGCAATTTGGTGCTAAGCCGTTATTTGAAAATATTTCTATTAAATTTGGTGATGGAAACCGTTATGGCTTAATCGGCGCCAACGGCAGTGGTAAGTCCACCTTCATGAAAATTCTTGACGGCAGTCTTGAGCCTACCTCTGGCAACGTCAGTATTACTCCGGGTGAACGTCTAGGTAAGTTAAGCCAAGACCAGTTCGCTTTTGAAGAGTTTACTGTCATTGATACCGTCATGATGGGTCATAGAGAACTTTGGGCGATCAAAGAAGAGCGTGATGCTATTTACGCCAACCTTGAGTCTACCGAAGATGACTACATGCGTGCCGCTGAACTAGAAGGCGAGTTTGCAGAGCTAGACGGGTACACGGCTGAGTCTCGCGCAGGTGAAATTCTGTTAGGCGCTGGTATCGATTCAGAACTGCACAACGGTCCTATGAGCGAAGTAGCACCCGGTTTAAAATTACGTGTTTTGCTAGCTCAAGCGTTGTTCTCTAACCCTGATATTTTGTTACTCGACGAACCTACCAACAACTTGGACATCAACACCATTCGTTGGCTAGAAGGCATTATTTTAAACATGAAGTGCACCATGGTTATTATTTCGCATGACCGTCACTTCTTAAACTCTGTGTGTACACACATGGCAGACATCGACTACTCTGATATTCGTATTTATCCGGGTACTTACGATGACTTCATGATCGCCTCCACGCAGGCGCGTGAACGTCTTTCTGCAGAAAACAGTAAGAAGAAAGCACAGATTGCTGAACTACAACAGTTCGTTTCACGTTTCTCTGCTAACGCTTCTAAGTCTAAGCAAGCCACTAGCCGTGCCAGACAAATTGATAAGATCGTTATTGAAGACATTAAGCCTTCTAGCCGTCAAAGCCCGTTTATTCGTTTTAACCAAGAAAAGAAACTGCACCGCTTAGCGTTAGAAGTGAAAGGTTTAGCTCACGGTTACGAAGAAAATGAACTACTCTTTAAAAACACCAACTTATTAGTTGAGGCGGGTGAGAAAATTGCAGTGATTGGTGCTAACGGTGTCGGTAAAACTACTTTCTTAAAGGCATTGGTTAACGACATTACCCCTACAGCTGGTACCATTAAGTGGTCTGAAAATGCGGATGTTGGTTACTACGCTCAGGACCATGAATACGAGTTTGCTAAAGGTGGCACCATCTTCGAGTGGATCGAATACTGGAAGAACGAAGAACATGACGATCAAATTGTACGTGCAACCTTAGGTCGTCTACTCTTTAACCAAGACGATATGAAAAAGTCAGTTAAAGTCTGTTCTGGTGGTGAGAAAGGGCGTTTATTGTTTGGTAAGTTGATGATGGGTAACCATAACGTGCTTATTATGGACGAACCAACTAACCACATGGATATGGAATCGATCGAATCTTTAAACATGGCACTAGAAATGTTTGAAGGTACATTGATTTTCGTTTCTCATGACCGTGAGTTTGTATCTTCTTTGGCGACACGTATTATCGAAATTCGTGACAATGAGATTGTAGACTTCCACGGTACTTATGATGAGTACTTAAAATCACAAGGGATTGTATAACCTTATTTAAAGTTGGATCAGTGGTATATTAAGCAGCCACTGACAATCAACTGCTTTGGAGCAGATATGCGTAGAATTACTCGAGAAGAATACCCAGTTGAAACATTACAACGCCTTGTTAATGGCGTTACATTCTTCAAAGAGCTGATTCAAGCAGAACCTGAGCAGTTTGAATTGTTAATGTCGGTGACAAGTTTTGTTACCGCTGATACTGACGAAATAGTTATAAACCAAGGTGATAGCGCCAACATTCTTTATTTTTTAATTCGTGGTCAACTGGCTGTTATTGCAGATGACTCTCCAGACGTTATTTTGAATGAAATAAACCCAGGCGAAATGTTTGGTGTAATGGCGATGGTGCTAAGCAACAAACGCTCAGCGTCGATCAAAGTGAGCAGTCGCACTGTACTGCTAGCGGGCATAGACTACGAACACTTTAACAACCTTAGTGACTTTTCTCTTTTCAGTCTCAGCACTAAAATCAGTTTTTATCGAATGTTGAACAACAATATTCGTTGGAACATTGAACAGAAGAGAATTGAAAACCCAGACCACCCTCTTATTGCTAAACTACGTACTTTGCCTATTTATGCAGGCGATAAAAACACTCAAGAAGAGCTCGACTTTTTATACAAGCAAGCACATATACAAGCAGAGCTTTTACAAGAGTGGAACGAAGCGCCTTAGTAGAGCGCATCCAGCAGTGCCAGTTAAATAATTGTAGGTTAAGACAACCTACAATCTTCTCAGCATAAACCTCTAAGATCTAAGTACGAAAACGCCCTACTAGCTTTTGCAGTTCAGAAGCCAAACGAGCCACTTCTTGACTAGCTTCCGTTGTTTGCATAGCACCTTCAGACGTCTCTGTGGTAAGTGCATTAATTGCCGTTACCGAATTAGTGATCTCTTCACTGACTGCACTCTGTTCTTCAGCAGCGCTGGCAATCTGAGCATTCATATCGTTAATAACTCGAATAGAGCTAACAATGGCTTCAAGCGAAGCGGTTGTTTTTAGTGTCTGCTCAACACCAGAGCCAGCCTGTAATCGGCCTTTTTCCATGGCGGAAACAGCTTGGCTGGCGCCTGTCTGCAAACGCTCAATCATGTTATTAATTTCTTGTGTAGATTCCTGCGTGCGTGATGCTAATGTTCTTACTTCATCGGCTACCACCGCAAAGCCACGCCCTGCTTCACCCGCACGAGCTGCTTCAATGGCTGCGTTAAGTGCCAACAGGTTAGTTTGATCGGCAATCTCACGAATAACATCAAGCACACTACCGATACTTTCGCTGTCCTTAGCTAAGGTTTCAATAACACCGGTAGCATGCTCTACGGCTGCCGCTAGGCTTTCGATCACTTTAATAGTTTGTTGTGCGACATCACGGCCATTACGGGCTTCATTATCGCCTTGGCTTGCTGCTTCTGCGGCCTGCACTGCGTTTCGAGCAACTTCACTGGCGGTAGCATGCATCTCGTGAATAGCTGTAGCAACTTGGGCAATTTCATCTTGCTGTTGGCGCATACTTTCACTGGTGTTCTGATTAATCACCGAAGTTTCTTCACTGGCTGTCGCTAGTTGCTCTGTCGCCTGATCAACCTCTTGTAAGGCCTGTTGAAAACGCTCGCCCATATTATTAAACGCCAGCGCCACAGCACGTAACTCATCATCACTTTCGTAAACGACACGGGCAGTGGTATCACCATCGGCCATTTTAGCGCTAACCTCACTTAACTGTTTAACGGCGTCACGGATACTGCAAATTACGCGCACCGTTACGGTAATAATTACTAAGCCGCCAACAACCAACATAATAATAAAGTTACGCAGCAATCTATTATATTCAACTTCAGCTTGCGCATACTCGTTGTGCACACTCTGCATTAAGGCTTCATTTAAAGCTTGTATGCTTTCATGTACCTTCCTAATTTGTGGATTAATTTGGGTAAGAATAAGTACGTTACCTTGGTAGTATTCACCTTTGCGCACAGTATCTAACGTTAAACGCACTGCTCGTTCTCTTAATACAGCGGCCTGTTGCTTAGCTTGGTTATAAAGTACCTGTTCGTTCTCAGAAAACTGTATTTTATCTAGACTTTTCCACGCCTTAGCGTTCTCCTCTAAACCTCGTTCAACCGCATCTAAATGAAAACTCACTGGATGATCGTGCAAAGCTAAGAAAGGCGAATCTTCAGCATGCTGCATCGCTAATAATAATTGAGTACGATTATTGTTAATAATGGTATTCACTGACTCCAATGTTGCTATAGGCATCATATGTTCATGGTAAACCCTCTCTAAGGATTTATTAATCTGATTCACTCCCATTAACCCCATACCACCTGCGGTTAAAAAGAGCAGAATAGCAACACTCATTAGCAACAAAAGACGTGCTTTAAAAGACAAGCGATTTAGCATATTAGTTTTTAATCCACATATTAATTAATTTCGATTTTTCCTACCCTCCTCAACGCCCGAAGAAAATAGCTTTACTCTATATATCTCTTTGTATCTGCTGTAGTTGGCTTTACTTTAACCTGTTTCAGTGACTTACTAAGATTTAAGTGCTTTAAAGTGTTTTTAGTAACCAACTAAGTTTTTAACTGTATAAAAGCGTGTTAAAACAAGTTTAAGGCAGCTTCCATTTTAGCTCTACTTCCGCCCCTAAAATGCTTTTTTCGATAGGTCCCTGTTCCGCCTCGTCACTGTCGTCTAAATGCAGTGCTCCAGATACTCCAAATCGTGAATTACGCTCTTTGGGAGCAAAGAAGTTGGGGTAATTTGAAAAATAAGCAGGCTTTTCCCATTCGTACACCTCCCAATCTTTTGGTAGAGACAAGTTAAGTTCTGCCTTACCTTGCTGAAGCATAACTTCTTCTAACTCTTTAATCTGTTGTTTGGTTTCTATTACTTCTTCTGCAGGCTTTATAAAAGGCTTGGTCGGTACTTTCTTGTGCAAGCTTTTGAGATAACTGGGCTCTTGATTCGGTGCAGTTAAGTAGCTACGTATTTTACTAATACTAGCTCGTAAAATAGGCTGCTCATCTGGTCTGCTGTTGTAAGATATCGCGATCAAAACAGAAATAAGCAGAAGAAACATTAAAAAACGAATGTTAACTTTCATAAAAATTAAAAAACCGAAAACTAGCTCTTTGTATAGTATAAAACCAAGCCATCATCTACTAACTTACACTCTGCTTGGGCAACGCCAATGATAGCAACCAGTTGTTGCTGTTGCAGTAATACTGGCCAATTTTCTCTTAAAACTACAGGTATATTCGCTTCCTGTAATAACACCTTAACGGTTTTAGAAGGTCGCCCTTTAACAGTTAGTTTTTGACCACGCACTGCTTTGGCTGTGGTTAAAGTGTAACTGCCTGTAGCTAAACCCAACCTGTTTTCATCTGAAATAGAAGAGCCTTTTCTGGCTCGAATAATTCCACCCGCCCAAGAATAACTTTGATTAACAACCAAGTTGATGGCTTTCTCTTTAACTTTAAGTGTTTCGCATGCCTGCGAATGTACAATAAAAATAAAGCTTTTATGACGCATTACTTGCCAGTCGGCAATGGTTAATGCTGACTTAGCATCTGCTTGTGCGTTAACCACAGTACTAAACAACTGCGACAACCACTGCTGCGAGGGCTGCATTAAACTATTTTTTTGCAACCAGCCTCTCACTATATAAGGCCAATAATGCTCAGGAAGATTCTTTAACTCAGACAGACTCAACGCCACCGGCAAACAGTGTGGCCAATCCCAAGTGCTACAGGCTTGATCAATTTTAGGCTGTAATAATTCCGTTAACAGCAGATGGTCTTGTTGTAACTGTTGAATACTGCGTAACACTGAATTTTTACGCTGCGGGAATTTCTGCCAAATAATGGGTAACAACTCATTGCGCCACCAGTTACGTTCAAATTTGCTGTCTTGGTTAGATTCGTCTTCCACCCAAGTAAGCTGCTCTGTCTGAGCGTACTGTTCTAACTGCGCACGGCTTATGCCCAGTAGTGGGCGTAGTAAACTGATGTTGTCGGTGCTGTTGTTTGTTAAATTACTTTCAGTTTTAGATAAACCACGCTGTGTTGCCATGGCAGTAAGCCCACTTAGGCCTGCACCGCGTAATAAGCGCATAAAGAAGGTTTCTAATTGGTCGTCGGCATGCTGTGCCAATAACAGGCTATCACCTGCTTGGCAGTGCTTTTTGTAAGCGCTGTATCGTGCCGTTCGGGCGGCCTGCTCTACGCCATCTTTCATATTGGTTAACTGTACTTTTTCTGCCTGAAAAGGCACTTGCCAAGCGTC
>Ga0209075_1004992_pt1 | contig 10367 bp, 4 predicted proteins | sample Stecom2011_FD_187523 | JGI IMG/M metagenome (GOLD analysis project Ga0209075, IMG submission 187523) | Agricultural soil microbial communities from Utah to study Nitrogen management - Steer compost 2011 (SPAdes) (version 2) | ecosystem: Environmental > Terrestrial > Soil > Agricultural land...
AAAGAAAGATGATTGCACATGTTAATGGAAAGCTGGTTGAAAAAACACCAACTTATGTTATTATAGAATGTAATGGGATAGGATATCAAATTAACATTTCACTTCATACTTATGGAAAAATAGGAGATAATGAGGCTTGTAAATTGTATACCGAGTTCATTGTGCGAGATGACGCTCAATTGTTATATGGCTTTGCAGAAGAAGGAGAAAAGCGTTTGTTCCAAATGCTTGTTTCTGTTTCAGGAGTTGGTCCATCTACTGCTTTAATGGTATTGTCGGCCGGTAGTCCTTTAGAAATTCAAGAGGCCCTAATTGCATCTGACGATGGTTGGTTTAAGGCAGTTAAGGGGATAGGAACAAAAACATCTCAAAGGATTATTATCGATTTAAAAGATAAAGTGACTAAAAATAGGATTGATGGTGATTTTTCTCTTCCTAAAGACAATACTATTAAAGATGAAGCGTTATCTGCCCTCCTCATGTTAGGGTTTAATAAGAATCAAGCTGAAAAAAGGGTTGATAAATTGTTAAGAGAAAATCGCAATTTGAGTGTAGAAGAAATTGTTAAGAGCACCTTGAAAGGGGGGTGAAAATAGCCCACAAATTAATTGATACAAAAAAAGAATTATATAAGTAGAATAATTGTGTCCTTTGTTTTGATAGGCACTTTTATTAGCACACTTTTGGCGGTTTCTCCAAGTGGTATGTTTATTGACGAGCTTCCTGCTGGCTTCATTGCTGTACCGGATTCTACTGAAGATGATTCTGTTGAGATTGATCTAATCTACCCTTTTGATGATCGAAGTAATGAAGGACTCAATGAAGAAGAGTCGCCATTGTATTTGTCTGATCCATCGAATGTAAATAAGGAGTTTAAGTATGATCCTGAAAGTGGGCAATACAATTATTTTCAACGTTTAGGGGGAGGAGATTTTAGAAGCCCATCATACATGACGCTTGAGGAGTACCTTAACTATGATATGGAGAAAAGTAACCGCGATTTTTGGAGACAAAAATCAGCGGCGGAAACTTTAAACAAATCAGAGGGCTTTCGACCACAGCTTCACGTAAAAGGAAAACTGTTTGATAGAATCTTTGGCGGAAATACCATCGACATTCGACCGCAGGGCTCAGCTGAGCTTTCTTTTGGCATCAATGTGTCGAGAAGAGATAATCCCATATTGCCAGAAAGACAAAGACGCACAAGTACTTTTGATTTTAATCAGAAAATTCAACTTAATGTAATAGGAAACATTGGAGAGAAGATGAAAATCCAAACTTCATATAACACTGAAGCCACTTTTGACTTTGAGAATAAAACCAAACTAGAATACACGGGTTATGAAGATGAAATTATTCAAAAGATAGAAGCTGGTAACGTTTCCCTACCTCTACAAAGCTCTTTAATTACTGGTAGCCAAACATTATTTGGTGTGAAAACAGAGTTGCAGTTTGGTCGCTTAAGAGTAACTTCTATTTTTTCACAAGAAAAAGGAGAGAAAAAAGAAATTAACGTAAATGGTGGAGCGCAAGTGCAAGAGTTCGAAAAGTCTGCCGCAGAATATGAAGAAAATAAGCACTATTTTATTTCTCACCTCTTTCGCGAAAGCTATGAGTCTAACCTGTCTGAACCACCAAGAGTTACTTCAAGAATAAATATTACAGCTGTTGAGGTGTATATTACGAATACACAAGGTAGCTATAACAATACCAAAAATATTATAGCATTTACTGATTTAGGAAATGACAGAAGAATACACAATCCTTCAGTTATTCAGCGAAATGGAGGTGTAAATGTAGCAAGTAATGATGCCAATAATCTATATTACAATTTAAATGAGGGCTTTGCTCAAGCGCAGGAGATTAGAGAATTTAACAATGCTGATCGTGTGCTGCAGGCAGAAGGGTTAGAGAGTGGAGAGGATTATGAGCGCTTGGAAAATGCAGTTATGTTGAGTCCCAATGAATATGATTTTAATCCAGAGCTTGGTTATATTTCTTTAAATAGAATGTTAGATCCTCAGGATGTTCTAGCTGTTGCTTTTCAGTATACTTACAATGGTAAAGTGTATCAAGTTGGAGACTTGTCTACCGATGGTATTGATGGTCAAAAAGCTGTTTTTTTGAAACTATTGAAAGGAACAATTATTAATCCTACTCTACCAACTTGGGATTTAATGATGAGAAACGTTTACTCCTTAGATGCTTATGATATTAGTCAAGATGATTTTAGGTTAGATATTTGGTATCTTAATAGAGAAACAGGTGTGGAAATTCCATATTTTCCAGAAGGCCCAAATAAATCTCAGCCACTTATTACAACCTTGGGGCTAGATCGTATAAATGTAACCCAGCAGCCACAGCCTGACGGCTTATTTGACTTTATTCCTAATATTACAATTAATCCAAAAAATGGAAGGATATATTTTCCTGTTCTTGAGCCATTTGGATCATATCTTAAAAGGCAGTTTAACGATCCGAAACTAGGAGAAAAGTATGCATTTGATTCATTATATAGTACGACAAAAGTTTTAGCTGAACAAGATGTTGATCACAACCGCTATACTTTTAAAGGGAAATATCAATCTAGTTCAGGTTCTGAAATTTCATTAAACTCTTTTAATATTCCTGAGGGCTCGGTTAATGTTACAGCTGGAGGTGCAAAGCTTACAGAAAATGTGGATTATACAGTTGATTATAATTTGGGTAGGGTTAAAATACTGAATGAAGGAATTCTCGCCTCTGGTCAACCGATAAAAGTTACATTGGGAAGCAACTCCTTGTTTAATGTACAAACCAAAACTTTACTTGGGTCCCGGTTTGACTACCGAGTATCGGATGACATTAATATTGGAGGTACAGTCTTAAACCTAACAGAGCGCCCTTTAACTCGAAAAATTAACATTGGAGATGAGCCCATCTCAAATACAGTAGTTGGAGTAGATGGAACCTATAGAACCGAAGCGCCATTTTTAAGTCGCGCAGTTGATTTGCTTCCTTTTTACTCTACCAAAGAAAAATCTACCATTACAGTTACTGCTGAGGCTGCGAAGTTGTTTCCAGGTAACTCTAAAGCTATTGGGAAAAGTGGTGTTGCTTATATTGATGATTTTGAAGGCAGCCAGACTGTTATTGATATTCGTTCGGCAAACGCTTGGCATTTAGCAAGTACGCCTGAAGGACAAGAAGATTTATTCCCAGAAGGAAATACCACTGGAGACCTTGCATATGGATACAATCGATCTAGATTGGCTTGGTATACCATTGATCCTCTTTTTTTCCGGAATGATAGCAGAACGCCAAGTCATATTAGAAACTCTAATAGTCAGTCAAATAACTTTTCAAGAGAAATAATGGAAACTGAGGTGTTTCCTAATAAAGATCCAGATCCGGGTTTAATTAATAATTTACCTACTCTAGACTTGGCTTTTTATCCAAAAGAAAGAGGGCCTTATAACTATGAAACAGCAGGGTCTCAGTTTTCTTCTGGATTAAATACAGACGGTTCGATGAAAGATCCACAGAGTAGATGGGGAGGTATTATGCGTGCTATTCAATCTTCTGACTTTGAGGCTTCAAATGTTGAGTATATCCAATTTTGGATTATGGACCCCTTTAACCCACAAGATGGAAACCCAAATCATGCAGGGGGACAATTGTATTTTAATATTGGATCCGTTTCAGAAGATATATTGAAAGACTCGCGTAAGAGTTTTGAAAATGGGTTTCCTGTAGATGGTTCAACCACTAATACTACAACTACAATTTGGGGTAGAGTGCCAACAGTTCAATCTGTGGTAAATGCTTTCGACAACAATCCGAACTCTAGAAGGTTTCAAGATATTGGTTTAGATGGTTTAAGTGATGCTGATGAAAGAATTTACCATAAAGCATATTTAGATAGTTTACAAAGTATTTTAAACGCACAAGCTTTTGCACAATTTAATAATGATCCTTCAAACGATAACTACCATTACTACAGAGGAAGAGATTATGACTCTAGAGAGCTTTCGATTTTAGAGCGCTATAAAATGTTTAATGGGCATGAAGGCAACTCTCCAACAGCTGAGCAATCTCCGGAATCATACCCAACAGCAGCAACCACCTTGCCCGATGCAGAAGATATCAATAGAAACTTTAACCTTGACAAAACAGAAGCTTACTACCAATATAAGGTGCAGCTAAGTCCAGATATGTTACAACCGGGGAATGTTGGCGCTAATTATATTACAGATGTAGTGCAGGCAACTCAGAATGTAAATGGAAAAACAAAGGAAGTGAACTGGTATCAATTTAAGATACCCATTCGAAATCCGGAAAGAGTGGTTGGTAATATTCGCGACTTTAAGTCAATTCGTTTTATGCGTATGTTTTTAAAGGGTTTTGATGAGGAGGTTGTTGTTCGATTTGCTAGATTAGGCTTGGTAAGAGGGGAGTGGAGAAGGTATTCTGGAGATGATCTTCCACCTGGAGATACTCATGGTAATGAACCAGGTGCAACAACCTTTAATATTTCTGCAGTAAACCTAGAAGAAAATGCCAACCGAGTACCGATAAACTATACTATTCCACCTGATATTGATCGAGAAGTAGACTTTGGAACTACTAATTTACGTCAATTAAACGAGCAATCGATGGTGCTAGACGTATGTGATTTGCAAGATGGTTACACTAAGTTTGCTTATCGATACCTCGACCTAGACATACGTCAGTATAAAAAGTTGAAAATGTTTTCTCATGCTGAAGCCGGAAACCCTGATGCTATTTTAAATAATGGCGATGTTTCTGTTGTATTGCGTTTGGGAACTGACTTCGACAATAACTATTACGAATATGTTGTGCCGCTTCAAGTAACAAGACCAGGAGAAAACTCACCGAGACAAGTTTGGCCTTATGCAAATGAGATTAACCTTGCTTTTGATAAGCTGATTGCTGCGAAACAAAATAGAAACCGACAAACCTTATCACCATCCTCTCAAGTAAGTGTTAGCAGGGTGTATGAAGAGAAGGATGGAGACAACTTGATACGAGTCAAGGGGAATCCAAACTTGGCCGAAGTGCAGGTGGTTATGATTGGTGTTCGAAATCCAAAAGGTTCGGCAAACAACCCTAACGATGATGGATTGGCAAAATGTGCGGAAGTTTGGGTGAATGAGTTGAGGTTGTCTGATTTTAACAACAAAGGAGGATGGGCAGCTCAAGCTCGAATGACTGCTAATGTTGCAGATTTAGGTACGGTAAATCTATCTGGAAGTATGAGTACTCCAGGCTGGGGAAGTTTAGAGCAAAATTTAAATGAGCGACAAAGAGAAACTCAACAACAATATGATTTATCTACAAGCTTAGATTTGGCAAAACTGCTGCCAGATGAAGTAAATGTTAGTATTCCAATGTACTATTCTGTTTCAGAAAGTGTTGTTCGTCCTGAATACAATCCACTTGATCCGGATATTAAAATGGCTGACTTTGTCAAGTCAGATGAACTTCCGAAAAGCTATAAAGATTCAATTTTAAAAATAACCGACGATTACACTAGAAGGCGAAGCCTTAACTTCACCAATGTAAGAAAACTGCCTGGGCCCAATAAGGAGAAAAGTCACTTTTACGATGTCGAAAACTTGTCATTCTCTTATGCGTATTCACAAATCTATCAAAGAGATATTAATACAAAATATGATAACCAGAAAAATTATAGAGGAGGAATCAGTTACAACTACAACGGAAAAAAGCAAAGTGTAGAGCCTTTTAAAGAGGTTGACTTCTTTAAAAGAAATCAGGCTTTTAAGTTTATACAAGATTTTAACTTTAACCTTGTTCCTAGTCAGGTTAGTATCCAAAACCAGTTTGATAGGGCTTATACAGAACGACAGGCTAGGAATATTACAACGACTCCAAATGCTTCATTTGTATTTGAGTCGCCACCTTTTTATCAGAAATCTTTTAACTGGTCGAGAAATTATAATTTAAGACACAACCTTACCGAATCTATTACTTTCAATTTTACGGCTTCAAATAAAGCGCTTATTAACGAGCCTGATGGTAAGGTTGACAGAAAAAATGATGAAGATGGTTATGATAAGTGGAAGAAGGAAGTATGGCAGAATGTAAAAGGCTTTGGAGATAATACTAATTACAACCATAGCTTTGATTTAAACTACAACCTTCCTTTTGCTAAGATTCCTGGCTTAGATTTTATAAATGCAAGCGCAAGGTACTCAGCTACTTTTGCATGGGATAAGGTAGGAAACCCAAATTTAGACAAAGACTTGGGCTCAACTATTCGCAACTCTCAAACCAAAGGAGGCCAAGGGACACTAAACCTGGATGTATTATACAATAAGTTTCAATATGTACAAGATTTGAAGAACCCTAATATTGATAATCGATACATTTATAAGGAGGAAGATAAGGAAGGTAAAAAACCAGCTAAAAAAGATAAAAATTTAATCGAGGATGGAGGAGAAGCGCAATTGCAAGTTCAGCAAGATGAGGAAGAAGAAGATACACTAAAAATCAAGAAGTTTTTCTTACAAAGATATTTAATGGATAATGCAATTTTTACGATTATGAGTTTAAAAAGCATATCTGTGAATTACAGTGAAACGCAAGGGACAGTTTTGCCTAACTATGGAAAAACATCTAATATTTTGGGAATGAACCCTAATTGGCGAGCTCCAGGATGGGGGTTTGTTGCAGGTTTCCAAGAACCAGAAGATGATTATCTAATGAAAGCATTAGACAACGGTTGGTTGGTTGAAGATATTTTTGTAAGTGGGGATTTTTCGAAAACATTTAGCAAACAGCTTAATATACGGGCAACCATAAGGCCAATTGAGGGTTTGAGAATTCAATTAGAAGCAAGTCAGAGCGAAACCCAAAACACTACAAGGTATTTCTTTTGGGACGATAGCTTGCCTGTTCCGAAGTACAATCTTGATGCACCTCCGATTGTAAGTGGTAGTTATAGTGTTTCATACCTTAGCTTTAATACTGCTTTTAAGAAAGACAATGATCGAACTTTTGACAACCCAACATTTCAAAAAATGTTGAGCAATCGCTCTGTTATTTCCAGAAGACTGGGAGAAGAAAATATCAACTCTATCAATCGGGGAACCTACTCCGAAGGATACGGAGAAACTTCGCAAGAAGTGCTACTTTATTCTTTTTTATCTGCTTATTCTGAAACAGATCCGAATAAAATAACAATCTCTGACTTTACGAAAATATTACCGAAACCAAACTGGAGAATTACTTACGATGGCTTATCAAAAATTCCATTTTTTCAAAGATTTTTCCAAAACATAACCATTGGACATGCCTATAGATCAACTTTCAGTATTGGCTCATATACAAGAAATCAAAACTATGAAAGCAGAGATGGAGCACCATATATAAAAGATAATAACGATAATTTTTATACAGCTCGGCAATTAACTACTGCAAGTATAATGGAATCATTCAGTCCATTGATAAATGTTGATATGACATGGAAAAATAGTTTAATTACACGTTTGGAGATGCGTCAGGATCGTAATTTATCCATGAGTTTTAACAACAATCAAATTACCGAGATTCGTGGCAAAGAATATATTATTGGATTAGGATATCGAATTTCTAATCTAAAGCTTCCTTTTAAAATTGGAAAGGTAGAACGGGCAAGCGATTTAGATTTACGTGCAGACTTTAGCATTCGCGACAATAGAACAGTAATTAGAAAGATTGCTGAGAATAGGAATGAGTTGACAGCTGGACAACGCATTTTTTCAATTAAGTTCTCAGTTGATTATAAGTTTAATGATAGGCTAAATCTCCGACTTTTCTATGATCGTGTAGCCAACACTCCATTGATTTCTACCACCTTCCCGACAGCAAATACGAATGCGGGAATAAGTTTGCGTTTTACCCTTTCACAATAGCATCTTAAATGCTAATTTTACACCAAAATATTAAAATTTAAATAAGATGAATATTCCTTCAGAATTAAAGTACACTTCAGATCACGAATGGATAAAGATTGATGGTGATATCGCCACAGTTGGAATTACTGATTTTGCGCAAAGTGAATTGGGAGACATTGTATATGTTGAAATAGAAACAGTAGGTGATGAACTTGAGAAAGGTGAAGTTTTTGGAACTGTAGAGGCTGTAAAAACAGTATCTGATTTATTTATGCCTATGAATGGTGAGGTGATTGAAATGAATGAAAACATTGAATCTGAACCAGAGATTGTAAATGAAGATCCTTATGGAAAAGGTTGGATGGTGAAAATAAAAATGTCAGACCCATCTGATACTGAAGGATTCTTAAGCGCAGAGGAGTATAAGGCTGAAATTGAGTAAAACAGCGCCACTTTTATGGTTGCCTCTTATTCTGTGGACTGTTGTGATTGGTTTTTTAAGCTTTTCAACAATTCCTACAGCTATTGTTCCTGAGTTTAAAGCTGCAGATAAATTGGCGCATTTTGGAATGTATGCATTAGTGGAAGTCTTTATTTATCTGCCACTTAGAAACAATAAAACTGCTTTTAAAATTTTCACACTACTGGCAATTTCTTTCGCTGCACTGACTGAAGTTGTGCAGCATTTTGCTATAACGAGCAGGACAGGTGAAGTTTATGACTTTATAGCAAACTTAATTGGCATTATAGTTGTATATATTTATTTCATAAATAAAATAAAAACATAGATACTACGTTTAGATAATAGAGTAAGGCGCAGCTAAATTTTACTATCTTAGCATTTGAAAATAAAAAGTATGGAGAGAAAGAAAAATCCAAAAGCAGACTTAGAGAACAAACGCGGCCTCTTCTTTTTGATTGGTTTAGTGATTGTATTAGGAGCTGTTTTGCTTGCTTTTGAGTGGAAATCTTACGAAAAAGGGCCAAGCTCTTTGGGCGAGTTAGAAATAGATGCCCTCGAAGATGAGATGATACCAATTACACAACAGCAACCTCCTCCACCACCTCCACCACCACCACCACCACAACCACAAGAAATTATGGAAATTGTGGAAGATGATGAGGAGATTGAAAATGAATTAGATATGGCTGATACAGAGGCGGATATGGATACAGAGATTTTCGAACTACCTCCAGAAGAGACTATTGAAGAGCCTGACTTCTTTACCGTTGTTGAAGATATGCCTGTTTTCCCTGGATGTGAAAATGCTAAAAATAAAGAGGAATGCTCTAATGATAAAATGATTAGGTACATTACAGAAAATACAAAGTACCCTGCGATGGCAAAAGATGCTGGGATTAAAGGTACGGTATATATACGCTTCCTTATTAATGAACATGGAAAAGTTAGCAATGTTGAAATCATGCGTGGTGTTTCAGGTGGAAAGTCACTTGATGAAGAAGCTGCACGCGTTATTAAAACGTTGCCGACAATGAGACCTGGAAAACAAAGAGGACAAGCAGTACGGGTCCAGTATACTGTGCCAGTTAGATTTAATTTGAAATAAGGAAGTTGAACTTGAATATTATAAAAAACCACCTCATTTGTAGGTGGTTTTTTTATTGCACTAATTTTATTTATTCGATAGACAAGTCAATTAGTGTAAACATCTGCTGTAATCTCTCTTTTTGTTATGATCAAAGATTCAGCTACTACTTAATAATTATGCTTAAAAGATTTTTTATCTATTGTTCTATAGACTCATCAATAGCTTTAGCTTGATTGATTACCCAAGTGATTTCTCTATCCCAATTTTGGCGTAAGGTGATTTCTTCATTATAAATCCACACCTTTTCAGGAGATTTATTTTTGTAATAATCGCCGCTATCCCATTCTCCATTGTTGTTTTCATCAAAAATTAACCTTAGTCTATAGCTAGCTGCTTTCAAATGTTTTATGTCAATTACTTTATTGTCTACAGGAAATGACCTCAATACCTTTTCATCTGATGTTATTAGCTCTAATATCATTGGTGCATCTGTATCAGCTTGTATTCTTACAGAAAGCTGACTGTAGTTGCTGGAGTTATCTACATTAAACGATTGAGATAAACTATCATTTTTCCTCCCGTAAATATCTGTAAAAGCACCTTTAAAAAGAGTGAGAATATAACTGCTGTCTTGGTTTAGTGGAACATCGAGATAAAATTTGGCAGCATGAATACTGTCTTGTTTCAATTTAAACTCAATCTCACTAGAGTCAGCTGCAAGTAATTGTATGCTTGATTCATTGAATTTTGAAATTGGACGGTTAAATTCAATTTCATATGGTTTGTAATATGCTTGCATGCTGAGCAGATTTTTAGCCAATACTAATGGGCTATTCCTTTTTAATGAATCTACTCTAAATTTCAATGTGTCGCTATATAGGGTATCATCATTAATATGAATTTGTAACCTTTCTTTGGG
>Ga0209075_1004993_pt1 | contig 10365 bp, 12 predicted proteins | sample Stecom2011_FD_187523 | JGI IMG/M metagenome (GOLD analysis project Ga0209075, IMG submission 187523) | Agricultural soil microbial communities from Utah to study Nitrogen management - Steer compost 2011 (SPAdes) (version 2) | ecosystem: Environmental > Terrestrial > Soil > Agricultural land...
GCTGAGCTACGGGCGCTTGACCGTTCGCCCACCTGAATATCCAGAAAATGGTCGGGGTAGAGAGATTCGAACTCCCGACATCCTGCTCCCAAAGCAGGCGCGCTACCAGACTGCGCTATACCCCGTTAACTGAACAACAAGTGCTTCAGCAAAGTTGGCGCGCATATTACCGGCGCCGGACGGGCCCGTCAACACTCATTTTCAGAATCATGTACATAACCCTGAAAATAGTGACCCCGCCGCCCCGCCCGATTCCTCAGAACAAGGCCGGCAGGTCCTGCCCGCATTGGCGCGAACCCCGAAGCATGAGACAATGCGCGGCTACTATTCTTCACCATTTCATGCCAACCCACAAGACGGACACATGAACGCCAAACTGATTAACGGAAAAGAGATTGCTGCCCGGGTGCGCCACCAAGTCGCCGCGGGCGTAAAAGCCCGGCAAGATAAAGGCCTGCGCGCGCCCGGCCTTGCCGTGGTGCTGGTGGGCGATGACGCAGCCTCCCGGGTATATGTAGGCAATAAACGCAAAGCCTGTGAAGAGGCCGGCATACTCTCGTTGTCTTATGACCTGCCAGAGGATACCTCCCAGACCGCCCTGGAAGCCCTGATCGACGAACTGAACGACAACCCTGCGGTAGACGGCATTCTGGTCCAGCTCCCCCTGCCACCGCACCTTGATGCAGACCCGATCCTCATCAAGATCCGCCCGGATAAAGACGTGGACGGCTTTCATCCATACAACATCGGCCGCCTGATGCAACGCAAACCCGCGTTGCGCCCCTGCACTCCGGCGGGCGTCATTACCCTGCTCGACTCCGTTGGCACTCCTTACAAGGGCCAGCATGCCGTGATCGTGGGTGCATCCAATATCGTCGGCCGCCCAATGAGCATGGAATTGCTGCTCAAGGGTGCAACCACAACGGTCTGCCACCGCTTTACGGACAACCTGGAGCGCTTTGTCAGCGACGCCGATATCCTGATCGCGGCGGTGGGCAAGCCAGGCCTTATCAAGGGGGAGTGGGTCAAGCCCGGCGCCACGGTGATTGATGTGGGCATCAACCGCATGGCGGATGGCAAACTTCGCGGTGATGTGGACTTCGAAACCGCAGCCAGGCGGGCAGCCTATATCACCCCGGTTCCGGGTGGGGTCGGCCCGATGACCATCGCCACTCTGCTGGAAAACACGCTTTATGCCGCAGACGTGCTGCACACCGATGCGTGAGCCGGCCTGAGGTGCAAGCCGGCGGATGCCGGCTTGCTATCTGTCTACAGCCATTACTTCCGGCCGAGCATCCCCTTTTTCAGATCTTTCTGGACCGGGTTCTCTGACAGCCAGATACCAAACAGGGCCTTCTTGAACTCCAGGTCGCCCACGGTGTCTTTGTAGTCACCGTTTTTGAGCACACGGATACCTTCGTCCGGGACATACACCAGATCGAAGACATCCCCTTCCCTGATCTCTTCCTGGAACACCGCCATAAACTGATCAACATCGGCCTGGATCGCAGACAGGTCACCACCGGTGGCCGCCCTGAACCCGTCCATGGTGGCGTCCGTCATGCGCTCACTGGTAATCATGCCGGAGGTGATATGCAGCGTGATGGCCTGGGGCTCATTGGCATTGATCACCGCATTGCCATCACTGACCTTCTGCGGCACATACAACCCGCCTACATAGAGGTCCATAAACCACTTGGAGCGAGTGCCGGCACCATTGAGCTGGAGCTCCTGCCCCTCCGCCGGATAGGTCTCAGGTACATCCACGCCGCTGACAGTCAGTGCATGTGCAGGAGCAGCCAGGGTGCCGGCCAGAATGAAAGAGGCCAATCCTGCGGTAAGAGTTTTCTTCATGTCCTGTCCTTCCTTAAGATCGTTGTTACTGAATGCTTCATTGGTAACGGGTCGACACCCGAACGCTGCCGGTCCCGGTATTCTAGCAATGAAGCCCCGATCACATTCACCACCTGGTTCTCATTTGCACCCACATTAAACAGAAAAGCCGGCCATGCGAACATGACCGGCTTGCCTGTAGTGAGTGTCAGATCTGTCTAGTTAAACAGAAGGTTACCTGACAGGCCATCTTTCTCCAGGATCTCCCGAAGACGACGCAGTGCCTCTACCTGGATCTGCCGTACCCGTTCCCGGGTGAGGCCGATCTCCTGACCAACTTCCTCAAGCGTACTGACCGGATACCCTCTCAGGCCAAAACGCCGGGAAAGTACCTCCTGCTGCTTGTCGGTAAGCTGGTCGATCCACTTCTCGAGGCTGGACGAGATATCGTTTTCCTGCAGCACCTCAGCCGGGTCGGTCGCGCCTTCGTCAGCAACGGTATCCATCAGGGACTTGTCGCTGCCGGCACCGATCGGCGTGTCTATGGACGCCACCCGCTCATTCAGCCCAAGCATTCGCTTGACGTCGGCGACCGGACGCTCAACCAGGCGGGCGATATCTTCGGCGGTGGGCTCGTGGTCAAGCTTTTGCGCCAGTTCCCGGGCCGCCCTCAGGTAGAGATTGAGCTCTTTGACCACATGGATCGGCAATCGGATGGTGCGGGTCTGATTCATGATCGCCCGCTCGATAGTCTGGCGGATCCACCAGGTCGCATAGGTCGAAAATCTGAAGCCCCGCTCCGGATCAAACTTTTCGACCGCCCGGATAAGGCCCAGGTTTCCTTCCTCGATCAGGTCCAGAAGGGTCAGCCCACGGTTCACGTAACGCCGTGCGATCTTGACCACCAGCCGGAGATTGCTTTCAATCATGCGCTTGCGGCCGGACTCCTCCCCTTTGCGGGCCAGGCGCGCAAAGTAAACCTCTTCTTCAGGGGTCAACAGGGGTGAGAATCCGATTTCGTTGAGGTATAGCTGGGTGGCATCCAGCTGCTTGGTAGTGGTGTAATATTTGCCTTGCGTGGAAAAGTCGCCCTCGGCTGCGGCCTCGCCGGTCGCCGGTTTTTCAGACTTTTCCTCACGGAACAGCTGATCGTCTGCGTCTTCCATATCGGCAATCCGATCAATGATGATGCCTTCTTGCTCTGCTGACATTTCGTTACCCCGCCTCTCAATAATCCTGGTTTCGCCCGATACTTCTTGTTATTGCGGGCTTTCAGTGCTGATTTTCTTCAGGACAGTTGCTTGCTGGCTGGCAATTACGCTTGCCATTCTTGTTCTTGTACGTGCGGTTTCCGATCAGGACCAGGGATAATCTTACAGACAACTCCTTACGCCCGTATTTCAGCGGCTGGGCAGGTAGCGGGACGGGTCCACAGGATTACCATTTCTGCGGATTTCGAAATGCAACATCGGTTTGTCTGTCCCTGTACTCCCCAGCTCGGCGATTACCTGTCCGGCTTTTACATCCTCCCCTTCTCTAACCAGAATTTTCCGATTATGGGCGTAGGCGCTGAGGTAGTGCTCGTTGTGATTAACGATAATCAGGTTACCGTAACCGAGTAAGCCACTGCCTGCGTAGACCACGTTACCATCGGCGGCTGCTTTCACAGCATCCCCCGGATTTCCGGCGATATCAATACCTTTATTGACCCGTCCGGCATCTGAATAGGTAGCAATAACGGTGCCATTGTGAGGCCAGTGCCAGCGTACATTGGCGACGGTCTGGCTGGTCGAGACTGGTTTCCGGGCCGGGGAGCCGGCACGTGGAGCCTGGGCTGAGGGGGCGGATGTGGTTGCCGGCGGCTTTCGTACCGACGCCTGGGGAGGCGGCGCACTGGCCGTGGTTCTGGCGGTTTCAGGAATACGCCCCTTCCTGTCGAGCCTCAGTACCTGCCCTGCCCGAAGTTTCCAGGGCGGGGCCAGTCCGTTGGCATTCCCCAGCTCACGATAGTCACGCCCGTACCGCCAGGCGATGCGGTACAGGTTCTCGCCTTTTTTGACCACGTGGGTTCCCCAGTAGACCGGCGGGTTATACAGGTCATCCTGGTAGATCGCGCTGGTATTACACCCACAGAGCAGTAGCATCAGAGCAAGCACAAGTGGGAGCGCCACTGCGGAGCCCGGGCGCCCGTCGCTGGCCGGAGCCCTGACTCTGGCACGGAGGTCGTCCTGATGGCGCCCGCTGAGTAAAGTCATGTATAAAACACGCCTGCTTATGAGAATTTCGTATAAGAAACCGCTCCGGTGAAACGCAATTTCTCAGGTTTCCGGACTAACCTGTTAATATAGTGCACATTTTCTGAGACGCTCCAAGTTACCTTCTGCACTTGTTTGTTACCTTATGAAACATCCAAACTGTGCGCCAGGTAACACTTTCTCTGTTTACAGCTGCCCGGCTGTCTGCTTCCGCGCTGAAAGTTCGCCCACATGTTCGAGCACGAGTACCAGCGCCAGACCCGCTAGCGCCATCAACACCGCCAGCCCTACCTGAGGATCCTGACCGTATAACGACGCCCACGCATCGGGCCCTACCGGGATCTGGCCAAGCGGTATCTGATCGCCGGAACTATTGGTTCGCCAACTCAGGGTTTCCTGCCAGGGCCAGACCTTGCCCAACGAGCCCACCATAAAGCCCGTGAGCAATGCCAGAACAGGATTGTGAAAGTGACGGAAGGCAAAGGTAATCACCCGCGCCACCGAGAGCAGTCCGACCAGGCACCCGGCAACAAAAAGACTGAGACTGGTCACCTCAAACGATTTGACAGCGGCCAGAACCGGCCCATACATGCCGATGATGACCAACAGGAAGCTACCGGAAACACCCGGCAGGATCATGGCACAGATAGCCAGGGCACCGGCACCGAAAAACGTCAGGTGGGAGGGTACCACCTCGCTCGCCGGCAGCATGGTGATCCACCATGCAATAGCCATCCCCAACCCCAGGGGCAGCAGCAGTACCGGCGGGTAAGCGTCGGCCTGGCGCCCTACATGCCAGACTGACGCAACAATCAATCCGAAGAAAAAGCTCCAGACAAGGATCGGATGCGCAACCAGCAGCCAGGAGATCACTGAGGCCAGGCTGACCACACTGGTCAGGACTCCGGCCAGTAATGCGAGAAGAAAGGTGCCATCAACAGAGCGCCAGAAACCGATGAAGTCGCCTTTGAGCAACTGACGGAAAAAAGCGACCGGCGCGGCGCTGATCGCTTCGAGCAATCGGAAATATATACCGGTAATAAAGGCGATGGTGCCGCCAGACACACCGGGAACAATATCAGCGGCCCCCATCGCCATGCCTCTCAGGAACACAGCCACCGGATGGTGGCTGTGGGTTACCGATACGTCTGGTTCTGGGGTCATTAACGGACCACGCCTCCCAATAACGGAACAAAGCGCACGGGCTCAAGCTCGCGACGCTCAAAATTTTCACCTTGCCGGACAATTTCGACCAGAACCTGAGTCTCTTCACCAACCGGAGCGATCAGAACCCCACCGTCAGCCAGTTGATCGAGCAGCTCTGCCGGCACCTCGTTGGGTGCCGCCGTTACAATAATGCCGTTGAACGGCCCCTTATCCGGCCAGCCCATGCCACCATCCGCGTGCCTGAGCATGACATTGCGCAGGTTCAGTTGCCTCAACCGCTCCCGGGCCTTGTCCTGCAGCGGCCTGATACGCTCCACGCTGTAGACGTCCCGGAACAGCCTGGACAATACCGCGGTCTGATAGCCTGACCCGGTTCCTAATTCCAGCACACGCTCCGGCTCATGGGCCAGTAACAATTCCGTCATGCGGGCGACAATGTAAGGTTGCGACAGCGTCTGGCCGTAACCGATTGGCAGGGCTGTGTCTTCGTAGGCGCGATGGGCCAGCGCCTCATCCAGAAAAATATGGCGCGGCACCTGAGCAATCACGTCCAGTACCTGCTCGGAGTGAATTCCGGATTCCCGCAAACGCTGCACCAATCGCATGCGGGTACGGCGCGATGTCATGCCAATGCCTTCCAGGGGAGCATTCATCCGGCGGCCTCCCCGTCGAGGTCGAGATCATCCACCCACCCTTCCAGCCTGGAGATCGCTTCGTGGCGGGTCATGTCGGTATGGACAGGGGTAACAGACACGAAGTTATTCGCAATCGCATGGAAGTCGGTGCCCGGGCCGGCATCGCCGCCACCTCCGGCCGCGCCAATCCAGTAACGACGCTTGCCTCTCGGGCAGGTGACCGGCACCACACCCTCGGCCTTTTCCCGGTGTCCCAGGCGGGTAACCTGAAAGCCCGCCAGCTCGTGCCACGGCAGATCGGGGACATTCACATTAAGAATCGAGCGTGGGCCCAGCGCCAGATAGCGTTTGCTTGCCAGCAGAACCCGCACCACCCGGGCAGCGGTCTGGTAGTGAAAGCGCCCCTGATTGACCAGCGATACGGCGATGGCGGGCAGTCCCAGATGACGCCCCTCCATCGCTGCCGCAACGGTACCGGAGTAGATAATATCGTCACCCAGATTGGCGTGGGTGTTGATACCGGACACCACCCGATCAAAGGGTTTGTCAAACAGACCGTTCACCGCCAGATGAACACAGTCGGTCGGTGTACCATCCAGGGACCAGAAACCGCTCGGGTGTTTCTCAACCGTCAGTGGCCGGCTCAGGGTCAGGGAGTTACTTGCTCCGCTGCGATCGCGGTCGGGGGCCACCACGGCAAGATCCCCGAGCCCTTCAAGCCCCTCAAACAGAGCCATCAGCCCAGGCGAATGCACGCCATCATCATTGGACAATAGAATACGCACAGTGCTCTCCGCTTGCTTCTCAGTCTTTATTATGACGGCTGAGGCTCATGTCCTTCAGCTCAAAAATATCGGATAGTATCGTGGTGGCATATTGCCCCGGAGGCAAGGAAAACCTGAGTTCCAGGCTGTCATCATCCGGCCAGCGCCATTCCAGGGCGTCTGCCCGGGCTACCAGAGGCCGCCGCTCCGGACCCATCCGGGTTGCCTGGAACAGGCGCTCGAACTCGGGCGACTCCGCGACAACCGAACGTTCCAGCCGTTCCTGCTCACCCGTCGCTGTGGTCCCGCCGTCGCCCCATAACGGGCCGGTCGGACCGGCTTCAGGCCCGGGCTCCCCAGGCAGGTTGATCGACCAGTTACCAGCCACTACCCTTCGGGCAAGTACTTCGTTGAACAGCCAGGAACGGGCGGCGGAAAAATACAGCACGTTTTTAGAGGCACTCCGGCCGCCCCCGTAACGCCGGCCTCTTTTTCGGTTGAGACTGGCAACATCAAGCCGAACCGCCTGTTCCAGGTTGCCGCCCCCGAGCCCGAACCGCTGAGGACCAAAATAGTTAGGGGCACCCGTTGCCCCCAGCGTCGCCAGGGCGACATTCAGGCGCTCACGATCGCCGGCAACCTGCCTCAGTAGCAGGTGAAAACCGTTGGACAGATGCTCGCCCCGCTGTAACTTGCGAGCGTGCCGGCGCCAGCCCTTGATCGTCCAGCGGGCTGAGATCGCCTCCCGCACCGCGGCGTCGGCAGACTCCCGTCCCGGGCAATACAGACTGAACCACTGCCGGGTAACCGCATGGCGATCCTTGAGCCCGCAGAAACCCACCTCGAAGGGTTTGCAACCGGCGATCCCCGCCAGTTCCCGGGCCACATATTCAGTATTGTCCCCGGTCTTCTCGAGCCAGACACACAGATGCTCACCGGAGCCTTTATCGTCGCAGACGCCCGTCTCAGCATCCGGCCAGAGGCTCTCGGTCACCCGGAAATCCTCCGGTGTCGTCTTCAGGTGCGCCACGGCGAGCCGCTGTCCGGCCGATACCGGCCAGTCCAGACGCCAGTTGCCTGCGGTCTCCGGCCCAGTCATCCCTGCACCGGCTCAAGCAGGCACACCGCCTGACACGCAATACCCTCGCCCCGGCCGGTGAATCCCAGCTTTTCACTGGTGGTGGCCTTAACACTCACACGACTCACCGGCACCCCCAGGTCTTCGGCAATATTCATACGCATCAGCTCTACATGGGGCGCCATCTTCGGAGCCTGTGCGATGAGTGTCGCATCCACGTTAAGGACCGCAAACCCTTCTTCTCCCACCCGGGCGATCACTCGCCGGAGCAGGTCGCGGCTGTCCGCACCTGCCCACTCGTCACTGGTATCCGGAAACAGATGCCCGATGTCACCGAGAGCCACCGCGCCCAGCAGCGCATCCGACAGCGCATGCAGTAGCACATCGCCATCGGAATGGGCTTTCAGGCCGTGGCTAAAGGGAATTCTGACACCTCCGAGAATGACTTCGTCACCCTCACAAAAGGCATGGACATCAAAGCCCTGACCAATACGCATGATTGTCTCCGACAAACAGTGATGAACAGATCGCAGATAACCTCAGAAGTGCCCCAGAATAAACTCGGCCAGTGCGAGGTCCGAACGCACGGTAATTTTCAGATTATCCCCGCGCCCCTCTACCAGAGCCGGTATCTTACCGGAAAACTCCATGGCAGAGGACTCGTCCGTTACCGGATGCCCCTGTTCAAGGCACACCTCAAGAGCCGACCTGAGCGCACCGTAGCGAAACATCTGCGGCGTCAGGGCGCGCCACAGCCGGCGCCGGTCAACGGTATGAGCCACCCCGGCCGGCTCCTCCTCAGTCGCCAGCTTGAGCGTATCCGCCACCGGTGCGGCCAGCAGCCCACCAACCGGATGCTCACAGAGCGAGGCGACCAGGTTGTCCAGATCCTCCGGGTGCAAACACGGCCGGGCCGCATCGTGCACCAGGACCCAGTCGTGATCAGCCGCCTGTCCCGCCAGCGCCTCAAGGGCTGCGAGCACCGAATCCGCACGCTCTTTGCCACCGGTACAGGTCTGAATACGAGGGTCCTTGGCAGACTCACTTTCCGGCCACCAGCGATCCTGCGGATTTAACGGCACCATACACCCACTGAACAGCTCATTAGCCAGCAGACGGGACAGTGTGATATCGAGGATAAAACGGTGACTGATCCTGAGGTACTGCTTGGGGCATTCGGCTTTCATACGCTGGCCGATGCCGGCAGCGGGAACAACAAGCCAAAAGGATGGTTTATACATGATCGCACGCACAATATTTGGAGAAGTGACGGGGGGCGTCTAACTCCAGAACTAATTCTCGACGACCAGAAAGAAGGTCTCGTCCTCACGAATCAGGCCAAGATTCATCCGCGCCCGTTCTTCGACAGCTTCCTGCTCGTTACGAAGGTTGCGGACCTCCGCATACAACCGGCCATTCCGGGCTGCAAGGCCATCGTTCTCAGCCCGCTGCTCGGCAATCGCGTTGTTCAGAGACCACACTTGCGCAAAGCTGCCCTCCCCGACCCACAGGCGAACCTGCAGCAGGAGTATCAGTACAACAAGAATGGCCCAAAGCGATTTCATACCGGAATTGCTCAGTTATTAATCAAAATGCCACAACACGTAGCCGGTCAGTATAGACGCTCCAGTAGAATAGCAACAAATTCTTCCAGGTTGCTGTAAAAAAAGGCCATCGTTTCCAAATTTTCATCTGGAACGCGATGGCCTTGGCACTGTGGCGCCCCGCCGGACCCTAGACTGGCAGGCGGGTTATTCTGTCAGGATCAGCCCTGCCCCTTGATCTCACGGAGACCCAGGTAGGGAGCCTTACCTTCCAGCGCCTCTTCAATACGCAGCAGCTGGTTGTACTTGGCAACCCGGTCTGAGCGGCACAGAGAACCGGTCTTGATCTGGCCGGCACAGGTAGCCACGGCCAGGTCAGCAATGGTGGTGTCTTCCGTTTCACCGGAACGGTGAGAAATCACCGCCGTGTAGCCGGCGTCCTGAGCCATCTTGATGGCATCCAGAGTTTCAGACAGGCTACCGATCTGGTTGAACTTGATCAGGATGGAGTTACCAACGCCCTTCTCGATGCCCTGCTTCAGGATCTTGGTGTTGGTGACAAACAGATCATCACCAACCAGCTGCACCTTGCTGCCCAGCTTGTCAGTCAGGATCTTCCAGCCATCCCAATCGCTTTCGTCCATGCCATCCTCGATGGACACAATCGGATAACGCTCACACAGGCCTGCCAGGTAATCGGCGAAGCCTTCGGAATCAAAGCTCTTGCCTTCACCAGACAGCTGATACTGACCGTCTTTGTAGAATTCCGAAGAGGCACAATCCAGCGCCAGGGTCACATCTTTGCCCAGCTCATAGCCAGCGTCTTCAACAGCTTGCTTGATCGCAGCCAGGGCCGCTTCGTTGGACGGCAGGTTCGGCGCAAAACCACCCTCGTCGCCCACCGCTGTGTTCAGGCCCTGAGACTTCAACACTTTCTTCAGGCTGTGGAAGATTTCCGCGCCGACACGCAGAGCCTCTGCAAAGCTCTTCACAGCAACCGGCTGAACCATGAACTCCTGGATGTCCACGTTGTTATCCGCGTGCTCACCACCGTTCAGGATGTTCATCATCGGTACCGGCATGGAGAAT
>Ga0209075_1004995_pt1 | contig 10363 bp, 6 predicted proteins | sample Stecom2011_FD_187523 | JGI IMG/M metagenome (GOLD analysis project Ga0209075, IMG submission 187523) | Agricultural soil microbial communities from Utah to study Nitrogen management - Steer compost 2011 (SPAdes) (version 2) | ecosystem: Environmental > Terrestrial > Soil > Agricultural land...
CGGTCACGTAGCGTTGCGACGCGCTCCATGAGTTAATCCCGTAGTAGCTGGCAAAAAAATGTTCCTTGTCGCCCCCCGTGATTTGGATGGGTTCGCTGATGGAAGGAAATGTCACGGTTACTCCCGCAAGGTTGTTCTCTATGCTCGATCTTGACGAGTTATTCGTTCCTGTGCATCCGGAAAATGCCGTTAATGTGCAAAAACATAAAAGCGTTGCCGTTATGAACATATTTATCTTTCGTGAATTGAAAGTTGATAACGGATGTTTGAAAATTCTCTTCATTATTATTATTTTGTATTATTGATATTCTTTCGTGAATGCTTTTAATCAGATGTGTATAAACTCTTCATTCTTTTGAAGAATTATTGAATATACTCTATCGTGTGTATGCCGGGAGAAGATATTTCAATTGTCTCATGCTTACCTGTTTTACCATTGAAGATTGTAAGCAGATCGTCTCCCGTGGTCTGGCAAGTGATGATCCATTTGGCGTCATTTCCTTCAATATGTAGCACATCTGACGTATTGGATCTCATTGTTGCGGCTATTTTATCAAAGCAACGGATAGTTGTAATGCTATATCTATCCGTATCTACGACGAACACTTTATTATTTATTACAAAGTTTGCCGGATGGGAGATGTTATCACTTTCCCAGTCTACATTTAAAAGATATAATGTCCTCATACTCTCCGTATCCCACACTGAGAAATTAATATTGGGAGTGCTTTGGACCCATGCTTTTTTAAATTCTTTGGACACGATTTTCGATGCAATATCTTTCATTTCCTCAATATAGTCTTGCCTTATTAAATCGTCAGCAGGATAGACTTTTTCTGGGTAGTAAATGATATATCCATTACCTAATGGAATCATGGTTCTATCCTCATAGGACTTATAGTCAACACCGAGTAATGTTTTTATTACAGTATCATCTTCAGGAAATCTTATTGGAAGGTCTGGTTGCAATTCACTGTTCATGTGAGCAGCACCCAAAAGTAAGGTTCCGCCTCGCTCAACAAATTTTTTGAGACGTATAAAGTCGGCATTATCAAAAGTGTTCCAGCCTAAAAAGATCAACGCCTTGTACTGTTTCATTACCTCGTTGGAAGCTTCAATTGGCAAAATATCCACAGGACCATAAGGAGTGGAGGTGAATAAACCTTCCTTGCTGCAAGAATTCACGTTGTTTTCGGGATAAAAAACTTTTAAGAGATCAAAACTTTCCATGGCCTTGTTAAAGTTCCACTTATCTCCTATTTGAGACCAAATTGAAGTGCGTCCAAATGATTTCCACGCATCATTTCTACCTTGGATAACAGCAATTTTTGTATTCAGATCTCCACGACGGGAATGTGTCTCTATATAATTCAATAGTTGATGTTGCGCGTAAAGATGTTCTTTACCAGATTTCGTGTACCTATCATTAGAATATTCATCTGTCCATAAACCTTCCTCAGTATTTATATGAGAAGAACCGTGCATATATGCAATTGCCAAAGATAAGTAGAAACGTAGGGAATGTTTTGGATCGGTGAACGGCTTGGATCCCCATTGTACGGCATGAAGCGATCCGTAGTCTTTCTTATTGTAGGCCCTGGATGCGCCTCTCAAAGCTGACATGATAATATCCTCGGGACCGTACATCTGTTCTGCGCCAAGCCAATCATATCCAGCCTGATATAGGTATCTAAACATGGTGGAAGGGCCTGTGTGGCGAGTACTCTCCCCACGAGAATAACTGAGGTTCGCTACCAATTTATTGGCTCCATCTGCCATATCTGTCACGCCGTAGGGGTCGTAATGAATAAAAATCCCGTGATCGGTATAGATCGGTCTGTGTTTTGCAAATATACCTCCGTATGGCCTTGTCCTTGCTGCCATATCGGAGTGTAATCCATTGTAATGGAAGTGTTGCCAATAGTAATAACCTCCATCGTTTTCATGCGCTTGTTTTCCTAAGAACATGGGAGATCGCAGGGCCGTTGTCGAGGGGTTTATTTTTGTGGCCGCTAATGTGCGTCCTTCGGTTTGCCACGCGTAAGGAACGTGCATTTTATTCAATAGGGAGATATAATGGCTGATTACATTCTCATCGGAAATCCTCACGCCGCTCCACTGATAGGAAGGCCTGAAATGATATCCATTTCCGACACGTTCACTCATATACCATTTAAAAAAATGATTATAAGGAGCAAATTCTTTATCGATATAGATCTCATCGCCGGATGTCAGGAAAATATTATCTTTTTCTTTTAAGATGAACTGCTCGATTTTTCCTCTCTTTTCTAATATTCCGTTTGTGAAGTCAATGGTTATCTTGACATCCGGATTAATCGCTGCAAATTGGATCGCGTGTAGTCCCGGATTTGCTAATGTAACGTGTTTGTCGATTAGGTTTATATTTTGGTTTAATGATGAAACTGTCAAAGATACGTCAGGCTTATTTGTTTCAATAAGAAAGGCGGTGGTATCCCCTACGGTTACAAAGCGAGGAACAGAAACAATTTCAAAATCTTGTGCGCTTTCTTCCAGTAGTTGAAGTGACCGTAGTTCATAAGGAAAGGAGGTTCGACTCGGTTCATTTTCCAGCGTTAGTTTAAGATTACCCCTTCCCCCAATGTTTTCTGGGAGAGGTATATAGAAATCGGCAACATTTGAAGCACGATCAAATATATTGCCTTCGAATATTGTTTCTTCATTGAAGTCGACCCTCCATTTTGGCCAACTGCGGGTAGCTAGATTTACTCCCACCCAGTAATTGTAATTATCACTTCTTTTATCATTTTGAATGAACGGGGATTCAAACACCTTCTTTCCGTCAATATAAAAAATGGGTGCCTCGAGCCAGCATTCGCCGCTGAAGTTTGTTCCTCCTAAGCGCACTAAGATAGTCGCTACATTAGGTGGTAGTTGAATCTTTTTCTCTAACAGTTTAAAGTTCCCGCTTCCATCTGGGATTGGAATAAAGATGACTGAATCAGCCTTATCATAAATGTCATCAGCATGCCTCCCCTCTTTTTTATTGTATATCTGTAACTCGATACCAAAATCCCCTCCGTCTAAGGCTTTCAGATTTTCACGTTTATACGCGATCTTTAAATCGACACCCTTTTTATCAAAATTGACACCACTGATACGATTATACGCGTGGCGTTCGAAACTATTGTTACTTCCCTTGAAATAGAGGGAATAATGATCTTTATATGTGTTTATTGAATCTAAATTTTCATCTATCAGGTATTCCTGTTGCCGGAAAAATTCTTCTCCGCGAGAAGCAAATTTACCCGGTAGCTTCACTCCTCCTACTACACGCAGGATACGTCTTACGGGATAATCATTGTTCTCAAAAGAAACTTCCTGTTCAAATGACTTTCCAGGGGTTATTTGAAGAGGTCTTTGTTCACCCTGATCGGGATAAAGTATTGTTCTTTTCTCCTTTTGTAATTGAGCACTCACCGCAAACGATGTGCAAAAAAGAAGGGATACAATAAGTAGAGTCAATTTTTTCATGTTTTGACAATTAAAATATAATTACCTACCATTTCATTTTACGTGTAAAGCTTTTAGCTAGACTGGAAGTGTACGGATTGGAGTATGATGCTAGTTTTTCGACTCGTTCACGTATTATTTTATTGTTATTAATTGATTCATTCGCTGTTGCTTGAATCTCGATGATTTTTAGCAGATGATTGAAAGCCCCTTGTCTGATGTCGCCTGTAATAAACAAGTCAAGTAGTAAAAGCAACGTATCAGGGAGCAAAGTGGTCGCTGTTTGCAGCTTGTAAAGGATTTCATATTTTATCTCCGGTCTTGCATGCTTAATTAATTCCACGAAACGGAGTTGCCTCTCTTCTTCGGATAGATACTTTGCTGTGATTAAAGAAAGTGCTTTTTCAGCAATATCCAGATCTGATGAAGTAATCAGTTTTAAAACCTGTGATTCTATTTTGTTACTCCACTTATCCCAAGATTCAATATTTTTCAATGCAAGTATTTGTTGTCCTTTATCCCCGTTAAATAATCTCACAAGATACGTTGGATTCATTCTTTTTTGTAATAGTGAATCTATATACTGTTTTGTTTCACCATACACGGTGTGCCACAACGTGTAACATGTAAAAACAGCATCTTCAACAACATACTCCTTCAAGGAAGGTACTGTAGCACTTGAATAGCCGTCTATTTCATAAATCCCCAGATTATTAAAGTGTGTTTTATTCGTCTCGTCCTTGGGTACTTCTACTGTCAAATCTTCATAAAGAAGATCTTTTAGTATTGAGGCGGTATCTGCCATTATTTCGTACAGCCTTTCATAGTCCTTACGTTTGAAAGGCGTATGATCTGATTTAGTTAACGGGTTACTCTCTTCGAATTGCATTCCCAAGAAATTGCCCGATCCGTCCCAAACAATCCATAATGTAACCATCCTGCAGATACCTGTTGTGCAGATATCCTTGTTAAAATAACGGCCAAACCACGTAGTTAAGCCATCCCTGTCCTGCAGTTCGATTATTCTCTGTTCCGATAAACTGTCATGCGAAGTATCAAAAATATGCTCAAGGGTAGTTCCATCCATTCTTAGGAAATCTCTCGAAGGAACGTCTTGCACAAGAAAGCTACTGGCTGGGGATTTCACCCCACCCAGTAACAAGAAACAAAAAATGAAAAATGATTTAATCCTGATCATACGCAGGGATATCAATCGTTGTGGCTTTTGGTCCTAACGTTCCTCCCAAATTATAATTCTGCATATCTTCAACATCATATTTGCCCACGCCCTCTTTCATTATTTTTTTCAGTTCTTCTAAATGATTTTGATAAACGCCACGTGGATTAGTACTATATTTTGCTGCAATCGAAGCAGCCATCCCTACTACTTCACCCATCATGCCTGTTGTGCGCATTAAACGTACTGTTCCTAATGCAACGTGAGTCACGCTTATATTTCTTCCCGCCATAAATAAGTTGTTGATGTTACGCGAGTAAAAACAACGGTAAGGAATAGGGTAGGGATGAATTGACTTGTGCACTGCAATCGATAAAAACTCGTTATCAGGGAAGTTCTCTGTGTTCTTAGGATCGGGATAATGCAGATCGATTGTCCAAGTAGTGGGTGCGGAGGCGTCAGGGTAAAGAACAAAATCCGTCAGATCCTGTTCTGTTAACACATGGTCGCCCAGTAATCGGCGGGACTCTCGTTTCCCTGCTATATATGCTACCCAATCTAAACTTCGATTACTGTATTTATCTTTGTGAACACTAGAGTTTTTCAGCCACGACCAATTGGAATAAACCACCAATAGTCCATAGTCACGTATACGTTCAAATTCATTAATTTGATCATAATTCATCCCGGTTTCCCATGTCCATTCACCCATGGTTACTTCTTCGACATTTTTATCATTGAATTCTACACCATATTGAAAATAAGGAAAAGTCGTGGAATATTCATCTTCGGCCGAATACCATTGAACAGATGCTCCCATGGTCATGTCATCTGACTGTTCGGGAGCCGTTGGCTCACCATATTCCGCTTTCGATTCTCTTCCCATTGCATAATCTGCCCCGGCGAGGTAGCCAATTGTTCCATCGCCTGTGCAATCCACGAACAATGGAGCTTTAAATGACAGTTCCTCTGAAGTTTCAATATGTCGAGCATGAATTTCCGTTATGTGTAAATTTTTTGTTTTTACGGCAAAAGCACGGTAGTTTGTGAAAAGCGTGATGTTTTCTTCTGCTTGCACCATTTGCATTTTCTTCTCATCCTCGTAGAAATCACCTGGTTGGGCATTGCCTCCACGAGAGGGGCCTATTTCTTTAACCACATCACCTAGAGCAGGATATGGATCAACATTAATCCTTCCTCCCAAGTGTACACGAACCTCAGAACTGTTATTCCCTCCAAGAACGGGACGATCCTGAATCAGTGCAACTTTTAAACCCAATCTTGCCGCGGTAATAGAAGCTGTAGTACCCGCTACGCCCCCTCCTATAACAACCAAATCGAATTCACCACTTTTTTGAGGTTCCTTGGGTAGACCTAGCATCTCTATTCGAAATTTATCCAAGGCCCCCGGTTCGTTTGGAGGAGGGGTTCCATTTTGGCTAAAATAGATTGCATCTATTCGCCCGTTAAAACCAGTCAAGTCATGTAAGCTAATTTTGTTTTTCTTCTTCTTGATATTTACTTTGCCCGCCTTCTGCCAGTACCAGCTATCCCCAGAGCTACCTAGAACATTGCCGATCTTTTCTCCGTTCAATGCAAGGTGAAACTGACCCGGCCCTTCTCCCTCGTACCAAGGAGAGGTCCAGTTAAATGTACGAACAAATACCTCATATGTGCCTGTTGTTGGAAATGTGACGGTCTTTTCCGCATCAGCTACCGGTACACCCATACCATGCGCCATCAAGTAAGCGGATCCCATCAAGTCCATGAATTGCTGGTCAACTACCCAGCCTCCTTTGTGTTCAAAACTTTCCGCCTCAACAAAAAGTGATGTAGACTGAGCGACTATTACAAACGAACACAGGGCAAATAATAAAATCAAACTATATTTTTTCATAATTATTTCTATTTGTTTTGTTTCTTGATTGTTGCTACTCTAATCCCGCTTAATTTTCCTTCTGGGGTGCGAATAACACATTTCAACATGACTGAATCTGTCTCTGACAAATCTACCCGGATTGGGGACTCGTATCGTTTTCCTTTTTTTAGTAAATTCTCCTCTCCATCGGTACTGTAATAAATCTCAGATCCCTTGATAGCCGGAAATAGTGTAACTTTCACCTCTTTTTCATCGGCTTTTAAATCTTCCAAGCCCAAGGGCTCCGGTACCCGGTAGTTTACCCCCATTTTAGTCAACCAAACAAGATTATTTCCCATGCGCTGATAAAACTCGGGATAATTTTTTTCAGTATCGCTCCATCCCACTTCAGCAACAGCTAACAACCGGGGAAAGGTCATGTAATCGAGCTTCGATTGGCCATGTATGCACTGGGTCCAGATATTGGCTTGAATACCCATTATATACTGCTGATTTTCAACAGGTATTTTAGCGAGTGGCTCGTAGCTGTATACTTTATGCAGGGGGAGGTATTTAGCGAAACCGACGGGTTCGAACTCCTGAGGTCCCTGAAAATAATCCAAGTAAAGAAAATCTGTTGGCGACATCACCACCTGATGATTCTTTCCGGATGCAATAATCCCACCCTCTTCGCCTTGCCAGCTCATGACGATCGAACGGGGAGTTAATTCACCTCCCTCCATAATTTCGTCCCATCCCATCATCCTCTTTCCCTTACTTTCGATATAGCTTGCCATTTGCCGGATATAGTAACTCTGCAATTCATCCACATCTTTCAATCCCTCTCGAGCCATTAATTGCTGACAGTCGGGACATTCCTTCCAGTGACTTTTGTTCGCCTCGTCACCCCCTATATGAATGATTTCGGAAGGGAATAACTCGATCACTTTATCGATAACATCTTTCACAAACGTGTAAGTGCTCTCCTTACCGAGACATAGCACACTGGTGTTTCTCTCGGGATCACAGCCTAGGTGCGGGTAAGCTTCTAGTGCGGCCCCGCTATGGCCTGGGGTATCTATCTCGGGGATGATAGTTATATGCCTTTCCCGAGCGTATTCTACAACCTCTTTCATTTGCCGCCGTGTGTAATACCCCCCGTGAGGAAGCTTATCGAAAGTGTGCGGAATATTCGCGCTACGAGAGGGCTTCGTCCATGTTCCCATGCTCCAAGCACCAATGTTCGTGAGTAAGGGATATTTTTTCACTTCCATGCGCCATCCATCCGACTCGGTTAAATGCCAATGAAAAACGTTGAGCTTATAATAAGCCATCAAGTCAAGCAAGCGTTTAATTTCGTCGACCGAGTAAAAATAGCGGCCCACATCCAGCATGGTTCCCCTGTACCCGAACTTGGGTGCATCTTCAATTTCCAGACAGGGCACTGAAATGGTGTTATTTTCATACGGGGGCATGATCTGTGTCAAGGTTTGTAACCCGTAAAACAGGCCTGCGTGGCTTCCCCTTATGACAATCTCGTCCGCCGTTACAGTTAGCGTGTACGCTTCCTCTTTGAAGGAGTCATCGCGCAAAAAGTGGATCCCATTTTTTGAAAGGTTCGAGACGCTTTCGACTTCCAGGCGGAAGCCGTAAAATTCATCCAAGAAATCGTTCAAGAATTCGCCTAAAGTGGCATCTCGTGGATCGCTCCATGTTATCATCGTATTTTGAGAAATGGAATGGATCCCCTCTATTCGGGTAATCATTTGGGGCCTAGGGACTATGCCTAAATCATTCGCGAATAATGCTGTGCTCAAAAATAGGAATATGGAAAATAGTATCTTTCTCATTATCAAGTTGGATTCATTATTAAGTATTGCTGTGAATTTGCGTGGGAACGTCTCGAAAATCGATATTTCTAGACTCATTTTTTACTTCATTTACTCTACTGTCCCCCAAAAGGCAATTTCTGTTCCCCAAAATCCTTCTACATTTCCCCATGTTTCTAAACATTTAAAACGGACATAGCGTACGGCAGGAACAGTGTTTGAGAACGTATATCTTTCACCGAACATGGCAAATGTCCAATCCATATCACCCTCAAGAGGAGGGTCTAGGCTCTCTCCAGAAGGACGGAATGACTTAAAAGGTACTTCGGTTAGTAAAATCCAATCTTCATCGGGTGAATCTGCATTGTTTGCTACTTCCGAGTCGTTCGTGCCATAAATCATGATTTTTTTTGGGTGACGCATTGTGAAAAAATTATCTTTTCGTCCCCAATACCTCATGCTGGTGAGTTTTGCTTTAACTCCAAGATCTATCCCGAAGTGAGTGATTTTTTCATTATCGATATAAAAAATTCTATCAGCACTTAATGAATTATACTCATTATCCCAAAGTGCACTTAAATCGGATGTTCCCCATTGACTGAAGTTGTATCGTGAGGAGTGTGGCAGTCCAGAAAACTTTGAATTATCCAACATGTTTTCATTCGTTCCTCCCACGATAATTCTAATCGAAGCCGACTTTGTTTCATCCGATGCAGAAGTTGCAGAAATAATAGCTTCACCGGGAGACAATGCTCGAACCTTTCCTTCGTTGTCCACGGAAACGATAGATTTGTCACTGCTCATCCATACCAACTCCTGATCAGCATCTTGCGGCATCACTACCGAAATAATCTGAAGATCTTGGTTCGGGTCTAACGGAATTGTCGAGCTGACATTAAACCTGATTGACTCAATGGGAGTGGGATTAACACGTACTCGTATCTCTATTTTTTTTTCAGGATTTGAATTGGAGGTTGCTGTTATTAATGCATTGCCTGCTCCAACTGCTGTTATCACTCCATTATTAATTGTGGCTACCTCTTCGTTATTGCTCTTCCATTCAATGCTTTTGTCCGTTGTATTCGAGGGGAAAATCCTCAACCTAACGGTTGATTTAGCACCTTTAGAAAGTAAAATGTAGTCTGGTCCGTCTAACTGCAACTCAGAAATAGGGATTGTATTCAAATCAATATCATCTTCTTTACTGCAATTTGTTAACAGTACCATTGCAGTTAGTACGCACAATATGTGTTTTAGTGAAATATGATACATTGTTGAAAAATTTAAACTGTTTAGTCTTTCCAGAAAAATACGCATATATCTCCCGGAGTTAATAGCCGTGGATTATTGCCTAGTTCTACAGGAGCAGCCTCACGATTAAGTCGATATAAATTCCCGTTACCTGTTGCTTTCACTTTTATATCACCTACGATATCGTGATTTACTACAACTAAAAAATTATCCTCGCCCTTCTCTATGTACGAGACTAAAGCCCCGTTCCCCTCGGTGATTTCAAGACTTTTAAAAATGGATGGTAATTTTGATTTATCCAGTTCAATACATCCGTCAGGTATTTCTCCTGTATGTGCTACCCAGTTCACCGTTGAGTTCAAAAAAACAGGAGATAATGCTTGAAATTCTTGGTTCATTTCTTTTAAAAGGTACCAGAGAGCTGTTTTAGTTCCATCGGCGTTTAACGGAGCAAGCCCTTGACTCGTTCCCACTGATGTAGGGGTGTACCTGTAGTATTGTAGTACTTGTGTGCCATACGCGAGATTGCTGTACATCTGAAGACGCAGGTCGTTAACTGTTGGAACTGGATAGATAATACCGCTACTGAGGGTGAGTTCTAAGGACATGGCAAAAGCCCACAATTCTTTCCCCGTTCTTCTAGCTTCACTGCTTGTCTGTTCTAGGGTATAGTAAAAACCTGGAAATATTGTTCGTCTTCTGGTGGTGGGATCTATAACTACGGGATAACGGTCTACCGAAATCATAGGAATATCT
>Ga0209075_1004996_pt1 | contig 10363 bp, 4 predicted proteins | sample Stecom2011_FD_187523 | JGI IMG/M metagenome (GOLD analysis project Ga0209075, IMG submission 187523) | Agricultural soil microbial communities from Utah to study Nitrogen management - Steer compost 2011 (SPAdes) (version 2) | ecosystem: Environmental > Terrestrial > Soil > Agricultural land...
CATATCGAGGATGTGCGGCCTAAAAGCTTGGTCCGTTTTGACGATATAGGATCCTTTCGGATAAGACTTCCCTTGTACGGCAAAGGCATCCTTGGCTTTTTCCACCCTTATTCCTGTTCTGATCAACGCGTTGACAAATTGTATGGCAGTGGCAAAATCCTTTTGTCCGGCAGGAATAATATATCCCCTGGGATCCCGTGATGCCGGAGCTTGATAGACACTATCATAATAAAGGAAGGGAATCGTGCTTGCCCTAAAGCCTTCGACAGGTTTGGCTTTGCCGGCTTTCACATCCTTATCAAAAGCGGCTTGAATGGCCTCCACCTTCTTTGGATACGGCGTCCAAAAATCATTGCTGCCTTTATTGATGGAGTTTTTACCCATAGAATAGATGTTGTACAGCAAATGGTCACTGTTCCTTGCCGCATAATCCAGCACAGCATAATTCATCGAAACAGAATAATCGATAGACTGGCGGAAGTGCCATGTCTTTTGGGGAGTTACCGGATTAGGGGTATTGTTGTTGGGGATAAGCCTATCGGGAACAAGTGGAACATTCTCCGGATTCGGGCCTCCGATAATCTCCGTCAAGATACCGATCATGTTATGAAAGTGGGTGGTGGTTCTCAAACCGCCATTGTACCAAGTGGAGAAAGTGGAGCCTTCCAACCTGGTAAAGCCAGGTTTGTTTTCAGCATTCAGGCGGTTATATATCGCCGCTCCTACTGCATCTATTCCGGTGACCATCATGGGGTCAAACACATGATTAAATGGATTTCTGTACGGAGGTCCCGCTAACACCGATCCTGCAGGACCCCTTTGGTGGTGGTTGTACATGATTTGAGGGATCCAGTCAACAAAAAGCTGCTGGCCCATATTTCGGGACTCCTTCATGTTCATGATGTAAAAATCCCGGTTGTTGTCATGGCCGATGTATTTTTGATACAATTTCGGAAGATAGGAAAGGCTTCTTTTTTCAGGCTCCTCCTCTCTCATGTACCAGTCAGACACAAGTTCATGCCCATCAGGGTTGGCATGTACGAAAAGAACAATGACATTATCGAGAATTCTCTTTGTTTCAGCATCCTCTCGGGAGAGTATTTGATACATCGTCTCGATCAGTTGGTGAATCCCCACGGTCTCCGTGGCATGCAGCCCTCCGTCGATCCAAACGACAGCTTTTCCCTCTGCCGCCAGTTCCCTTGCCATGGCCTCATCAAGGCCTTCTGCACGGGCCATCTTGGTCGAAATTTCTCGGTATCTATCCAGCTTCGAATGGTTTGCTTCAGAAGTGACCACCATCATGTACTGGTTCCGCCCTTCCTCGGTCTCACCGATCACTTCTAACTTGGCCAATTGGGAGGCATCCGCCAGCTTTTTCAGGTAAGCTTCTGTTTGTGTAAAGTTGGCCAGGTGGTAATCATCCCCGATGTTGAATCCGAAATGTTCTTTTGGTGAGGGGATTTGGCTCCATGCCATTCCGCTTATAAAGAAAAACAGGATGACCGCAGCTAGGGGCCGTAAATAGGATTTCAGTTTTTGCATAGATAATTTATTTGTGATAGACGTATAATTCATTAAAAAGGAACTTAAAGGTTCCATGGGACTGCGCTCTAAAAGTTATTTCGGGACCATAAGCGACCAATCTCCCTTTCCCGATTTTGGATTCAAAGGCAGCCACGCCGTGCTGGAGATATTCCTGTCCCCAGGCCCATCCGCTTCGAAGCGGATGCGGATCTGCAAACCATACTAAGGGTTTTATTCCTTTTATACCCGCATCGGGGGACAATTGGAATACCGGGCTGTTGTTAAATACTAAATCCACTTTTTCATCCAGTCCCCAGGTGGATCTTTCGTCGGTGTTGACTTTGGCCTGAAGAATACTGCCAGGAATGTAGTACCTATCCCCTGCCAAGGGTTTACTCTCCCCATTTTGGCCTCTTTCTTCCAAGGCATCTGTGACAGGGAGGTCCAAATGAAACGCAAGATGGGTACTGCTGCCCACGGTAAAGATGTTACCACCTGACTCAACGAATTTCTTCAATTCGGGAATCGACTTTTCCTTGGAGATATTACCAAGTAAATGGTGGTATTCCTCGGAAATCTCCTCGGCAGCGGGCTGTCGGTTTCGCCCCCTATCTTCCACAGCGTCCAAACTTCTGGGAATGCCACCGCTAATGAACAAAATCACATCGTATTTAGAGTGTAATTTGCCCCTATCAATATCTTGAGGGTAAATCACGTCGATGGGATAATTAAATTTCTCCATGATCCACCTGACCCATCCTGAGGGCATAGAACCGCCATAAAAATCCACCAAAGCGATCCTTGCAGGGGAGATACCAACAGAAGCGCTCATCAGATCCAAGTTGGGGGCAGGCACAGGCTCGACACCTAAATCCGTCACTGCCTGCTCCAACAACACACGGGCTTTCGCAGGCACGTAAAATGACCCACTAGGCAAAGCACCGGAGGCCTTGGTCAGGCGGCGAACTTTCACGCCTTTTTGCAAGAGAAGATTGGCTACGCTATAGGAATTGTTGGTTCTCGCATCCAAGAGATATCCCTCTGGTGCTGCAACTATCCTGACCGATGGGGGAGATTGCAGCTCTCCGTAAGGTAGCGCTTGGAAAGGACCGTCAAATTCATCAAGAATCCTGTCAAACTTGATCCCCATCTGGAAAGCCAAAGTCCATCCGGCCGCATCGTATGGCTTCACCGGCGGTCCACCCGGATATTGAAAATCATTGGGATGATCCTGAGGTTCGAACATATCCAAAACGTGGGGCCTAAAAGCTTGGGACGCTTTGACGATATAGGATCCTTTGGAGAATTTTTTTTCCCCAACAGAAAAATCATCCGTGGCTTGGTGGATTTGAATCCCGGATTTAATGAGTGCATTGACAAAGTCAATAGCCCGCGGAAAGTCCACCTGATCCGCGGGGATTACAAAGCCTCTGGGGTCCCTTAACTCTTTGTCAGCAAATATTTTATCAAAGTATTCCTGTGGGATTCCGCCGCGCATATAATAAGGGGCATCTGGATCAATCTTCACTTTTCCCGCTTTCCTATCAGCTTCATATTCCGCTTCAATATCGGCTATATAGTGTGGCAGTAAGCTCCAGGTATCCTTGTTCCCCTTGTCAATGGAGTTCCTTCCCATTTTATAGATGTTGAACAGCAAATCCTTCCCGTTGTAGCTGGCATAGTTCAACACAGCATAGTTCAAGGAGACTGAATAATCGATGGATTGTCTAAAATTCCATTTCTGCGGCATAATCGGATAAGGTGTATCATTGTTTGCCAGCAGTCTATGGGGAACAAAGGGGATCTCTGCAGGCGTAGGATTTCCTATGATTTCAGTGAGAATACCGATCATATTGTGGAAATAAGGAGCCGTCCTTAACCCACCGTTCCACCAGGTGGAATAGACAGAACCGCCTAATCTTGTATAACCGGGTTTATCCTCGCCATTCAAGGTGTTGATCATGGCAGCAGCCACCCCATCTATACCTGTAATCAACATGGGGTCGAGGGCGTGGTTAAAGGGATCCCTGTAAGGAGGGCCGGCTACCACAGTGCCCGCAGGGCCAGACTGGTGATGGTTATAGATGATCTGCGGCATCCACTCAATGTATTGCTGTCTGGAAATATTGGTGGATTCCTTCAGGTTGTTCATGTAAAAATCCCTGTTATTGTCATGCCCTGCATACTTTTCGTAAAGGCGGGGGATGTTTAAATTCCGCTTCTCCAGACTGTCCGGCCCCATATACCAATCTGCTACCAACTCGTGTCCGTCCGGATTCGCGTGAACGAAGAGAATGATCACTTTGTCCAGGATGTTCATGGTTTCCTTATCCTGCCGACTGACCAGCTGGTAGTACGATTCGATCAACTGGTGGGCACCAACCGTTTCATTAGAGTGTAGACCTCCGTCAATCCATACCACGGGTTTCCCTTCCTCGATAAGCAATTTTGCTTCATCTGGAGAGATTTCAGCCCGAGCCAGTCGTTGGGAAATTTCTTTGAAGCGGTCCAGATTCTCATGGTTTTCAGGGGACGTCACAATCAGCATCGGTTGCCGTCTCCCCTCTTCTGTAGCCCCCATATCCACATACCTGACCCGATCAGAAATTTCCGCCAACTTTTTAAAATAAGCCTCTGTCTGTGTAAAATTGGCCAGTTGATAATCATCCCCTATATTAAAACCAAAATGATCCTTGGGTGTGGGTATAACTTGGCCGCTGGTATGGACTACAATAAACATCCATACCAGAGCGGTACCTATTAATTTCTGCATACGCTAGCTATTTGATTATTGGTTTTTGAACCGTACACCCACGCGGCAATCCGCCAATTCACCTCTCGATTCGTCACAGGAATTATTCGAGAACTGGACGATCTTTTTGCCATTGGTTTGATTCAATATAAATTTGAAAAGGAAATAATCGTTGACCCCGACGGTAGCGAGGTCTGTCCCGGTTAGTTCTGCCAACTGGGTGGCATTTAAGCGAAAAACTTTGGGAAAATCTGTCACTATTTCAAAGGGCAGATCAGTATCTTTTACCACACTCGGCAAAGGGAACTGCCGCTCATTGGGCTGTACTTCCGCCAATGACAACACGATGGGGTAAACCGGGGGAGTGGATTCCTTTTTGTTGAAGCTGACATACACTTCAATAGAACTTACCTCTGCCCTTCCATCAGCATCATAATAGTCCAGTTCCCACTCAAAGTATTGCTCTGTAGCATAATTGGGATCTGCCATATTAAAAAACGACACATTGGCCGTGGGAACGGTGGGAAGTGCCGATTCGGCAATATTAACCGTCACGTTTGGAGTGGCTACATATTCGAAATTTTCCCATTCGTAGTCCACGTTTTTGCAGGCTCCTACTCCCAGAGAAAGCCCGGCAATTAACATTATCATGCTTAAGTTTTTCATTAGCTAAATTTTTTATGGTTAAGGAATGCCGCCTGAGAGATGGGCCTCGCCAAATTACAGCCGGCATTCCTGGTTACGATTCAGTCTTTTCAATGCTTACTTGTCCCAGAAAACCGGGGTGATTTGTTGGTTTCTCTGTAACTGGTCCCGCTCGTCAACCAGTGATTCATTGGACGTCAATTCGGTTTGGGAATAATAGAACCTCAGGGGAAATACGTCCAGAGGAGACACCAGCGGTTCAAGCTCAGGAAGCCCCGTCCTTCGGTAATCGTTGTAGGCCTCGATCCCATTACCATAAAGGGAGATCCATTTTTGCATCATCAGCAACTCCATTTTACCCCTCTCATCTGCTGCCGAAAACTGGTCTCCCAAGCGATCAGTAAACCCCAATATGGCTGTTTCGGAAAGAGGAAAAGTAGGGGCCAAGGAGTTGACTACTCTTAGCTGTGCCATTACGGCCTCCTTCATTAAGGACTTGGCATCCTCGCCGGTATTCAGGGTCAAAGCAGCTTCCGCCCTTAAAAATGCAACCATGGAATGCGTCAGCAAAGGGAATATCCCAGCCCCAGTACCATCTCCATTGGCAAAAGAAGCTATCTTGAAAGAATTTGAGGTAGTCCCGGTAGTAGCTCCGGCATTGTTCAGGTAGATGTGTTCCGGGGTTAAAGAAGAAGGTATCATACCGTTGTCATATAAGCCACCTGATGGATAGATGCCTGTAATTGCCCTGGTGTTTTGGTCTGCAGGGGAAGAGGCACCATCGCCGGGATATCTTCCATAATACCCCTCTCCTGTCTTGGAGTTGGCTAGTCCTGCCACCTCGTTTATCCTGAATATATAATAGCGTAACCTTGGATCATCCTGTTCCAACAGCCGATCCACTACCATCATACTCATGTAACCGTCCCGGGACGGAGAATAGCCAGCAGTAAACCAGGGATGTCGTGAATTGGGGGCTGTATTGGTTCCAAACTGAAAGGTGAAATCTTCATTGTTAGCCTCAATCAGTTCTGAATTGTTAATCAAGGCGACAATGGCTTGTTTTGAAGCTTCAGGATCAAGCAACCTGGTCTGAAGGTGGAGCTTCAGCTTGAGTGAATTAGCCATTTTCCTCCACTTTGACAGATCGCCTTGATAAAAAAGATCAGAAGACCCTACTATGGTGGCTCCCTTATTTAAATCCGCTATTCCCTCATCTAGCAAAGCCAAGGCACCGGCATATACATCCGCACCACTGTCAAAAGTAGGATTTTCGCTTTTGGTAGCATCATGAAAAGGGATGTCTCCCCAGATGTCGGTCATAATGCTGAACAGGTAGGCCTTTTCGATTTTTGCTATTCCTACATATCCCCAATCCCCCTTGTCTGTCCCAACTTCAATTATCTTTTCAAGATCGGGAATAGCTTGGGTATAAAAGCCTTCCCAGCTGCTTTCAAAGGTAGTTCCCGTTTGGTCATATCGGTTAAGGCTTCCACTGCCCCTATGTTGAATAACGGCAGAAGCCCCCCTGTTGACACTTTCCAGATTGCCTACTATGGAAAGCTGGGTCGCCGGCAACAACAAATTCAACTGCGGGACCACCGAATTGTTGGGATCTTCATTAATATTTATAAAATCCTCACAGGAAAAGAACAAGGCCGCAGCGCTGATCAGGATAGCTTTCGCTGTTTTATGATATATTTTCATCTTCGCTTGTTAATTAGTTAGAAACTCACCCTCAAATTCACCCCGTATCGCTTCGTAGAGGGTACGCCCAAGACATCAAATCCCATATTATTGGACCCGCTGGTGCTTAACTCAGGATCATAATTCATGGCTTCGGGAGTGTTAGGTGCTTTGTACCAAAGGTTCCTTCCACTTATAGACAGGTTGGCATTTCCAAAAGGCGTTTTATTTAATAGTCCTTGGGGAAAAGAGTATCCCAGGGAAATCTCCCTCAACCTGAAGACCGTGGCATCAAAAACTGCCCCCTCGTCAATATAACCAGCAGAACCGCCGCTGGGACCGAATCCGCTTCCAAAGAAATAGTCGTTGTAATTGAGGGCGGTGTTGTTGGGGATCTTTTGTCCACTTTCATCCAATAAGGGCTGCATCGTATTGACATCACCCAAAAAACCCGGGCCCATCATATGGGATCCTCTATCCTCCGTATCTAAAAGCAGACCTCGCGCATACACCTCACCGATGGTGGTGGAAAGGATATCCCCCCCTTGTTTCCAGTCGAACAGCACGTCCAAAGTCAGGCCTTTGAAGCGGAAAGAGTTAGAAATTCCGACCATAAAGTCCGGATTAGGATCACCTATAGGGCCAAAGGAAGAGGCTATAATAGGCTTAGAGGTTTGTGGATTGACCAGAATATTACCTTCATCATCCCGCGCATATCTCGAACCATAGATTTGGCCATATGGCTGGCCGGCGATATGCACGTTACGCCCGTAAGTAAGTTCTGCGAAATTCCCCAGATCCTGCACCTTGTTTACGTTTTTGGTGAAATTGGCGGAAATGTCCCAAGTCAAACCGTTGTCAGCCATTATTGGCGTGGCGTTCAGCGAGATCTCCACCCCTTTGTTGGAGGTCTCTCCCAGGTTGATTATCCTGGTCAGGTATCCCGATGAAGGGGCGGAATTGACCACGAAAATCTGTGAAGTGCTTCTTTTGTCATAGTAAGTCAGATCCAAGGATATGAGATCTTGGAAAAACCTCAATTCTGTTCCCAACTCAAATTCAGTAATAAATTCCGGCTGAAGACCGCCATTCGTCAAAATATCCGACAGGGTCTGGGTACTCACATTGGAATTGTAGGCATTGGAAAAAGGAGAACCCAGATCACCAAACCCAGTGTTTGCATTGTAGACATTGATGGTTTGATAAGGTGACGCCTCGTTACCGACTTTGGTATAACCGGCACGTATCGTCCCCCGATTGATGAGCTGGCTAGACATCCTCAACGCTTCGGTAAAAACCAAAGACCCGTTCACACCTCCGTAGAGATAGCTTCTGTTGTCTGCCGGCAAGGTGGACGAAACATCGTTTCTACCTACAAAATTCAAGGCTGCAAACCCCTTGTACCCGAAGGTTAGATCCGTAAAAAAGGCATAATACCGCTGCTGCATCATCGCTTGATTCTTGGGAATGTTGGCCAAGGTAATCGTAGTGGTGTTGCGGATGTCATTGATACCTTTTACAATAATCCCATCTCCGGAAAAGGCAGATCGCCTGGTCAGGCGCTGGTTCACGTTGTTTCCCAAAATCCCTTTAAAGCTAACATCACTGCTAATGTCTTTGGTGAAGGTCAGTAAAAGGGTGTTATCCAATTCTTGTCGATAAATATCATCTGTATTGATAGTACCGTTGGCATATTGGGAGGAGCCCTTCCCCAGAACGTTGATTCGTTTATCGGTAAAAGCATTAAAACCTACTGTGTTTTGAATATTTAACCAGGTCGTCGGATCGACTCCCAAAGTGAAATTGCCATAATAACGATCTACTGAACTGGTAGAGGGACTGTTCTTTACTGCCCAATAAGGGTTGTCCAGTGCCCGGTAATAGATGTTGTCGCCGGTGACAGGATGTTCGAAGGGATAGTTGGTTAAGTCATAACTGCTGGGCAAAAAGAGTAAGTTAGCCATTACAGAGCCGCTACCGCCAATTGGTGGCGTTTCTTGGTCTGTTTTCACATAATTCAATGATCCGGATGTATAAAAACCATTGTCCAACTTAGCGTTACCTCCTACATTGATGGTGGTACGGGTCACTGCATTGCCAGGAACAACCCCTTCATTTTGGGTTCTTCCTCCTCCCACCGTAAAACTGCCTTTTTCATGTCCCGAATTGATGGAAATTGAATTTTCGTAGACATAGCCGGTTCGGAAGAAATCCCTTTGGTTTTTTCCCGCAAAAGATTCGTAAGGCACCTCAATGGGAGTTGTGCCATCGGATTCATAAAATTCCGGGAAATCCGCAGAGGTGTAACCGCTGGTAAGTGGATGTGGAATGGTAGCCCTGGAAGAATAGGGAGTGCCATAGGAACCGTAAACCCCGTGACGATAATCCCCGTTGGTACCCTGTCCATATTTCTGTTGATAGTCAGGAAGTCCGGAAATCTTCTCTGTAGAATAAGAGGTCGAATAAGTGATTTCCATACCTTTTCTACCCTTGTTTGAAGCACTTTTTGTAGTGATAATTATGGCTCCGTTAGCGGCCCTTGAGCCATAGAGTGCCGATGCAGCAGCTCCTTTTAAGACGGTCATACTCTCGATATTATTGGGGTCGATATCATATGCCCTACTTGTAGTCGATTGCGCAGATTGGGTCTGGTTATCTGACTGGATAGGATCAAAGGTGGAGTTGTCAAAAGGAACCCCATCTACTACATACAAAGGCTGGTTGTTGTTGCCTAGTGAAGAATTTCCCCTGATGGTGATGGTCGTCGCTCCTCCGGCCACCCCGCCCCCGCTTTGAATATTTACACCTGCAATTTTTCCGGTCAATGCCCGAATAGGATCAGGCTCATTTTTCTGGGCGAGATCATCTGCACCTACCGTACTTACCGCATACCCTAAAGTATTTGCATCCCTTTCTATCCCCGCGGCGGTAATGATAATTTCGGACAGTTGAACTTGGCCGGCCATTTTTACACTTAGATGTCCCTGGTTTCCCACAGACACTTCCTGCCTATCATAGCCTATATAAGTGACTACCAGAACATCCTCCCCGGCCGCTAGATTTAGCGTAAAGAGCCCATCTAAATCAGTGACAGTTCCTTTACTAGTTCCTTTAATTAAAATACTGGCACCAGGAATGGGAAAATCATCCTCATCCAGCACTGTTCCGGTAATGCTCCGTTGTTGGCCATACGCACGATTTTCGGTGAGAATAAAACAGGTCCACAACAAAAGTCCGATTATGAGGTTTCGTTTGAAGCTCGGGGATTTTCCCCTTACGGTAGATTTAATTTTCATACGCATAATTAGTTTGTAGAAAGTGATGGTTAAGCATTAAAGCTGGTATTTTGGGAGGGGTGTCAGCACGGATGACGATTGAAATAAGAAAAACGTAAAGAAACATCCGCTTTCTTATTTATTCCATAAACATAACAATTAACGGTTAATATTTTAACATACAAATTTAATTTTTATTAAAAAATTAACAATATAGAAAAATAATAAATCTATAGTTAAAAGTATTACTTATTACAGTTTAAAGAAAATTATTAACTATTAATTCCACATAAGAACCAAACGACAGAATTAAATACCAAATAATAACAAAAAATATACTTATGAATACTAATTGACTACGGTTCTAATTTAAATCATTTAAATTAAAAAGTACGTCAGATACGGGAATCTCAGTCTTAATACCAACTGAACATGGTCTTTTATATAACGCATGACCACTTATAGCTCCCACCCCCAT
>Ga0209075_1004997_pt1 | contig 10361 bp, 10 predicted proteins | sample Stecom2011_FD_187523 | JGI IMG/M metagenome (GOLD analysis project Ga0209075, IMG submission 187523) | Agricultural soil microbial communities from Utah to study Nitrogen management - Steer compost 2011 (SPAdes) (version 2) | ecosystem: Environmental > Terrestrial > Soil > Agricultural land...
GGTGACTGGAATTATGAGGATTTCTTTTTTCAGGAGTTGATTCCCCATATCGAAAAGACTTACCGGGCCAAAACCCAAAAAAGATACCGGGCAATTTCAGGGCTGTCCATGGGTGGCGGGGGCACCTTTATGTACGCACTGCATCGGCCTGAGATGTTCTCTGCCGCAGCTCCGCTAAGTGCCTATGTAGGGCCCCTTTCGCTGGAGCAGGCAAAGGAAAGGATGCCCAAAGACAATAAATTCACTGACGAGCAAATTCAAACTTATTTTGAACGGCATAATGCCATAAGCTTGGTGGAACAAATGCCTGATGATCAGAAAAAGGCAGTAAGATGGTATATCGACTGTGGGGATGATGACTTCTTATATGAGGGCAACAGCTTGGTGCACATCGCAATGAAGAAACATGAAGTCCCACATGAGTTCAGAATTCGGGACGGAGCCCATACTTGGACGTACTGGCGGGAATCCCTCCCTGAGGTTTTAGCGTTTGTGTCTGCGAGTTTCCACCAGTACTAGTATTAAGTTGACAAAAAGATGTCCAACTAGCTCCCGCAGATACCCTGATTTACGCAGAAACCATCAGCGTAACCTGCCTGCCCAGGGAGGTCTGCGGGAAGCCAAGCGTTGTTTCATTCAAAATACAACACTACTAGGGGGACCTAAATAATTAATAGTAGAGCGAACAATGAAGACTAAGGGGTAAACTGAAGATCGGGGCCCTGAGATGTAAACCTTGTTGCCAGTGGACCCTCGACTGTCAACTAAACTCGTGCAAGATACTGACACCTACCAAATGTTTCTATCCCAAAAATGCCTTCCCTTTCGGGGAGATCATATTCGCTTCCCACCTTGGTTCATAGACAAGCTCTACTGCCACATCGTGATCGGGAAAATATTCCCGCAAGGTCTCCTCTACACTACCCACGATGGAGACGCCCATGGGACAAAATTGGGTGGTCAGGGTCATGGTTACCTGAATGCTTTTCTTTTCCTCCTGTATGGAAAACCCATAGACCAAGCCCAAGTCAACGATATTCAAGCCTATCTCCGGATCAATTACTTCATATAAATGAACTAATGCACTCCGTTCCAATGCGCTAAGTTCCGATTGGTTTATCATGTCTTTTTGCTTTATGGAATACAACTTTCAGCACATTCCAAACATATAGAATGGAGGATAGGATCATCAATGGCGCGGAAAAAATCAAAAGAAAATCAATCTTTACCAAAATCCCCAGCAGAAAACCTATAAAGCCCACCATGTACAGCCACATGCTGTATTGGTAAATGCGGGGGTCAAACAGGTCTTTGGGGTCCGGGTGTCTTTGTTTTCCGGATTGGTGGCGGTACACCTTGCTCCATACAATAAAGGGCAAAGTCTTAAAAGTCATGCCCAATATGATGGCGGTGAGCCAGCCAAAAAATACGCAGAAACCATAAGCAGTCACCAGTTCCGGACGTGGAGTTTCCGTACCGGCGATTACCACGCACAGAATTGTTAAAGGAATTACAAACATACCGACAGATGCCAAGGAGAGCTTGATCTGCCCGTCGACCTTTCTCCTGATCCGTTTTTTATAGGCCTTGATCAAATAATATAAAAATAAGCCAATGCCTCCCCCAATCAGGATAAGCGACAGCAAATGCAAATCCGGTAATCGTGGATTTAATTCAACCGCCATCAACAACAGCAGACCCAGGTTGACCAGTGTGTAAACGGTCCAAAGAAGTCTCTCATTGGCGTATTTGGAAATTAAGAACATGGGGATCAGCCTCGAGCCTACGCCTATGACCAATAACAGAAACCAGCCAACGATACCCGAATGGGCGTGGGTAGACAGATAATGTAGGGAATCCTGCGGCAATAGATCCATAGTAAAATTCAGCAGCAAGACCAGCCCCAGCAGCGTCGTCACCAACATCCAACAGGAAGCCGTCATCATATAGATGGCGTGGATATTTTCGGTCTTGCTTTGGGCCACGCTCCAAGCCAAATTGATGATATATAAGATGATGGCGACGTTAATTGCCACTGCCCCTACCTGTGTCACCCATCCCAGATTGAAAGTATAGAAGCCATACACCAAAAATGGGATCCCTAAACCCGCCAGTAAAAAAGATCCTCTTGCCAGCCAAAAACTCCGTAAACGGCTTTCAACCAACACCGGGATCAACTGGTAACTGGCACCTAGTATCACCATCGTTCCCCAGCCCAAAGCCATCGCATGGGTTATAGCCAACAAGTCCGGCTGAAAATGATGTCCCTGAAAACTTCCCGTTGAAAAAATCAGCATTACACAGGAAATCAACAAAAAAATACCCGCATAGAGATAAAAGGGTACCACCACATCTAAGGCTACTTCTTGACTTTCTGTTCGGGATTTAGTTCCTACGGCCTTCATCCTTTAAATATCAATAGCTGCACATTCTGATCTTCCATTTCTTTAATCCTGTAATCAAAGCCGCGCTCCCTCAGTTCCGGCAGCAAAAAAACCGGAATTTTCTTATGTTCTACAAACAGCGCCTGTCCTGCGGTTAAGGTCTCTAAAGCTTCCAAAATGCGCAACATCGGCTGCGGCATGGGCAAATCCCGGACATCAATGTTCACCAATCCGCACCTAAAGCGCTCAGAAAGCTCCTCCCAGTCCTCCCCCTCTTGAAATGAATCTTCCTCCGTTTCTACCTCTGCTTCCGAGACTTTAGAAAAATACGTAAAAAACAGATCTTCTGCCGCGGCTTCACTATATGAAGTAAAGCCTTTCTTTTCGGCCATGGCAATCAAAGGACTAGGTTCAAATGTATTGACGATCTTAAGCACATGTTCGTTGGGTAACATTCTTAAGGCGTCCAGAATTTGTTTTAGGGGATCTTTTCCCGCATCAAGCAGCGGACGGACATCCAATTCCTCTATGTCCTTTTGGGCGATGGTCAACAGCCACGGCGGTGGAAGTTTGCCCTGGGTGTTATCCTCCTGAACCGTCTCCTCCACTTCAAAACCCAAAGGCTTCAACTGTTCGAAAAAATCCGTCACCTCGCAGCCGCCAATTTTGCTAGCCATGGCTATCGTCGTCCGCCGCGCCAATAACCTTCTTAGCAAAGGATTTCTTAGTTTAATAAATTTCGGAGAGATCCTGACAATCGCTTCCAATGCCCGAGGGCCATGCTTTAGCAAGGTTGCGATCTTGGTTGTGGCGTTTATCTTCATCCTGGACACGAATTTTCGTCAATTTTAATACATTTCAAACAACTAATCCATGACAATGGTCATAATCGTCAAAAGTTTCTCCCAACCCTTGCCGATATGATAGCCAAATTGGATTTAAGGGAAAAAACGCTTATTTTTATCTGCATCTCTTATTCAAAAACCCCGTCACTCGAATGAATGTCCTTTTCTTCAGCTCCAAAAATTATGATCATCAGTTCTTTTCCCAAGCCAACCCTTATCACGGTTTTAACTTGAAATTTTTGGAAGTACCACTCAACACTAGCACCGCCGTGCTGGCAAATGGCTATGAGGCTGTCTGCGTATTTGTCAATGACCTTGTCAATAGGGAAGTATTGGAACAATTGGCAAGCCAAGGCGTTCGGCTTATAGCATTACGGTGTGCCGGCTACAATAATGTTGATCTGAAGGCTGCCAAAGAGTTGGGGATTCCAGTCGTCAGGGTGCCCGCCTATTCCCCCTACTCCGTCGCCGAACATACGCTGGCACTCATCCTAACGCTTAACAGAAAAACCCACAGAGCATTTAACAGGGTGAGGGAAGGGAATTTTGCCTTGAACGGCTTGATGGGTTTTGACCTGCACGGGAAGACGGTAGGATTGATCGGCTTGGGCAAAATTGGACTGGTAACAGCAAAGATCCTGATGGGATTCGGATGTAAGGTGTTCGGTTATGATGTACAACAAACACAGGAGATGGATGATTTGGGCATCACCTTCAGCGATCTGGAGCAGCTTTATCGCACTTCTGACATCATTTCCCTTCATTGTCCGCTGACTCCCGAGACCTTCCACCTGATCAATTCTGATTCTATTTCAAAAATGAAGAAGGGCGTGATGCTGATCAATACCAGCAGAGGAGCCTTGGTCGATACAAGGGCCGTCATTGAAGCCTTAAAACAAGAACATATCGGCCATTTGGGCGTGGATGTTTACGAAGAGGAAGCAGACCTCTTCTTTGAAGACCTATCCGACAAAGTGATCCAGGATGATGTATTTATGCGTTTGCTGTCCTTCAACAATGTTTTAATCACCGGTCATCAGGCATTTTTTACCAGCAATGCACTTCAAGGTATTTCGGAGACTACTTTGCGGAACATAGCAGATTTTAAGAATCAGCGGCCCCTGATCAACGAGGTAAAATAAAAGCCTTTCGCATTGTTATGACCGAATTCCTTTCTGTCCTGCCTATTCTGATATTGATATTTTTGTCGCTGATAAGAGGCGTAAAAGAAGCCGTTATCGTTGCGCTTGGTGTCACCATCATTCTCTTCTTCTATTGGGGTGCTTCTTTTAATCATTTTTTGGGAGCCATGGGCGTCTCCTTTATCACCACAATCAATATCCTGATGATCGTGTTCGGGGCCGCATTCCTGTATGACACAATGGATAAAACCGGGATGATCAAGGCCATCAGCCATTCTTTGACGGACATTCATCCTTCCAAAGAACTAAGATTTTTCCTTCTAGCGATAGGATTGACCGCGTTTTTTGAAGGAGTGGCAGGCTTTGGAACGCCCGGCGCAATCGTCCCGCTGTTGCTGATTGCCATGGGCTTTAATGCGATACTTTCGGTGGCGGTGGTATTATTATTTGATGGCCTTTTTGCATACTTTGGCGCAGTAGGGACTCCTATTATCACTGGCCTCCAATTCCCATTAAACCTATCTGACACCGATAATCAATACATTGCCCTAATTTCTGCATCATTGGGGATTGTGGTGTTTTTTGTACTCCTGTTCTTTATTTTTTCCATCTACAAGCGGAGGCATGGCCCTTTAGCGTATAAAAGAAAAATCATTTTCCTATACCTATCCTTTGCCTTTCCCTTCTTCTTCTTCGCTTATTTTGCGCCGGAGTTAGCCACAGTCCTTGCCGCATTGATCATGCTGTCTTTTGCTGTACTTTACCTTAAGCCCAACAACGCCTCCATCGACTTCAAACCATGGATACCTTATGCTGTATTGGCTTTACTTCTTCTCCTTCCTAAAATCTTCTACCCGATTTCGCAATGGATCGGTTGGGAATTGGCTTTCCCTTCAATGTTTGGGACTACTATCCATTCTTCCATCAAGCCGTTACAATCGCCACTGATTCCCTTCCTCGTCGTCGGCATCGGAGTTACCTTTTTGAAAAAATCTAAAACTTTCTATATCAACAATTCATTAAAGAAAACAGCAGGTGTTTTTGTGGTCTTATTCCCCTCTATTGCTGTAGCGCAATTGATGATTAACTCCGGCGTGACAGCACCTTCTATGATAGAAAATATCGCCACCATGATGAGCAGACTAGGGCTTGGATACGTGATGGCAGCACCTATCCTAGGGGCAATCGGAACCTTTGTAACAGGTAGCACGACGGTTTCCAATATTGTATTCGGACCTTCGCAACTTCAAGCCGCAAACTATCTGAAGTTGCCCACTGTTTTAATCCTTTCGCTACAACTTTTGGGAGCGGCATTGGGAAATGCTATCTGCCTTTTCAATATCATCGCCGCCGCCTCGGTTGCTAACATTTCCGAATATAAAGAGGTATTAAAGCTAAATCTTTTACCTTCCGTCATAGCCTGTGTTTTATTTGGGTTGATGGGGATGCTAATCGTACTCTTCTTCATCTAGTAAATCCATAAATAAGCTGTTCCAGGTTCTTTCCCAAATTGAATCGTTATTTTGCCATTATGAAAATCCTGATTGTCGAAGATGAGCCCGATATGCGCCAAAGCCTTGTTCAGTCACTGGAAGAGGAAAAATACCTGATAGAAACTGCCAATGATTATGACTCTGCGCTGGAAAAAATAGGAGTCTATGACTACGATTGCATTTTGCTGGACATATCATTGCCGGGTGGCAATGGGCTGGATTTGCTGCGTGAACTAAAAAAGCAAAACAAAGCAGAAGGTGTCATCATTGTTTCTGCCAAAGACTCCTTGGACGACAAAATCAAAGGGCTGGATCTGGGAGCAGACGACTACCTTCCTAAGCCCTTTCACATGGCAGAACTGCATGCCCGGGTGAAGGCAGTATTCCGAAGAAGAAAACTTGATGGCCACCAGACCATTGAACTTGGCAATTTGAGCTTAGATCTTGCCTCTAGAACCGTAACCGTAGCTGACGCTGACCTAGTACTTAACCGCAAGGAATACGACATCCTCCTCTATTTGCTCACCAATAAAGATCGATTGGTACAGAAAACTTCCCTAGCAGAACACGTCTGGGGCGACTATATCGATGAGGCGGACAGCTTTGAATTTATCTATTCCCAGATCAAAAACCTGCGGAAAAAACTAAGAGATGCCCAAGCCAATATTGAAATCCAATCCATCTACGGCATCGGCTATAAACTTCATTTGAAATGAAATTGCTCCATTATACCAGTTTATGGTTTCTAGCGGCATTGTTCCTTATACTGCTGATATGGGCAGGATCGTTTTATTTTATCATGCTGGATGAAATCTATGACAGCATAGATGATGGCTTGGAAAACCAGAAATCATTGATCATACAAAAAGCCTCCGAGGATCCCAGTATACTCGGGCGGTTAGACTTTGATGAAAGCAATTATCAAATCAGGAAAATCCCTGCCGCACTGGCTGTAAACTATCGGGATGCTTATAGAGACACCCTGATGTATATGCAGGTGGAAGAGGATTTCGAACCGGTGCGACTATTGTCCACTGCTTTTGAATATAAGGGGGAGTACTACGAACTGTCCGTTATCACATCCATGGTGGAAGAAGATGACCTGATTGAAGACTTGCTCTATTCCTTGTTGGTGCTTTTTCTGGGAATTATTGCCAGCATGGTTATTTTGAACAACCTCCTGTTAAAAAAAATCTGGCAACCATTTTATCAATTACTGGAACGATTGAGGAATTTCCGTCTTGACGACCCGAAGTTATTTCATGCCCCCAACTCTCAAATCGAAGAATTTCGGCTTTTGGACAATTCCTTACAAAAACTGCTGGAAAGAAATGTCCAGACATTTAACGAACAAAAACAGTTTATCGAAAATGCCTCGCATGAACTTCAAACTCCCCTAGCAATCAGTTTGAACAAGCTGGAACTGATGGTCAACCACCCTATGGAAGAGGAGCAACTGGTTCTGGCGGCATCTGTAATGGACAATCTGGAAAGATTGATCCGGCTGAATAAATCGTTGTTGCTGCTGTCCAGGATCACCAATCAGCAATACGGCGCAGAAGAGGAAATCGATGTGAATTCGGTGGTGAAAAAAGCCTTGCATGACTTCTCGGATCAGGCCGACCATAAGATCATCCATCTGATCTTGGAGGAAAAAGGCCATATAAAGGCGAAAATGAACCCCGATTTGGCGCATATGTTAGTGGTAAACTTGCTGAAAAATGCCATTGTCCACAACCATCCCGGAGGTGAGGTGCAAGTCCTAATAGAAGACCAAGCATTCACGGTCAGTAACACGGGAAAAATGGAAGCATTGGATGAAAAGAGAATTTTTGAACGCTTCTACAAACAAGGGAGCAACGGCAGTTCTACCGGCTTGGGGCTGGCCATTGTAAAGGCGATTACGGACCTTTATGGTTTTAAGGTGGCGTATAGCTTTAATGGCCGGCATGAGGTTAGAGTAGAGGTGAGACGGCAGGTATGAGGAGCATCGAAATTCTGACTCTCATCTCCCGTCTTCCCAATTCTTTCCCGATTTGCACCCGTCATTTGTATCATCAAATAAATCTTAAACAAGAGAATCATGAAACTATTAGCATCCACTATTCTAGTACTAAGCCTCGCCGGCTGTTCATTATCCGACAATGATATTCCAACTTCTAAAGTACCCTCCGTGGTCAAAAATGCCTTTGAGCAACAGTACACTAACGCAGTAGATATTGAATGGGAAAAGAACAGAAAAAATTTTGAAGCAGACTTTGAAATTGCCAATATCGACTACACTGCCTTATTCAATCCGGAAGGCCAGCTGCTGATGGCCAAACAGGACATTCCCGAGACTGAATTACCTGCCGCTATAGCAGAAAAGATTGCCCTCGACTTTCCGGATTACTATATCGATGATGTAGATAGAATTACCATCGAGGGCCGAGTGCTGTACCAAGTAGAACTGGACGGAGCAATAAGAGATAAGAAGTTAGTCTATACCGAAGACGGACAAGAAGAAAAGACCTTTAGCTACTGGGATTAAATTCGAGAACACCTTATTTGCCCCGTATAAGCAACTCCTTTTGGCCCGACGATAGGGGACATAAACTAGGAGCATCTCTTTTTCTTTACTGGTCTAATAATTGCATCCTCAAATAAAAAAACTAAACAAAAATATCATGAAAATATTAGCAGCTTCTATTCTTAGCCTATCTTTAGTGGGCACCTCTGTAATGGCCCAGGATATCTCCGCATCGAAGGTGCCGGCAGCAGTGACTAGTGCATTTACCCAGGAGTACAGCAACCCGACCGATGTGGATTGGGAAAAGAAAAAGAAAAAATTCGAAGTAGAATTCGAAGTGGACGGCATTGACCACAAAGCATTGTATAACGCAGACGGTAAACTTCTGATGACCAAGCGGGATCTACATGAGGGGGACTTGCCTCCAGCAATCAACCAAAAAATTGCGGCAGATTATAACGGTTACACCATTGATGACGTAGACGAACTGATTGTAGAAGGAAAAAGCTATTATCAGGTGGAACTTGAGGGAACGTTACGAGACCGGAAACTTGTGTTTGGCGAGAACGGACAGGAGGCCCGCGGCGTTAAGTACTGGGATTAAAGCCGATTATTAAATTGTTAAAGAGACCTTTCGGGGTCTCTTTGCTATTCTCCATATTCACAACCACGGAACCATGAACCCCATAGCTACCATTATTGCCAGTCTGTCGTTATTTTGCGGATCTTTATTTATCCAAGATTCTCCTGAAGTTCCCAATGCCGTTAAGCATGCCTTCGCCCGGAATTTCGACGTCCCTTCGGGGGTCACCTGGAAGACAACCAAAAGCGGCTATGAAGTGGACTTTAACTTGGCAGATGTGGCCCATTCAGCCCGTTATAATCCAAATGGAGAACTCCTTATGGTTAAGATGGCTTTGAATGAACAGGATTTACCTCCAGTGATCAGGCAGCGGATTATTGATGATTTCCGGCAATTTGAAATTGCTGATATAGATCAAATCAAAGTCGCCGACCGCCTGCTTATCCAGATAGTGCTGAGGGGGCTGTCCGAAGACAGAAAAGTAGTGTTTAATTCTGACGGAGAGATAGACAGTACTTTCCCTTTCTGGAACTGAACGCAAGGCCCCACCAGTACAGACCCTCTCGTTGTTTACGTCAGTTGCACCAGTTTTCGACCCTAATTGGGCCTTGGTCTGATAATTGCATTTCGTCATGCCAAATCCCAACATTTAGAAGAAATGCAAGTAATCGGTGAAATCATCAAAAAGGCCATAGACCTGGGTGAGAAACTTTCTGCATCCAAATCCCCAGTGGATGCCCAGCGCGATGTGTTAAAACATCTATTAGACAAGGCAAAAAACACTGCCTTTGGAAAGTACTACGGCTTCGAGCTGATCCTCGATTCCGAAGATACAGCCGCGGCTTTTGCCGCAAAAATCCCCTACCATGATTATGATGCGATCTATGGGGAATGGTGGAGCAAGATCAGGGAAGGCCACAAAGACATCACCTGGCCGGGAATTAACCAGTATTTTGCCGTCAGCTCAGGCACTACAAGTGCAAGCAAATATATTCCAGTAACTGAAGAAATGCTTGAATGCATCCGAAAGACAGGAATAAAGCAGATCATGACCCTCTCAAAATACGACCTTCCCCCCGAATTCTTCGAGAAGCAGATCATGATGCTTGGCAGTTCTACCGATCTCAAGGAGAACAAGGGCTTCCTAGAAGGGGAAATCAGTGGCATCAGTGCCAGCAGAATCCCGTTTTGGTTTAAGAATTTTTACAAACCCGGCTTGGAGATCTCCTCTATCGCTAACTGGGATGAACGAATCCAAGCGATCGCGGAGCATGCCAAAGAATGGGATATCGGCAGTATCTCGGGTATCCCCTCTTGGATAGAGTTGATGATGAAAAAGGTGATTGATCATCATCAGGTTAAAAACATCCACGACATCTGGCCCAACCTATCTGTATACACCCCC
>Ga0209075_1004998_pt1 | contig 10359 bp, 10 predicted proteins | sample Stecom2011_FD_187523 | JGI IMG/M metagenome (GOLD analysis project Ga0209075, IMG submission 187523) | Agricultural soil microbial communities from Utah to study Nitrogen management - Steer compost 2011 (SPAdes) (version 2) | ecosystem: Environmental > Terrestrial > Soil > Agricultural land...
TGGATACCTCGATGCCTTCGTCCTCGTAGCGGGCGCGCAGGCGGTCGAAGACGAACTCCAGCACCTGTTCGGCCAGGCCGGCGGCCTTGACCTTTTCGCCGTACTGGGTCACCGCGAATTCCACCGCCTCGACCAGGTCCAGGTCCAGCTGCTTCTCGATGAGGATGCGCAGCACGCCGAGGGCGGCGCGGCGCAGAGCGTAGGGATCCTTCGAGCCGGTGGGCAGCATGCCGATGCCGAAGATGCCGACCAGGGTGTCCAGCTTGTCGGCCACTGCCAGGGCGGCGCCGGTGAGGGTCTGTGGCAGCTCGGCGCCGGCGCCGCGCGGCATGTACTGCTCGTTGAGCGCCAGGGCCACGTCCTCGGCCTCGCCGTCATGCTGGGCATAGTAGTAGCCGGCAATGCCCTGCATCTCCGGGAACTCGCCGACCATCTCGGTGGCCAGGTCGCACTTGGAGAGGATGCCGGCGCGGCGGGCCTTGACCGGGTCGCCGCCGATGCGTTCGGCGATGAAGCCGGCCAGGGCGGATACGCGCTCGGCCTTGTCCAGCACGGTGCCCAGCTGGGCCTGGAAGACCACGTTGGCCAGGCGCTGGTTGAAGCTTTCCAGCTTCTGCTTCTTGTCCTGCTTGAAGAAGAACTCGGCGTCGGTGAGGCGCGGGCGCACCACCTTCTCGTTGCCGGCGACGATCTGTGCCGGGTCCTTGGACTCGAGGTTGGCCACGGTGATGAAGCGCGGCAGCAGCTTGCCGTTGGCGTCCAGCAGGCAGAAGTACTTCTGGTTGTCCTGCATGGTGGAGATCAGGGCCTCCTGGGGCACGGCGAGGAAGCGTTCCTCGAAGGAGCAGACCAGCGGCACGGGCCACTCGACCAGGGCGGTCACTTCGTCGAGCAGCGCCGGCGGCACGATGGCGGTGCCGTTCTCGGCCCTGGCCAGTTCGGCCACGCGAGCCTCGATCTGCGCGCGGCGTTCGGCGAAGTCAGCCAGCACATAGGCGCTGCGCAGGTCCTCGACATAGCTGTCGGGACGGCTGATGCGCACCTCGTGGTTGGCATGGAAGCGGTGGCCACGGGAGGTGCGGCCGGCCTTCTGGGCAAGGATCTCGCAGTCGATCACGCTGTCACCCAGCAGCATCACCAGCCAGCGGGTCGGACGCACGAACTCTTCCTTGCGGTCGGCCCAGCGCATGCGCTTGGGAATCGGCAGGGCATCCAGGGAAGCCTCGACGATGCCCGGCAGCAGCGCCGTGGCGGGCTGGCCGGTGATGCGCCGGGAGAAGCGCAGCTTGGGCCCGCTGCGGTCGATTTCCGCCAGCTCCACCCCGCACTTGCGGGCGAAGCCCAGGGCGGCCTGGGTCGGGTTGCCGTCCTTGTCGAAGGCGGCTTGCACCGGCGGGCCGTCCAGGTTCACCTCGCGGTCGGGCTGCTGCACGGCCAGCTGGCGGACCTGCACGGCCAGGCGGCGCGGCGCGGCGTAGTAGCGGGCGGAGGCATAGGCCAGCCCGGCGTCCTTCAGGCCCTTCTCGACACCGGCCAGGAAGGCCTCGGCCAGGCTCTTGAGCGCCTTGGGCGGCAGCTCTTCGGTGCCCAGTTCGACCAGAAAATCTTGAGCGCTCATTATTCGGCCTCCTTCAGCTTGGCCAGGACTTCGTCACGCAGTTCGGGGGTGGCCATCGGGAAGCCCAGGCGGGCGCGGGCCAGCAGGTAGCTCTGGGCGATGTTGCGGGCCAGGGTGCGCACACGCAGGATGTAGCGCTGGCGCTCGGTCACCGAGATGGCGCGGCGCGCATCCAGCAGGTTGAAGCTGTGGCTGGCCTTGATGACCATCTCGTAGGCCGGCAGCGGCAGCTGGTGCTCCATCAGGCGGTTGGCTTCGCTCTCGTAGTGATCGAACAGCTCGAACAGCTTGTCGACGTTGGCATGCTCGAAGTTGTAGGTGGACTGCTCCACCTCGTTCTGGTGGAACACGTCGCCGTAGGTGACCTTGCCGAACGGGCCGTCGGAGTACACCAGGTCATACACCGAGTCGACGCCCTGCAGGTACATGGCCAGGCGCTCCAGACCGTAGGTGATCTCGCCGGTCACCGGGTAGCACTCCACGCCGCCGACCTGCTGGAAGTAGGTGAACTGGGTCACTTCCATGCCGTTGAGCCAGACTTCCCAGCCCAGGCCCCAGGCGCCCAGGGTCGGCGATTCCCAGTTGTCCTCGACGAAGCGGATGTCGTGGATGCTGGTGTCGACGCCGATGCGGCGCAGCGATTCCAGGTACAGCTCCTGGATGTTGGCCGGGTTGGGCTTGAGCACCACCTGGAACTGGTAGTAGTGCTGCAAGCGGTTGGGGTTCTCGCCGTAGCGGCCGTCGGTGGGCCGGCGGGACGGCTGCACGTAGGCGGCGTTCCAGGTTTCCGGACCGATGGCGCGCAGGAAAGTGGCGGTGTGGAAGGTGCCGGCACCCATTTCCATGTCATAGGGTTGCAGGATCACGCAGCCCTGCTCGGCCCAGAATTGCTGCAGGGCCAGGATCAGGTCTTGGAAGGTGCGCACGGCGGGCGTAGTCTGGCTCACGGAATTTCACCTGTGCTGATGCGGGAAGAAGCGTTCCGACCGGGTTCGGCGGCGGGCGCTTCGGCGAACGTTCAAAGCGCGGAAGTATATCCGATTGGCTGGACCTCGATGGTAGGAAACGCTGATGCCACGCTGTGCCTGGTGTACCGAAGATCCCCTCTACATCGCCTACCACGATCAGGAGTGGGGCGTGCCGCAGCGCGATCCCGACGTGCTGTTCGAACTGCTGGTACTGGAGACCTTCCAGGCCGGGCTGTCCTGGCTTACCGTGCTGCGCCGACGTGACTATCTGCGTCAGGTTCTGCACGGTTTCGACCCCCGGCGCCTGGCTGTGCTGGACGATGCCGACATCGAACGGCTGCTGCAGGATCCGGGCGTGATCCGCAACCGTCGCAAGCTGGAGGCGGTGCGTGACAATGCCCGTGCCTGGCTGCGTCAGGAGGCGCCGGCCGACTGGCTGTGGTCGTTCGTCGGCGGCCAGCCGCGCATCAACCATCCGGCGCATGTCGGCGAGGTGCCGGTATTCACTCCCGAGGCGCAGGCGATGAGCAAGGCCCTGAAGAAGGCAGGCTTCCGCTTCGTCGGGCCGACCATCTGCTACGCGTTGATGCAGGCCGCCGGCATGGTGATGGATCACACCCTCGACTGCCCGCGTCACGCCCAGCTCAGTGGGCGTGGCGAGTCGCCGTCCTGACCGGGATCGATCGTCGTCTGCAGTGGCCAATGGCCATGTTCTTGCACGGTGCGCTGCGCCGTGTCGAAATGTCGTCTTTTTTTGTGAGGAAACCTGCGTGGAAAGAATCAAGGGAGCCCTGGCGGTCGGTTTCCTGAAGCTGTTGGCCCGGCTGCCCTGGAGGCTGGTGCAGGCGCTGGGCTCCGGGGTCGGCACCCTGATGTACTACCTGCCGAACCGTTCGCGGGAAGTGGCGCGCATCAACCTGCGGCACTGTTTCCCGGAGCTGGACGAGGCGGCGCGCGAGCATCTGCTGCGCGACACCCTGAAGGGCATTGGCAAGACCTTCACCGAGAGCGCATGTGCCTGGATCTGGCATCCCTCGCGCACCCTGCAGAAGGTGCGCGAGGTGGAGGGGCTGGAAGTGCTCGAGCGCGCACTGGCCTCAGGCAAGGGCGTAGTGGGCATCACCAGCCACCTGGGCAACTGGGAGGTGCTCAATCACTTCTACTGCTCCCACTGCCGGCCGATCATCTTCTACCGGCCGCCCAAGATAAAGGCCCTGGATGATCTGCTGGCCGCGCAGCGCACCCAGATGGGCAACCGCGTAGCGCCATCCACCAAGGAGGGCATTCTCAGCGTCATCAAGGAGGTGCGTTCCGGTGGCCAGGCGGGCATTCCCGCAGACCCGGAACCCAGCCGCAACAGCGGGCTGTTCGTGCCCTTCCTGGGTACCCGGGCGCTGACCAGCAAGTTCGTGCACGGCATGATTGCCGGGCACAAGGCGGTGGCCCTGTTCCTGCATGCGGTGCGCCTGCCGGACGGTTCCGGTTTCAAGGTGATCCTGGAGGAGGCCCCGGAGGCCATGTACAGCGAGGACGCGGCTACCGCGGTGGCGGCACAGAGCGAGGTCATCGGCCGCTACGTGCGCACCTACCCGGACCAGTACATGTGGACCATGAAGCGTTTCAAGAAGCGTCCGGAGGGTGAGGCCCGGTGGTACTGACGGAACAGCCGGTCAATCGGCGCCGGCACCCGCGCACCCCGCTGCACTGGTCGGTGCGCGTCTGGCACGAGTCCTTCGGTGAGCGCGACGCCTTCACCCGGGACTTTTCCGCGGTGGGCATCTACATCGAGCTGCGCGAGCTGACGCAGTTGCCGGTAGGCACACGCCTGAAGGCGCAGATGCAGGGCCTGCCGTCCCCGGCTCCGGTGCTGGAAATGGAGATCCGCCGCACCGACGAGCGCGGTGCCGGTCTGGTGTTCATCCTCGACTGATCGGCCTGCGCGGCGCTAGAATGCCCGCCGCCCTGCGGGCCCATGGGTTCCCTCGCCCCCATTCTCAAAAAAAGGATCCTCCGATGCTGTTGCCTGTCGCGGCGGTCCAGCGGACGCTGGCCGTGCTCATCGCCTTCCACATCCTGATCATCATTGCCAGCAACTACCTGGTACAGATTCCGGTGAGCCTGTTCGGCTGGCACACCACCTGGGGCGCCTTCAGCTTCCCGTTCATCTTCCTGGCCACCGATCTGACCGTGCGCCTGCTCGGCAAGCAGCCGGCGCGCCGGGTGATCGCCCGGGTCATGCTGCCGGCCCTGCTGGTGTCGTACGGGGTGTCGGTGATCTTCCAGGAAGGCGCCTGGCGGGGCCTGGGTGCCCTGCTGGAATTCAACGACTTCGTGCTGCGCATCTCCCTGGCCAGCTTCGCCGCCTACGTGGTGGGCCAGCTGCTGGACATCCAGGTGTTCGACCGCCTGCGGCGTCTGCGCCAGTGGTGGATCGCGCCCTCGGCCTCCATGCTGTTCGGCACCCTGGTGGACACCTTCGTGTTCTTCTCGGTGGCCTTCTGGAACAGCAGCAACGCGTTCATGGCGGCCAACTGGGTGGAGATCGCCACGGTGGACTACGTGATCAAGCTGGCCATCAGCTGGGCGCTGTTCGTGCCGCTGTACGGCATGCTGCTTGGCGCCATCCTGCGCATGTTGCCGGGGCGGCCGGCCACGGCGTGAGGGTGATCAACGCTGCGCGTGATTGTGTGTAGGGCGGTCGGCGCTTTTCCGGCCGCCGTCAGGGTCAGCGCCCAATGGCCTGAGGTGGCCAACGCCAAGCGTTGACCGCCCTGCAGGTGCCGCGCGGGATCAGCGCGCCGGCTTGTCCAGCTTCTTCAGAAACACCGTCATTTCCTTCTCGGCCTGCTTGTCACCATGGCCCTGTGCGGCCACCAGGCCCTGCTGCCAGGCCTGGCGGGCGCCGTCCTGGTCGCCGCTGACCTGCAGTGCCTTGCCCAGCAGCTTCCAGGCGGCGGAATACTTTGGGTCCTGCTCCACGCAGCGGCGCAGGTGATCGACGGCCTTCCCCGGTTCGCCGGCGTCCAGATAGCCCTTGCCGAGCCCGAAGCGCAGCAGTGGGTTGTCGATTCCCTTGGCGAGCATGTTTTCCAGCGACGTGAGCATGGCGGCAACCCTCCTGATGACCTACCGGGCCAGTCACCTTAAAAGAACGCCAGCCCCACTTGGAAGAGCCGTTCCACATCGCGGATGTTTCGCTTGTCCATCAGGAACAGGATCACATGGTCGCCGGACTCGATCACCGTGTCGTCGTGGGCGATCAGCACCTCCTCGTCGCGGATCACCGCGCCGATGGTGGTGTCCGGCGGCAGGGCGATGTCGCCGATGCGCCGCCCCACCACCTTGCTGGAGCGGGCATCGCCATGGGCGATGGCCTCGATGGCCTCGGCCGCGCCGCGGCGCAGCGAGTGCACGCTGACCACGTCGCCGCGGCGCACATGGGTGAGCAGCGTGCCGATGGTGGCCAGCTGCGGGCTGATGGCGATGTCGATCTCGCCGCCCTGCACCAGGTCCACGTAGGCGGTGTTGTTGATCAGGGTGATGACCTTGCGCGCACCCAGGCGCTTGGCCAGCAGCGAGGACATGATGTTGGCCTCGTCGTCGTTGGTCAGCGCCAGGAAGATGTCGGCGTCCTTGATGTTCTCTTCCAGCAGGAGGTCGCGGTCCGAGGCGCTGCCCTGCAGCACGATGGTGCTGTCCAGCACCTCCGAGAGGTGGCGGCAGCGCGCCGGGCTCTTCTCGATGATCTTCACCTGGTAGCGGCTCTCGATGGCCTCGGCCAGGCGCTCGCCGATGTTGCCGCCGCCGGCAATCACCACCCGCCGGTAGCTGTCCTCCAGGCGGCGCAGCTCGCTCATCACCGCACGGATGTTGCCGCGCGCGGCGATGAAGAACACCTCGTCGTCGGGTTCGATCACCGTGTCGCCCTGGGGCACGATGGCCCGGTTGCGCCGGTAGATGGCGGCCACCCGGGTGTCCACACCGGGCATGTGGCGGCGCAGCTCGCTGAGCGGCTGGCCGACCAGCGGGCCGCCGTAGTAGGCCTTGCTGGCCACCAGCTGGGCCTTGCCGCCGGCGAAGTCGATCACCTGCAGGGCGCCGGGATACTCGATCAGCCGCTTGATGTAGTTGGTCACCACCTGCTCGGGGCTGATCAGCACGTCCACCGGGATGGCCTCGTTGCTGAACAGGCCGCCGCGGGTCAGGTAGGCGGGCTCGCGCACCCGGGCGATCTTGGTCGGGGTGTTGAACAGGGTGTAGGCCACCTGGCAGGCGACCATGTTGGTCTCGTCGCTGTTGGTCACCGCCACCAGCATGTCGGCGTCGTCGGCGCCGGCCTGGCGCAGCACGGTGGGGAAGGAACCGCGGCCCTGGATGGTGCGGATGTCCAGTCGATCGCTCAGCTCGCGCAGGCGGTCGCCATCGGTGTCCACCACGGTGATGTCGTTGGCCTCGCTGGCCAGATGCTCGGCCAGGGTTCCACCGACCTGGCCCGCGCCGAGAATGATGATCTTCACCGCTGTGCTCCCCTGTCCTTGCGCCGCCGGCGATCAGCGCCTCGGGCTGGCGGCGATCTTCATCAGCCTGGCGTAGTAGAAGCCGTCATGCCCCTCGGGCTGCGGCAGCAGCTGGCGGCCGTGGGCCTGCTTCAGGCCGAAGTCGCCGGCGATGTCCAGCTCGCGCGCACCCGGGGTGCGGGCCAGGAAGGCGCTGATGTTAGCGCTGTTTTCTTCCGGCAGCACCGAGCAGGTGGCGTAGACCAGGATGCCGCCGACCTCCAGGGTCGGCCACAGGGCATCCAGCAGCTCTCCCTGCAGCCGGGCCAGGGCGCTGATGTCCTCGGCCTGGCGGGTCAGCTTGATGTCCGGGTGACGACGGATCACGCCGGTGGCCGAACAGGGCGCATCCAGCAGGATGCGCTGGAACGGCTTGCCGTCCCACCAGGCGGCGGTGTCGCGGCCGTCGGCGGCCACCAGCATGGCGTCCAGGTGCAGGCGATCCAGGTTTTCGCGCACCCGGGCCAGGCGCTGCGGCTCGGCATCCAGGGCGATCATCTCGGCCAGGCCGGGCTCGCGTTCCAGCAGGTGACAGGTCTTGCCGCCCGGTGCGGCGCAGGCGTCCAGCACCCGCTGGCCGGGGGCGAGCTCCAGCAGATCGGCGGCCAGCTGCGCGGCCTCGTCCTGCACGCTGACCCGTCCCTCGGCGAAGCCCGGCAGCGTGGTGACGTCGCAGGGCTGCAGCAGGCGGATGCCGTCGGCGCCGAAGGTGCAGGGCTCGGCGGCCAGCCCGGCGGCGCGCAGCTCCTCCAGGTACGCCTCGCGGCTGCCGTGGCGGCGGTTGACGCGCAGGATCAGCGGCGGATGCAGGTTGTTGGCCGCGCAGATGGCTTCCCAGTGCTCCGGCCAGTCGGCCTTCAGGCGCTTCTGCAGCCAGCGCGGATGGGCGGTGCGGCTGACCGGGTCGCGCTCCAGCGCGGCGAACAGCGCCTCGCCCTCGCGCTGGGCGCGGCGCAGCACGGCGTTGAGCAGGCCCTTGGCCCAGGACTTCTTCAGGCGCTCGGCGCAGCCGACGGTCTCGCCGATGGCGGCATGGGCCGGAATGCGGGTATGGAACAGCTGGTAGAGACCGACCAGCAGCAGGGCTTCCAAATCCCGGTCGGCGGCCTTGAAGGGCTTCTGCAGCAGCTTTTCGGCCAGCAGCGCCAGGCGTGGCTGCCAGCGGGCGGTGCCGAAGGCCAGCTCCTGGGTCAGACCACGATCGCGGGGTTCGACCCGCTCGAGCAGCGGCGGCAGGCTGCCGCCCAGCGAGGCGCGGCCCTGCAGCACCGCCGCCAGGGCCTGGGCGGCAGCCAGACGCGGATTCATGCGCTGAACACCAGGCCGGGGGCAAACTGCTCGCGGCGGCTGTTGAACAGGTCGGCGAAGGCCAGCGGCTTGCCGCCGGGCAACTGCAGGCGGGTCAGCAGCAGCGCGCCTTCGCCGCAGGCGACGCGCAGGCCCTGCCGGTCGGCCGCGAGAATGGTGCCGGGCGCGCCCTCGCCTTCGGCCAGCTGCGCGGCATGCACCTTGATCGCTTCGCCTGCCAGGGCGCTGTGACACACCGGCCAGGGGTGCAGGGCGCGGATCTGGCGCTCCAGCTCCACGGCCGGGCGAGTCCAGTCCAGGCGCGCCTCGTCCTTGCTCAGCTTGTGGGCGTAGCAGGCTAGGCTGTCATCCTGCTTCTCGCCGGTCAGCGTGCCGGCCTCCAGGCCGGCGACCGCTTCGACCACCGCGGCGGCGCCCAGCTCGGCCAGACGGTCATGCAGGGTGCCTCCGGTGTCCTCGGCGCCGATCGGCGTGGTGACCTTGAGCAGCATCGGCCCGGTGTCCAGGCCGGCTTCCATCTGCATCACCGTCACACCGGACTCGGCGTCGCCGGCTTCCACCGCGCGCTGGATGGGCGCGGCACCGCGCCAGCGCGGCAGCAGCGAGGCGTGGCTGTTGATGCAGCCCAGGCGCGGAATATCCAGCACCGCCTGGGGCAGGATCAGGCCGTAGGCCACCACCACCATCAGGTCGGGCTGCAGGGCGGCCAGCTCGGCCTGGGCGGCGGGGTCACGCAGGGTCTGCGGCTGATGGACGGGAATGCCGTGGGCCAGCGCCAGCTGCTTGACCGGGCTGGGCATCAGTTTCTGGCCGCGCCCGGCGGGGCGATCGGGCTGGGTGTAGACGGCGATCACCTCGCGGCCCGCGTCGAGCAGGGCCTGCAGGTGTCTGGCGGCAAATTCCGGAGTGCCGGCAAAGACGATACGCATGGGGGCTCACTGACGAAAAAGGCTTGCCGAAGCAAGCCTTTGGGTTTCGGTCACGCCTGCTGCAGGCGATGTTGTTTTTCCAGCTTCTTCTTGATGCGGTCGCGCTTGAGCTGCGACAGGTAGTCGACGAAGAGCTTGCCGTTGAGGTGGTCGCATTCGTGCTGGATGCACACCGCCAGCAGGCCTTCGGCGATCAGCTCGTAGGGCTGGCCGTCGCGGTCCAGCGCACGGATCTTCACCTTCTGCGGGCGATCGACATTTTCGTAGAAGCCGGGTACCGACAGACAGCCTTCCTGGTACTGGTCCATCTCGTCGGTCAGGGGTTCGAACTCGGGGTTGATGAAGACCCGCGGCTCGGACTTGTCCTCGGACAGGTCCATCACCACCACGCGCTTGTGAACGTTCACCTGGGTCGCCGCGAGGCCGATGCCGGGAGCGGCATACATGGTCTCGAACATGTCGTCGACCAGCTGACGAATGCTGTCATCGACCACCTCCACCGGCGTGGCGATGGTGCGCAGCCGCGGATCGGGGTATTCGAGGATGTTGAGAATGGCCATAAGCGTTTGTGAAACAGGTATGCAATTGGAAAAGGGCCCGCTGATAAGATCCGGCAGCGGTGCAAAAGTGCCTCCAGAACCACGGATTTCAAGGGTTTGCAGCGGGCTCGGCAGCTTTGCGCGGAGCCACATGATAAAGGGATTCAGCCCATGAGGAAAACACTACTCGCCCTGTTGCTGGTGACCGCCGGCGGTCTGGCCCAGGCCCAGGTTGAGCTGCGCGACGGCCATCCGCAGCGCTACACGGTCGTCAAGGGCGACACCCTGTGGGACATCTCCGCGCGCTTCCTGCAGCGGCCCTGGAAATGGCCGCAGATCTGGCATGTCAACCCGCAGGTGCGGAACCCGCACCTGATCTATCCGGGCGATGTGCTCAGCCTGGTCTACGTGGATGGTCAGCCGCGCCTGACCCTGGAGCGC
>Ga0209075_1004999_pt1 | contig 10359 bp, 8 predicted proteins | sample Stecom2011_FD_187523 | JGI IMG/M metagenome (GOLD analysis project Ga0209075, IMG submission 187523) | Agricultural soil microbial communities from Utah to study Nitrogen management - Steer compost 2011 (SPAdes) (version 2) | ecosystem: Environmental > Terrestrial > Soil > Agricultural land...
AGAAAGACCAATTCTCTACTAGAAGTAATGGGGCAAGCCATTAATGTGCTTTCAGGCGGTATGGCAGTATTACTTATCGAAGGCATTAATACAAATATTGCGGGCTTTTCAATTGATATTGAGCCTTGGTCTATTCAAAAGATATTTTTTATGGATGGAGCATCTTATCTTCTCGCTATGATAATCATTGCATTTATCAAATACACACCAACTGTTGCAAAAAAAATATCAAAAGCTCCAATATTAGATCGACTAAAAGAAGGCTTTACATACTTAAAGCAAAATCCGCTAATTTTTTACTTCGGAAATTTCTCTTATACCGTTTTTATATTTGTTTTGATTGCCAACCATGTTTTATGGCCAACCTATATAGATCAACATTTAGGAGCTTCAGGAGATACCTACGCAACAACAAGAATATTTTATGCCTTTGGAGCGCTGTTTGCAGGCTTTTTTATCAGTAAAATTTTTCGACAAAAAAGTACAATCTATTCTATAATCTCTTTGATGACTATTGCCTTAATCTCATTCTTAGTTCTTGCCATAACACAAGATGTACAGCTATTGTTAATTTTCTCATTGGGCTTAGGTGTTGCCAATGCTGGAATTCGAATTCAACGCATTACTTATATGTTCAACCACATTCCAAATCACGTTATCGGAAGAACAAACAGTGTATTTCAAAGTATCAACGTTTTTCTAAGAGCAATTTTTTTACTGTTATTTTCACTTACCTTTTTTAGTGTGGGTTCAAACATCATTTGGACTTTTGCCATTGCCGCAGCGGCCATACTGGTTTCTCTTTTCCCCTTGATTATTCACTACAAAAGCTTAAAGGAGTTAAAATCAGAAATGGATTAACTCAGCTCATTTAGACCTTTTAAAAACAACGGTTTGACCAATACGGTAAAAATTATCAAAATACAAATTAATGTTCAATTGCCTCTTTTAGTAGCCCAATGCTAAATACATGGAACAGAATTGCTTATTACAATCCAACTATAGACATCAATCTATAGTTCAGACACATAACCCTATATTGCAAGTTCTTTTAAAGTTACTTTAAATTAATCTCCTCACCATTTCCATCAGTAAAGCGATATTGTAAAAAAGAATAAGCCGCTGAAGGCTTCACAGCAATCCACTTTTTATATTTAAAAAACCACTTTAACTGTATTGAATAGAAACCCTTAGTAAGAAAAGCTTCAACAAATGGGTGAGTTATTAAAGTAAGGTGCTTTTGATTTTGCTGCTCAATAATATAACGCAAGTTATTTTGAATTTCATCAATCAACAAAATTGTAGCTTGCGTTTCACCGCTGCCATTACAGCAAGGGCACTTTTCAGCAGTTTTTATATCCATTTCAGGCCTTACTCGCTGCCGAGTAATTTGAATTAAGCCAAACTTTGTTGGAGGTAGAATGGTATGTCGAGCACGATCATCTTGCATAAACTCCTTCATCTTCTCGAACAGCTTCTCTCGATTGCTGCCATCCTTCATATCAATAAAGTCAACTACAATTATACCGCCCATATCTCTCAATCGCAATTGGCGCGCAATTTCTTCAGCTGACTCTAGGTTAACCTCTAATGCATTTTGCTCCTGATCGCTTTTAGAACGGCTTCTTTGACCGCTATTGACATCAATCACATGCATAGCTTCTGTATGCTCTATAACCAAATAGGCGCCAGATTTCATAGTCACGCTCTTTCCAAACAAAGCTTTAATTTGTTTCTCAATACCAAAATGTTCGAAAATTGGTATTTTTCGACGATAGCCCTTCACCATCTTCTCTTTTCCAGGAGCGATAGACTGAACATATGACACCAATTCTTTCTTGGTATCAAAGTCGTCTACGTGAATGCTGTTAAAATCCTTATTGAGTAGGTCTCTTAGCATAGCAGAGCTTCTGCTAATTTCACCTAGCACCCGCTTGGGAGGCTTAGCATTTTTCATCTTCTGAAAACAGTCCTCCCATTTAGCGATCAAATCATTAAGATCGCTATGCAAGTCAGCCACTTTTTTATTCTCAGCAACAGTTCTTACGATAACCCCAAATCCCTGAGGGCGAATGCTCTTAATCAATCGTTTAAGACGTTCCTTTTCTTCGTGGTTTCGGATCTTTTGAGAAACCGAAATCCGATCAGAAAATGGCACTAAAACCATATAACGTCCCGCAATTGAAAGCTCGCTGCTCAATCGTGGTCCTTTCGTAGAGATAGGCTCTTTCGCAATTTGCACCAAGGCATATTGATTGGTGGATAATTGTCCATCAATCTTTCCACCTTTATCAATTTCAGGTTCAAACTGAAAAGTCTTGAGGCTGGAAGAGCTTTGCTTTTTTCGAATAACCGCTTGCACATACTTATTTAGAGAGCCAAAATTTGGCCCCAAATCTAAATAATGCAAGAAGGCATCTTTGTTGTATCCAACATCAACGAAAGCCGCATTAAGCCCTGGCATCACTTTTTTTATTCGCGCCAGATAAATATCTCCTACAGCAAAATTATTATTGCTTTTTTCTTTGTGTAACTCTATTAGCCGTTTGTCTTCTAAAAGCGCAATTGTGGCTTCTGAAGAATTAGAGTTAATTACTAAATCAACACTCATTATCTTGTACTTCTATGCTCTTGAGAGCAACAAAAGTTATGCAAACAAAAGAACCCCATCACATAACAATGCAGGGACTCTTTAAAAAAGTTAGGTGAAAGAAAATCCTTTCAAATAAGAAAATCCTATTACTTTTTCTTTTTATGGCGATTCTTACGCAATCTCTTCTTGCGTTTGTGAGTTGCCATCTTATGTCTTTTTCTCTTCTTACCGCTTGGCATAACTGTGTTTTTTAAATATTATTATTACCTTTTATTTCTTTAATGTAGTCTTCCACTTGTCGATCAACCCGTGGATCATTCATTATTACTTTAAACTTCTGCAATGTTTCAATCCCTTTTTCCTTCTCCCCCATGGTCAAGTAAACATCTGTAAGATAGATGTATGCCTCTGCATTTTCAGGGTCAATTTCCAAAACCGTTTCAAAGCGTTCTATTGCTTTTTCATACTGCCCAGATTGAATTGCAAAGTAACCCAAATTTGTGATAGCATTTATGTTTTCGGGATCAGAATTTAAAACTTCTTGCAAAACCCCTATTCCCTTCATCGGCATCATGCCTAAAATACTAGCTCCTTCAACATAAGCTACCCCCAGTCCAGTTTTTGCTTCAAGGTTTTCAGGATTAATCTCTAACACCTTTTGATACGCAGCTACTGCTCCATTTATCATGGACTTAGATTGCTTTTTTGACATTTGGAATGCTTTAAAGTAAATATCTCCAGATCGCATCCAATTTTTTTCTGTTGGCAAAACCATTGCCTTGCGCTTACCATACCTTGCTGCATAAGCAGGTAGCTTACTTCTAACACTTAAGTCTACTAAGGAATCGTAGAGAAGTGCAATTTCCTCATCATTGTCAGAATGGCTGACTTTGTCTTCTAAAAGAGCAAATTGAGATGAAAGTGCTGAATCAACTGTTGGGGAAGGGACTTCTGAAAACTCTTTATCAGCTTCGGCATCATGATCGTGATCGTGACTATGGTCGTGAAGATGGGTCACCTCTAACAAGGCCTCTTCATTTGCCAATGTTTTACGATCTGACTTATTATGCCTAGGTGCAATTTTAATTATTGCAATAACAGCAACTCCTGCTATAATCAGCAGAAGTTGTGTTAATCTTGTTTTATTCTTCAATGAGTTGTTTTTACGGCTTTACATTTTCTTTTACCTTTTCTACAAAACTCCTAGAAGGCTTAAATGCAGGTATAAAGTGCTCTGGAATAATCATGGTAGTGTTTTTAGAAATATTCCTACCTGTTTTCTGCGCTCTTCTTTTGGTAATAAAGCTACCAAACCCTCTAAGGTATACATTCTCTCCACTTTCAATAGAATTTCTTACACTTTTCATAAATTGTTCTACGGTTGCTTGAACCGCGACCTTCTCAACCCCAGTCTTTTCAGAAATTTCTGCTACTAAATCTGCTTTTGTCATCTTACGTTAATTTTGTAGTTAATATATTTAAAATAGTTTAGGTGAACATTTTGCAATGTTTCGACAACAAAACTAATACATTTTTATAACTTAAAAAGCTAAATATCATTAAACTACCATCTAATTTCGACAATCACATGAAAAACATAGATAGAAACTCATTCTTCACCTTTAATTTAATTAAATGGTATAGGAAAAATAAAAGAAATTTACCCTGGAGAGACACTAAGTCACCTTATTATATCTGGTTATCAGAAATAATCTTACAACAAACCAGAGTAAAACAAGGTTTGTCTTACTATGAAAAATTCACATCACTATATCCAACGATTAAAGATTTGGCAGATGCTGAAGAAATTGATGTTCTAAAAGATTGGCAAGGGCTAGGTTATTACTCCAGAGCAAGGAATTTACATGCTACTGCTCAACATATTCACAAAAACCTCAACGGGAACTTTCCAGACAACTATACAGACCTTAGAAAATTAAAAGGTGTAGGTGATTATACCGCAGCAGCAATTAGTTCATTTGCATACGACTTGCCTTATGCAGTTTTAGATGGAAACGTCTTCCGAATTCTTTCAAGGTTTTATGGTATTGACGACCCAATTGATCAAGGTAATGGGAAAAAGATATTTCAACAAAAGGCTGATGAATTAATTGATATACAAAACCCCGCAGAACACAATCAGGCTATTATGGAGTTTGCAGCCATGCAGTGTACCCCTAAAAACACAACTTGCAGCATATGCCCACTCAAAGGAGAGTGTTTTGCATATAAAAATAATTTGGTAAACTTACTACCTGTAAAAAGCAAAAAAACAAAACAAAAGAAGCGCTACTTCCACTATCTTATCCTTAGCAGTAATGGAAAAACTATCATCAATCAAAGAAATGAGAAAGGAATATGGCATAAGCTTTACGACTTTCCACTTATTGAGTTTTCAAAGCTGTTAGACTTTAAAGAACTGAAGAAAAGCGAGGCTTTTAAAAATCTTGTCGGAGCTGCAGATATTACGCTACAGGCTCAATCAACCACATACAAACACCTTTTAACACACCAAAGAATATTTACTCAATTTTACCACCTAAAAGTTGCTAACTTTGACAACCTTAATTTGGCAAATGCAAAGACAGTAGATGAAAATGATTTAATAAAATACCCTATTCCCAAATTAATTGAAAACTATTTAAAAGAAGAAACCAATTTATTATCTTTGTTTAGAACCTAAATATATAGCAACATGGCAGCAGGCGTCAATAAAGTAATTTTAATCGGCAATTTGGGAAAAGACCCAGAAGTAAGACATTTAGAAAGTGGAACGGTAGTCGCAAACTTCCCAATTGCAACCACAGAATCTTATAAGGACAAAAGTGGCACTCGTCAAGAAATGACAGAGTGGCACAACATTGTTTTGTGGAGAGGTTTGGCTGAAATCGCTGAGAAATATTTAAAAAAGGGCAATCAAGTTTATATTGAGGGTAGGTTACAAAGTAGATCTTGGGAAGACAAAGAAGGAAACACAAGATACATCACAGAGGTAGTTGGAAACAACTTAACTATGTTAGGTGGTGGTCGTAACACTGAAAACAGTAACAGTGGAGAGCAACAAAAAAATGAAAATTCTTATGTAACAAAAGGTGCGCCTGGCGAAAACGACCCCGACTTATCAGAAAACAACAGACAAACTACTGGCTATGATACAAGTACGAATGATAATGATCTGCCATTTTAATAAAACAAACTTATAAGTACAATTTATAAAACAGTGCTGAATAATTTCAGGAACCTTGGAAGACCCCTTTGAACAGAGTTTAAGCTCATTTTTTTTGAACACCCCCCCACTTACCGACACTTTTGAATTTGTCGCAGTAATTGTTGCAATGTCTATTTTGCTTGTTTGCTCTGCATTAGTTTCAGGAGCTGAAGTCGCTTACTTTTCTTTAACTCCCAATGATTATGAGGAAATAAACAGCGGAAAACTCAAAGCTGCAGAGGCAATACAACAATTGCTAGAAAAGCCTAAAAGGTTATTAGCCACTATACTGATTGCAAATAACTTTATAAATGTTGCTATTGTAATTCTATCCACTCTTGTAATTGAAGGAATGATATCTAATCTACCTCCAAGTACACAGTTCCTAATCCAGGTTGTAATTGTTACTTTTTTATTATTGCTACTCGGGGAAGTAATCCCAAAAATATACGCCAATAAAAGTCCTTTAAAGTTAGCTGCATTTATGGCCTACCCCATATACTATTTAAGAACAGTTCTTAAACCTTTTAGTAGCCTCCTAGTGTATTCAACTAACTTTATCGACAAGAGGATTAAAAAAAGAGGACATAATATTTCTGTAGATGAACTATCACATGCATTAGAACTCACTTCTGATGAAAACGAAATTGAAGAAGATCAAAAGATTTTAGAAGGTATTGTACGTTTTGGAAACATGGATGTAAAGCAAGTGATGACTGCTAGAGTTGATGTAACCACAATTGATGAGGAAGCAGACTTTAATGAAGTAAAATCAACAGTTTTAGCTTCAGGATATTCAAGAATTCCAGTTTTTAAAGATAGCTTCGACAACATAAGAGGAATACTTTACATTAAAGATCTGTTACCCCATTTGCATAAAAAGGAATTCAAATGGATGGAGATTGTACGTAAACCATACTTCGTACCTGAAAATAAAAAAATTGATGACTTACTCAGAGAGTTTCAATCTTTAAAAATCCATCTGGCAATTGTTGTAGATGAATATGGTGGAAGCTCAGGTATTATTAGCTTAGAGGATATCATAGAAGAAATCGTTGGAGAAATAAGCGATGAGTTTGATGATGATGATGTCATTTACTCTAAGCTTGACGATTTTAATTATGTTTTTGAAGGAAAAACACCTTTAAATGATGTCTACCGCGTTTTAGAGATTGATGGGGAGAATTTTGAAGCTAAAAAAGGAGATTCAGATACTCTTGCAGGCTTTGCTTTAGAGATATTTGGGAAAATTCCTCAAAAGAATGAAAGAACAACCTTTGATGATTATTTATTGACCATTGATGCTGCTGATAAACGTAGAATAAAAAGGATAAAAATCACTTTGCCAGAAATAAAAAAAGAGGAAACAAAATGAGGTTAATAGCTATTGCATTAATATTGATGACCTTACTGGCCTGTGAAGAAAACCGTGTACCAAGACCAGTTGGTTATTTTAGAATTGACTTGCCGACAAAAGAGTACAAAAAAGTTGACAGCATCCCCTTTCCCTTTTCATTTGACCTTCCTCAATATGCTAGAGTAAATCTAACAAGAACAAAAGACAACGAGCATTTTATGAACTTGGACTTTATCCAATTTAATGCTAGAATTCACATAAGCTATATTCCACTTGACAGTAACTTAGAAACCATGTTGGAAGACTCAAGATCCTTGGCCTACAAGCACACAGTAAAAGCTCAGGATATTAAAGAAAGGCTATATGTAAATGATGATAAAAAAGTATATGGAACTTACTATCAAATTGATGGAAATGCTGCTTCAGGCTCTCAGTTTTATTTAACGGATAGTAGCAGCCACTTTGTTAGAGGCGCTCTATACTTTCACGTTGAACCAAATTTTGATTCAATTGCGCCAGTTCAAGAATTCATCAAAAAGGATATAGAGCACTTGATTGAAAGCTTTCAATGGAAAAGCACACAGGCACCACGCTAGCCAACAAACTCTAGTATTTAAAACAAAGCTACAACTTCAAACTTTCTCAAAAAGACTCATGTTTCAAATACCTCTGCTTTTTGTATCTTGCACAAAAATAATCTGTCGAATATATAGCAAAAGAGGAGCACAAATGAAAAATTATATTTCAAAATCTGTTTGCTATAACATACTTTTAACTTAAATGAATCCAACAAATAAGCTAAAACATTTCTTTACAGAAAAGCGCTTGACAACAATAATAATGCTGATCGTTATTTCATGGATGTCAATCTTTTTCTTGAGCCGTTCACAAACTTACCCCTATGGTGATGGCATTGAGTATATTTTAATGACAGAGGCAATATACAACCACGGCACAACCGATATTCGAACAAAAGATATTGAAGTATATACTGCTACTCTTGATAAAATGAATGTAGAATATCATAAACGTTATGTTTATCATGACCTCCATTATTTCATTCAGAAAGTTAGTCAGGGAGAGATTCAACATGACCCATCTAAGACTCAAGGAAGTTCAGATTTTATTTTAGCGAAAAACCAAAAAATCTATGCTCAACATTTTTGGTTTTACTCTGCACTGGCAATACCCGCAAGAGCACTTTTACATTTATTAGATGCTGATTTAACGAAGACTTTTTTAATAACCAATCTGGTTTTATTTTTTATAGCATTGTGGTTGTTGTTAAAAGAAAAGCGTCTTCAGTATTGGCAGCGTCTTGTTCTTGGATTTTTGATGGGATTTTCTCCTGCAGCCTGGTATTTTGTGTGGCCTCATGTAGAACTTTTGGCAGGCGTTTGGGTTTTCATGGCCTTGGTTTACTTTTTCGTAGACAGAAAAATTCTAGCAACATTTATTTTAGCTGTCGTCGCCATGCATTATCCTCCAATTGCATTTTTAGCCCTATTTATCATCGCAAATATTCTTTATGAAAGTTGGGGTAGTTGGAACAAAAAGCTTTTTATAAAACTATTTTTTGCTGGTGTATGGGTGTTTGTTCCAACAATATACAGTTTAGCTATTTTTGGTACGCCTAATATTATCGTAGAAATGGATTACTTGAGCTGGGAAGTAGTGACTTTACATCGCTTTTTCGATTTTTTCTTAGATCCTAATCAAGGAGCAATCTTAGCAATTCCTTTAGTATTAATAGCTTTTGTTATTTTCTTAATAAACGATTTAATTAAGAAAAACCTATGGGTCGGTTATTACATTGCTTCTAGCATCATTATCATGTCGTTATTTTTTATGCAAATGAAAAACTGGAATCATGGCCAAGCAGTTGTCAATCGATATGTTGTATGGGTGGCTTCAATTATAATAGTTATTGTAGCCTTTCGGCTTTTTAAACTAAAGAGCAAAGTAATTGCCACAATCGCGATTGTTTTACTTCTTGGATCTCAAGCGTATGCAATACATGAACAAGCTACATATAGAAAGTTAGAATGGAGTGATACTAAAATGACAAAATTGGGAGACTATTTTCTCTCAAACTACCCATCACTTTATAACCCTGACCCTTATATATTCTTAAGTAGAGTAAAACCTCTTAGTATTTCAACAACAGATAGTGTAATAGTTTACAGTAATAAAGATAGCGTAATTACCAAAATGATGCTAAAGCCAAGATCGTACAAACAATTAATATCCAGAGGTATGAATTCTTCTAAAGTTCAAGACTTCATACAAGATGCGAAAAAATTTTATGACGGATGGTTTTACGTAAATCAAAAAGATTTAGAAGCCTTAGGGTACAATCAGTCGCAAGACACTCTCATACAGCACATAGACCGCCAAAACAAAATCACCTTATACAACAGATTAGAGAGCCAAATTTTAAGTGATAGAACCTGGTATAAGATACTTGAAGAAAGAGCAAAAGAATCAAATGAGCCTTTAGAAGAAGTAATCGATAAGGAAATTACTTATTTTATGTATCGAGAATATGAATAGTAAAGTAAGCACTGCTGAATTAGTAAAGTTCTTAAAGCAAAAAACAGTTCATTCTGCTTCGTTTTTAGACAATATAAAAATAGCATATAGGCCATATGTCTGTCCTTTTGATGATATCCTAAACTATATGGATAATGAAAAATCAGTTTTCGATTTTGGCTGCGGTTCAGGCATGCTCTTGTCGCTGATTGATGAATATAAAATGCCGACTAAATTAGGAGGATGTGAGATTACTGAAGAACTAGTAAAAAACGCAAATGAGGTAATCGCGGCCAAAGGAAAGGAGTCTAAAGTGTATTTATTTGATGGACATTCTATTCCAGAAGAAATCTCAAATTACGATTACATCACAATGATTGATGTATTGCACCACATTCCAAAAAAGAAACAGCTCGTATTTTTAAAGCAACTTGTTGGCAAAATGAAGGTTGGTAGTGAATTTATCTTGAAAGATATTAAAAAAGAGTCTATCTTAAGCTATTGGAATAAAATTCACGACTTGTTGCTCTCTGGCGAGATTGGAAATGAAATGAATAGCATAAAACTAAAATCTTTTTTTGAAGAAGACCCTAGCTTGGAAGTTGTAGCTTATACTTCAAGAAGAATGTTGCTTTACCCTCACTTTACATTAACATTGAAAAAAATAAA
>Ga0209075_1005001_pt1 | contig 10357 bp, 7 predicted proteins | sample Stecom2011_FD_187523 | JGI IMG/M metagenome (GOLD analysis project Ga0209075, IMG submission 187523) | Agricultural soil microbial communities from Utah to study Nitrogen management - Steer compost 2011 (SPAdes) (version 2) | ecosystem: Environmental > Terrestrial > Soil > Agricultural land...
AGGTTTCGTCGGTGGGTTTCAATAGTAAGGGGACTAACGAATATTTTTTCGGCTATCTCCAGTGAAGTCATGCCTTTGGCCAGTAGTTGAAGGATTTCATGTTCACGTCTGGTCACCTTGGGAAGGTCGGTAGATTCGGAGGTCTTGATGATCTCTTTTACATCTTGGCTCAGTGCGGTATAGCCTTCCACGGCTTCCCAAATACATTTTACCAGTTCATCCGCAGACGCATTCTTCAAGATATAGCCTGAAGCGCCGCTTTGGAGCATGCGCTGGATGATGCTGTTTTCATTATTGTTGCTAATAGCGATCACCTTACAGTCAGGGAAGTCTTTATTGATCTTCATGCAGGCTTCTATGCCATTCATATCAGGCATATTGATATCCATCAGCACGAGGTCAACCAGATGGTTCTCCATATATTTCAGCCCTTCAGTGGCGGAGGTAAAAGAAGACAGTAACACAATGTTGCTTTCGTTTTGGAGGATATGCGAAAAGCCCTGGAGGACGATCGGATGGTCGTCGATGATAATAACCGAAATGCTACTTTTCATGTAAAGGAATTTCTATAGAAAAAGTAGTCCCTTCTCCCGGTTTGGAATTGATTTCTACCGTACCTTGCAATAAATTGACCCTATTTCGGATATTAGTTAGGCCGATACCGTTTTTTTGTTGCACCAAAACAGCATCAAAACCTTTCCCATCATCTTCTACAGTAATATAGAGGCGGTCTTCATTTTCGCTGCATTGAATCATGACGGAGTTGGCTTCTGCATGTTTAATCGCATTGGTCAATAATTCCTGTACTATTCGATATACTGTGATCTGCAAAGCTTGGTCGTAGGTACTGCGAAGGTTAAATGCTTCAAAAACTACGGCTGTCTTCTCAGAATTCAGTGATTTACACAGGTCGGAAAGGGCGGGCTCCAATCCCATATAGATCAGCGACTCGGGCATCATGTTCCGTGCGATTCTTCTCAATTCATCCACGGATTGATCCAGTTGATGGATGACTTTATAGATTTCCATATCCGGTTGGATTAAATGGTTGTTTTGTTTTTCTTTCGAGACGATAGAGGAAAGCTTGAGCTTCACGCCTGCCAGCATGCCGCCTAGCCCGTCATGCAGGTCTCTTGCGATTCGGTTTCGTTCCTGTTCCTGGCCTTGCAGCATGGCATTATAGGTGGTCAATTGCTCCCTTTGCCTGATGGACTTGAGCTCTTGTTGATGTATAAGCTCGTTTTGTTCAAGGGTTCTTTTTTTGTTTTTGTACAGTCTCCATCCGAAGAAGGCCAGCAACAAGACGATCAACAAGACGGAAACCAATAATACCAAAAGCAGTTTGTTTTTTTCAAGGCTCAATTGCTGTTGTTGGTTTTCACTTTTAAGTTTTAAGATTTCATTTTCCTTTTCTGCAGACTGGTACCTTTCTTCGAGTTCAAGAATTTTCAATGCTGCGCCTTGCTCAAAGATGCTGTCGGCCAAGACAACATAGTCATGGAGCCATTGGTAAGCGGAGGAATAATTGCCCAGTCGCGCATCGATAAGAGCCAGCTCCTTTAAGTGCAGCATGCGGTTATGGCTGAGGGAGGATAATTTCTCTAGCTCATACGATTCCAACAAAGTGGCTTTTGCTGAGGCAAAATCTTCAATCTCTTTGTATAGAGCATATTTTTCGAACAGAATGGAAGATACGGTCCGGTTGTCAAAGTACTGTCTGGCCAATTGCAATCCTTTATCCAACTGCTGGATGGATTCCCGCCATCTTTTTTGGTGTCTGTAATAGGTGCCCGAGGCACCATAATATACAGGGACATAAAGGGAATGCGGGATAATGTCCGACTGGACCTTAGCGCTGTCCAGGTAAAGTTGCGCATCGGGAAAGTTCCTACGATAGATGGCGTTTTTGGCGGCATTGACAAAGGTTGTCAGCTTCTCCTCGTTGGCCTGTGGAAAATGGGAAAGCGACTTTATGGCCTTTCTATAGTATTCATCGGCTTTGTTATAGTCCGTAATGTTCATTAGGATAAGGGCAACATTTTGGTAATTGTTAGCGACTAAGATGCTGTCTCCCGCCTTTTTGGCAAAAGGAATCGATTGGTTCAACAGGATTTTGGTATACTCCTCTTCCTGGTCTTGTCTTTGCAACAGCGCCCCGTAGTTGTTCCACAGCTTGGCCCTAAAGCGATAGGCTTGGGGAGATGAAACGTTCTGCAGCCATTTTTCTGCTTCCATATATTCGCTTTTTCCCCGCTCGATTTGTCGGTCAAAGTAAATACCACCAGCATAAAAATGAAGCAAGCCCTGATAATAGGGGTCTCCAGAAGGTATCAGCTCTCTTGCCTGTCGGAGATACTGAAATGCTGTAGCGGTATCCCGATCAGACCAAAAATTGCTCAATTCCAGATACCCGCTGATTTTCAAGGAATCTGATTCGGCCGTTTCGGCAAGAAGTAGCAAGCTATCAGCATAGATCTGTTCAATGCTGTCCGTTTGGCTAAAAGAAGAAAATCCACCAACAAATATCCCTATTGAAACAATTACATTTTTCATCATCCCTTAAAAGTAATGTCTCCCCTTTCTAATTGAACAAAAGAATCCACTTATTTCGTAGATTCGTTGTTCTGACTGCGGAACTCCAAACCATGCTACAGGGAGTCGGCAGCCCGGACCGAAGTCCATGCGGTAGGCGCGGCTACCTAGAACATCGGTGATCTTAACCCAATCCCTTTTAAGGTAAGTACGTGTATCATTTAAACAAAGGGGATTAAGCATGGTAAAATCAAATCTTAATCCCCCTTCATTTTTTTAACGGTGGCACGCACCTCCTTGTAGCTGACTGATAGGTACTGTTAATTTTTTAGCGTAAAACGTAACCCGAATCCAAACCGGGCTGCCAAAAATTCGCTTTCGCTTTGGTAGAGCATAAATTTCGGTCTCCAATCCAGAAACAGGTCGATCGGAATGTTGTCCAGCTTGTAATCCAATCCGGCTGCAGGCACTATGCCAAATACTGTATCACCACCACCATCAGGAAAAGCTAAGGCGCCTCCCAAGCCGATATACCATTGTAGGCCCTGTGCCTCCTGTACCGGCTGGTGATATTGATACATCAATTGCAATATAGTCAATCCTGTTCCAAATTGTAAAGAGGCTTCTCCCGCCTGGTTGTTATCGAAAAAGTGTTTGACATGTGGCCCTACTAGCGTTCCTCCATCTCCTACATCAACCAATAGGCCCACTCCTGTTCTATAGCTGGATTGTGCCTGGACGGACTGCATACCCAGAAATGCGCCCAGCATACAAAGAAAAATTTTAGATAGCGTGTTGAATTTCGTAAGTGATTTCATGTTTGTTTTTATTTTAGATAAAAATAATTGAAAGTGTTATTTGGTAAATATGAGTGAAATTGGTGCTTCATCCATGTTGATGTCCACGCTCAGTTGGCCATCCTCCAGCGCAAAAATGGCAGGCTCTCTTTGCCCTTCTTCCACGACATAATAGGTCCCGTTGTCATTACCCCATTCAATAGAGGCGGTTTCCGTTTGGCAATTGGTACTGCCTTCTTGCGGGGGAGCGGATAAGGAAAGGACCATGGTGGTCTGTGTGACGTTCAATTTGCTGTCTTTAAGACAGGATTGATCGGAAATATCAATGACCTGGCCATTCTGTTCTAGAGCAACCATCTTCCACTGGCCCATTAGGGGGTCGTTCAAATTAGGTTCTTCATCTTCTTTGTCAGAACAGGAGAAAGCAGCAAAAGCGGCAATCATGACTATTAAAACATGTCTTTTCATGGTGTAGTTGTTAAAGTGAATCGCTTTGTAATCTCTAGACAAAGTTAAAGCTTCAGAAAGCACCAAAACATCCACGGAAACCAGTATTTTTATTGTAGATTTTAAAGCAATGCGGAAAAGAGCAAGGTGATATGGCTTTCAGGGGAATATCCGCTATAGATTAAGATTACATTGAATAAAGTTTAAACTCTACGGCAGTTAATCAATATAGGCACCAATTAAATTGATCCTTATGAAAATGAATGGGCAACGTTTGGGAAAGTTCTTTGTAGTAATGTTGATCCTCGCAACAGGGTGCGGACAAAAACCTGTGGATCAGCCGGAAAACACCCTGGAGAAATTACCCAACATCGTGATCATCAATATGGACGACTTGGGCTACGGCGATGTGGGGGCTTATGGTGCTACGGAAATAAAAACTCCCCATATGGATCGATTAGCCAAAGAAGGGTTGCGGTTTACAGATGGCTACGCCAGTTCATCGACCTGCACACCCAGCCGATACGCCTTGCTCACAGGTATTTACCCCTGGAGAAACAAAAATGCTAAAATTCTCCCCGGCACAGCTCCTTTACTGATTGACACAGCCCTTGTCACAGTCCCAAAAATGCTAAAAAAAGCAGGTTATGCCACGGGCGTGGTGGGTAAGTGGCATTTGGGACTAGGAAAGGGGCATGTGGACTGGAACCAAAAAATCTCTCCCGGACCCCATGAAGTCGGCTTTGACTATTCTTATATTATGGCAGCTACGCAGGATCGTGTCCCCACCGTGTACATTGAAGATGGTCAGGTAGTAGGACTTGATCCCAATGATCCAATCACCGTTAACTACCAAAGAAATTTTGAGGGCGAGCCGACGGGAAAGGAAAATCCAGAACTTCTTAAAATTAAATGGCATCATGGCCATGATCAAAGTATCATCAATGGAATTTCCAGGATCGGGTATATGAAGGGCGGAGAAAGCGCCAAATGGATAGATGAAGACATGGCGGACACTTTTTTGGACAAGGCCAACCAATACGTGAAAGCGCACAAAAACCAACCCTTTTTTCTTTATTATGCCTTCCAACAACCCCATGTCCCTAGGACGCCGCATCCGCGATTTGTGGGCACATCCGGTATGGGTGCACGCGGAGATGTTATTGTAGAAGCAGACTGGATACTGGGGAAATTTTTGAACACATTGGAGGAAGAGGGCTTGATGGAGAACACCCTGATTATTTTCACCAGTGACAATGGCCCCGTTGTAAATGATGGATATTATGACGGAGCGGTTGAAAAATTGGGAAACCACCTGCCATCGGGCCCACTGCGGGGTGGCAAATACAGTCTTTTTGAAGCGGGGACAAGGGTGCCGTTTATTGCTTACTGGAAAGGAAAAATCAACCCGGGGGTGTCTGAGGCCTTGATCTGCCAGATTGACTTCTTGGCCTCCCTGGCGGACTTGGCGGGTGTGGAAGTCAATGCCCAAGACAGCCACAATCTAATGGACGTGCTATTAGGGACAAGCAAAGAGGGGCGGGAAGAACTGGTCATAGAAGCAACTACCCGCACCGCCTTTCGGAAAGGCGATTGGGTAATGATTCCTCCTTACGAAGGACCCGCAATCAATCCCCATGTAAATATTGAGTTGGGAAATGCTGGGGACTATCAACTGTACCATCTTAAAGATGATCTAGGTCAGCAAAATAACCTTGCGCCAAGCGAAAAGGATAAGTTAGAAGAAATGATTGCTGCTTTTGAGAAAATAAAAAGTGGCACTTCACAGGAAGTAGAGGCATTGAAGCTCGAGTAATGGCTTTGGCTTTCCATGCATCTAGGATATGTTGCATGAAAAACCCGGTATAGAAAATCTATACCGGGTCAAGTTTAGGCAAAATACCGGAAGCTATCCCCAGGGTTAGAATCCCTCATTCTGCACCAAGTTTCGATTGTTATCAATTTCCCTTTGTGGAATGGGCAGCAGTAGGTGCTTATCGGCAAAGGTCTTCCCAAAAAGATTGGTGTGCCCCACAAAATTTTCCCATTGCTTGGTCTCATCATTACGGACCATTCGCGTTCTGATCATATCAAACCACATTTTGTTTTCGAATGCCAGCTCGAAATACCGTTCTGCCCACACTGCTTTCTCGAATTCATCGATGTTGGTAGTAGTCACGGGAGGGAGGTTGGCGCGGTCACGAATGGCATTTAGGCTGTTGCTTGCCAAGGTATTGGGAGCTCCTTCTGCCCTGTTTGATGCCTCGGCATACATCAATAATACGTCTGCATAACGATAAACCGTAAAATTAAGCTCTGCTCTGGAATCACTGTCAATGGCTTGCTTGTCAAAATACTTATAGATGAAATACCCACCCAAACTCAGGCTGTCTCTCCTCGGGTCATTTTCGGGATAGTCATTGGGATGTCCCTTGTAATAGGTGTAGTAGAATTGCTTTTCCTCTACACGCTTATCGCCTTCTTCGTAACTCTCCACAAATTCTCTTTTTGGGACCAAGCCTCCATACTCATCCGTATAAGCCGCTATCCCCCTAAAGGCAGGCAGCGTAACGGGAGTCAAACCATTCTCACGAATAGTTTTGGCATGCTGCACCTGTAAAATAAATTCCCGCTGGTTCCTGTTAGCGGTGTTGATCATGTCTCTATATTCGGGAAACAGTGAAAATCCACCCTGTTCAATTACTTCTTTGGAACGTTTGGCCGATTCAGCATAGTATGGGTCTCCACCCTGAACAGGGTAACCTGCATAAGTGAGGTAAACATCTGCCAAGATAGACTTGATCGCCCCCATGGAGATTTTCCCGGTCGCATCCTGCCACGGCAAACTGGACTTCTCGGCTTCCAACAGATCGGGGATGATGATTTCATCATAGATCTCTTTTACCGGTGACTTCTCAGCCTGCACTTCATCCAGATTTTCAGGGTTTTGGGTGATTTTTGGCACATCCCCAAACATTCTTACCAGATAGAAATAATATAAGGCCCTCATGGTCCTCACTTCCGCCAGATAGTTGGTCCGGTTAGCCTCCGTCAAGGTGGTTATTTCATTAATCTTAACCAATGCAAGGTTGCATCTCGATATTCCCTGGTACATCCCACTCCACCAGTTGTCAATGTAGAAGGCTCTTGCATCGTAAGTCAGTTCGTTAAACTTAAATGCCTCGGTTTGGGAATTGCCATCTGCTTTTCCCGTCATGAACTCCATCAGGGAGGCGTTGTTTCCACCCCATCCTCCGCCACCGTTGTTTAGAACAGTGATTCTGGCATATGCTGAGTTGACAAAAGCCCTTGCCACATCTTCACTGGACACATCTGAGCCGGTGGTAAGCGAGCCGGTGGGATTTTCTTCAAGAAAATCGGCACAAGCAGTGGAGAAGGCAAGTGTTATCACCAAAAGAATTATCTTATAATTAAATATGTTTTTCATCTTCGTATTATTTAGAAAGAAACATTTACGCCTACGTTGAAAGTCCTTGGTTTTGGATACTGGAAGAATTCGATATTCTGCGTCAGGCTCCCTCCAAATGTGGTGGCTTCAGGGTCATATCCCGTGTAATCGCTTACGACAAATAGATTTTGAACGCTTCCGTAAATCCTGGCTCTTTGCAGCCCCAATTTTGTAACCTTAACAGTGGGCACAGAGTACCCCAACACAAAGTTTTGCCCTCTGATGAACGAGCCATCTTCCATCCACCAATCGTCCATATGCGTGTCATACCCGGCATTGTAATGCCTGATTTGTGCGATGTAGGTGTTTTGGTTTTCCGGGGTCCAAGCGTTCAGTACGGTAGCCATGGAGTTGGCAATCGCCTGACGGTCTTCCACGGAATGTTTGGTAGCATTGACGATATTGACGCCTTGGACAAATCGAATATCAAAGGTGAAATCAAAGCTCTTGTAGGTGAATGTGTTGGAAATATTCATCGACCATTTGGGATAGGCATTGCCGATGATTGTTTCATCACGGGCATCCAAAATACCATCGTCATTCAAGTCGGCCCATTTCAAATCCCCAGGTAACCGGTCGAATTTGGCAGCTTCGTCCGCTTCGGCAGTACCCCAGGTACCAAGTCTCTTATATCCCCAGAAGGAGCCTATCGATTCTCCTACACGCAGGATATTGGTCTGCCCCAAAAACCAGGGCCCAGGGAAGATGTCGTCATTGTTCACACCAAGCTTTAGGACCTTGTTGCGGTTGGCTGCCCAGTTGATATTGCTGCTCCAGCTAAAATCGGCCTTGTCGATGTTGACTGAATTCACCATCAATTCCAAACCTTTGTTTTCAACAGAGCCTATATTTTGGGTCACGGTGCTAAGACCCGTAGACCATGGGATAGGCGCGCTCAACAAGAGGTCGTTTGTCTTTTTGTAATAAAGATCGGCTTCAAAAACAACCCTGTCCTCCCAAAGACCGACTTCAAGACCTAAATCGAATTGGTTCGTGACTTCCCATTTTAAGTCAGGATTTCCGAAGCTGGTGCGGGATATCCCGGTTTGTCTTTCTCCTCCCAACAATACGGTCTCGGTACCTAGGAACTGAAGAGAATTAAAAGATCCTATTTCTTGGTTTCCGGTAGCGCCGGCACTGGCACGAAGCTTCAGGTTGCTGATGGAAGATGACTCAAAAAATCCTTCTTCAGAAATCCTCCAAGCTGCACCGAAGGAAGGAAAGAAAGCAAATCGGTTGTTTCTCCCGAATTTGGAAGAACCATCAAAGCGGCCTGTAGCAGTAAAGATATATTTGTCCGCAATATTGTAGTTGACACGGCCGAAATAGGAATTCAACGACCAGCCACTGTCTCCCGAGTTCAAGCCGCTCCTCACATTACCTACCCCCAAATTGTGCCATCCGTAAAAATCGTCGATGAAATTTTCTGCAGAGGCGAATACACTTTCTCCGTACGATTCCTGCCAGGAAAGTCCAAGTAAGGCGTCTATTTTATGGTTACTGAACAGATCTTTTTTGAAAGTGAAATAGTTTTCACTTTGCCAGTAGATCCCGTTTCCGGCATTGATATCAGCATATCCTTTTTGGTTGGCTGAAAAGCCATTTAACCCACGCCCGGAATAATGGTTGCTTTTATAGGAATTCACCTCATAACCCAGACTGGATTTGAAGTTTAAGTTGGGCGTAATGTCAACATGGACATATAGGTCCCCCAGGATCTGGTTCCTGTTGTGGAGTCTTTGCCTTTCGTCTGTAAGACGCACAGGATTTTCGCCACCCTCCATGCCCGGCCAGTCAGCGTTGCTTCCCCAGCTACCGTCAGGGTATTTTACCGGGACGATGGGCACAGCTTCCATAACCATCCTAGGTACATTTAACGCGCCGGAGTTGTCGTCAACAATTCTTTGTTGGCTAAGCAGCCCGGTGATGGATCCGCCGACTCTTAACCAGTCCTTAACCCGGTTGTCTAGTGTGAAACGGATGTTTCCCCTTTTATTATAGGAATTTCTCATGATTCCGTTTTGATCGGAATAGCCGAATGATACGCTGTAAACGGTTTTCTCCGCCCCGCCTTGAATGTTAATATGGTGATTTTGGGCGTAAGCTGGTCTGTATATCAGCTCCTCCCAATTGGTGTTGTACCTGGGATTGCCGTTCGAATCGAAGAGTTCTGGAAAATTGGCGACATTGTTAGGCTGATACCTTCCGTCGGCAAATCCCGCAGGATCAAATTTCTCCGCATTGGCAAAGGCGAGGTTATACACCTGCATAAACTCATTCGCATCGAGTGCGGCAATCCGTTTTGCTGGCACGCTGTAGGAACCAAAGCCGTCATAGGAGACGACGGTTTTACCTTCCAAACCCCGTTTGGTCGTGATGATGATCACACCATTCGCTCCACGCGCCCCATAGATTGCAGTCGAAGAGGCGTCTTTCAACACTTCGACGGATTCAATATTGTTGGGGTCCAGAAAATTGGCATTGATCCCGATAACACCATCCACTACGAACAAAGGATCAACCCCCGAGTTAATGGAATTAATTCCCCGGATTCGAATCCTGGATGGTTCCCCGGGAGCTGCGGTATTGGCATATACGTCAACGCCTGGAATTCTGCCCTGTAAAGCCTGACTCACATTGAAAGACTGTCGGTCCAGGAGTTTTTCCGCTTTGATGCTGGCCACCGCTCCGGTCAAATCGGACTTCTTTTGGGTACCATAACCTACTACCACCACCTCTTCAAGGCTCGCGATGTCCTCTTCGAGTGAGATGTTAATGATGGAACGGTTGTTCACGGAGACTTCCTGTGAAAGATATCCTATGGAGGAAAAGACAAGTATGTCGTTGCTGTTAGGGACATCGATCACGTACTTGCCGTCAAGATCCGTAGTAGTTCCTGTACTGCTTCCTTTTATTACGATAGTGACTCCCGGCAATGTCTCTCCACTCGCTTGGGAGGTGACCGTACCTGATACAGTCACGGGGATGTCGTCGGCCCATGCTATACTTGTGACAGAGCATTGCAGCCAAAAGCCTAACAGAACAAATCTTGCTACGCTTAGCCAGGGTAAAGGTTTACATTTCATAGGAATTGGGTTTATTATGATGAACA
>Ga0209075_1005002_pt1 | contig 10355 bp, 5 predicted proteins | sample Stecom2011_FD_187523 | JGI IMG/M metagenome (GOLD analysis project Ga0209075, IMG submission 187523) | Agricultural soil microbial communities from Utah to study Nitrogen management - Steer compost 2011 (SPAdes) (version 2) | ecosystem: Environmental > Terrestrial > Soil > Agricultural land...
CACCATACTGTTTGCGTTTACTGGCAAAGGTAAAGGTTAGGTTTTGCTTCGCACGGGTAATACCAACATAGGCCAAACGGCGTTCTTCTTCGATGGTATCGGCTTCAATACTGGAGCGGTGCGGCAGAATTTCTTCTTCCATGCCCATGATATACACACTGGGAAACTCCAAACCTTTAGAGGCGTGCAGGGTCATCATCTGTACTCCTTCAGCGCCATCTTCGTCTTCTTCTTGACGCTCGAGCATATCGCGTAAAACCAGCTTAGCGATCGCTTCTTCAATGGTCATCTCGCCTTCGTCATCGCGCTCCAAGGTGTTTTTTAGCGCATCAATCAGAAACCAAACGTTACTCATCCGGTATTCGCAGGCTTTTTCGCTGGAGCTGTTTTGCCGGATCCAGTTTTCGTAATCAATATCAAGGATCATTTCTTTTAGCGCAGCAATCGGATCTTCGCTAAAACAGCGTTGGCGCAGCTTATCCATATAATGTTTAAAACGTGCTAAACGCTCGGTGTAGCGCGCGTTTAAATGCTCGCCTAAGCCTATTTCTGCGCAGGCTTCGTACATGGAGACCTGACGTTCGGCGGCATAGTTACTGAGCTTTTCCAGAGTGGTAGAACCAATCTCACGGCGCGGTACGTTAATCACACGTAAGAAAGCATTGTCATCATCTGGATTGACCAGTAAGCGAAAGTACGACATCAAGTCTTTCACTTCTTGGCGACCAAAGAAGCTGGTGCCTCCCGATAAACGGTAGGGGATTTTATGCACCTGCAGCTTCAATTCCATGATTTTGGCTTGATAGTTACCACGGTATAAAATCGCAAAATCACTGTAAGGGCGTTGAGTACGCATGTGCTCGGTGAGAATTTCGATGGCAATGCGTTCGGCTTCAGCGTCTTCATTACGGCAGCGAATCACGCGGATTTCATCGCCATGGCCCATTTCACTCCAAAGCTCTTTGGTAAACACGTGCGGATTGTTAGCGATGAGGATATTGGCGCATTTAAGAATACGACTGGTGGAGCGATAGTTTTGCTCCAGCATAACGATTTTTAGCGAAGGAAAATCCTCTTTGAGTTGCATCAGATTTTCCGGTCGCGCACCACGCCAGGCATAAATCGATTGGTCGTCATCGCCAACCACGGTGAACTGCGCGCGCTCAGTCACCAGTAGTTTGACCAGTAAATACTGGCTGGTATTGGTGTCTTGGTATTCATCCACCAACATATAACGGATGCGGTTACGCCACTTATCCAATACCTCTGGATGGTTTTGAAAGAGTTTGACCGGTTGAAAAATCAGGTCATCAAAATCCACTGCATTGTAGGCTTTGAGTGTGCGCTGGTAATGGCTGTAAACGATGGCTGCGGTTTGTTCCTTGCCGCCGCGCGCCAGTTCTAAAGCTTCTTCTGGCAGGACTAAATCATTCTTCCATTTACTGATCTGGTTTTTAACTTCATCGGCGCCATCATCACCGGCGTATTCTTTTTGCATAATGTCAGTGAGTAGGTTTTTAACATCGGAATCATCAAAAATAGAGAAGCCGGGTTTGTAACCGAGCAGCGCATGCTCACGGCGGATAATGTTTAGACCTAAGTTGTGAAAAGTGGACACGGTTAGACCATGACCTTCCGCACCGCGTAATAAAGAGGTGACGCGCTCTTTCATTTCCCGTGCGGCCTTATTGGTAAAGGTCACCGCGACGATATGCCGAGCTGAGATACCGCATTGCTGAATTAAATAAGCAATTTTACGGGTGATCACGCTGGTTTTTCCTGAGCCAGCACCGGCCAGCACCAGCATCGGGCCGCTGATGTAATTGACTGCTTCTTGTTGGCGGGGATTGAGCTTAGACATGAACAGACCGCTAGGATGTAAAGCCGTTATTCTAGCATTGAAGTCGCCGGTCGAGGATCAATCGGCATGCATTGCCTCTGTTTACAGACCTGTGCCGAGACGGTTGCAGCACAGGTAACAGAATAAAAAGGCGCTCTGATGAGAGCGCCTTGGTTGTCGAGCAGTAAAATTAACGTACGACGTGCAAGAAGTGCATGTGCTGTTCGTACTGATCGAGAATGTCATCAATCACTTCTTCACGCGACCAGCCCATGATGTCATAGTCTTGGCCGCCTTCAAGTAAGTGCACTTCGGCACGGAAGTACTTACGTTCTTCGCGATCCTCTTCTTCATCATCGGGCATAATAAAGTCAGGTTGCACATAAGCACGCGGGCGTATTTCGTAGACGAAGTTGACCTCGGCGTTGTGCTGCACTTCGATCTTGCTGCGCTTGTCATCGCCGCTAATCACTTCAACAGCATAACCTTGTTTACGCAGCTCAACGGCTACTTCTTCAAATCCTGGGAGTACCACTTCATCAATAAAACGATTGACGTGAGATCGGCGTGGAAACATCACCATGCTGCGTAAACGACGCTGCCAACCGCCTGCGCTTTTGTGTTGGCGCGAGTAGTGCGTAGCACTTTGATGCCTGAGTACGCGTTTAGTTGAGTCAATGTGTAAGGCTTTAAATAAACCCCAAATAGCTATCAATAAGATAATTGAGAAGGGCAAGGCGCTGGCAATAGTGGCTGTTTGTAATGCACCTAAACCACCGCTCAGTAACAGGGTAATGGCTACTATGCCGGTTGATGAGGCCCAGAACACGCGCTGCCACAATGGTGTTTGTGTTTTGCCGCCAGAAGCCAGCATGTCAATCACTAACGAACCTGAGTCGGCTGAGGTGACAAAGAACAATATCACCATAAATACTGCCACCATCGACAGTAAACTGGAGAATGGGAAGTGTTCTAAGAAAGCAAACAGTGCTAAAGAGCTGTCAGCGCTGACGGTGTCCGCTAAGCTGGTGAGCCCTTTATTCATGATCAGATTAATCGCACTGTTACCGAACACAGTCATCCAGATTAAAGTGAAGCCAGTCGGTACTAATAACACGCCAGTGACAAACTGACGGATGGTGCGGCCACGTGATACCCGTGCGATAAACATACCGACAAAAGGTGACCAAGACATCCACCAGCCCCAGTACAGCAAGGTCCAGCCGCCGAGCCAATCGGTTGGATCATAGGCGTAGAGATTAAATGTTTTATTCACAATGTCGGATAAGTAACCGCCCGTATTTTGCACAAAGCTTTTTAGCAGCAACGCTGTTGGGCCAAGCACTAATACCAAGGTTAATAAGATTACCGCGAGTAATAAGTTGAGCTCAGATAGACGTCGAATGCCTTTATCTAAGCCGGTGGCCACCGATAAGGTTGCCAGTGCGGTGATGCCGATAATCAGTACGACTTGAATATTGGTACTGATAGGCAGATCAAATAAGTAGTTAAAACCACTATTAATTTGTAAAACGCCATAACCCAAAGACGTGGCGATACCAAATACGGTACCAATAATCGCAAAGATATCGACAGCGTGGCCAATCGGCCCGTAAATACGTTCGCCAATTAACGGGTAAAGGGCTGAACGTAAAGTCAGTGGTAAGCCATGGCGGTAAGAGAAAAAGGCCAGAATTAACGCGACAATTGCGTACACCGCCCAAGCATGCAAGCCCCAGTGGAAAAACGTCAGCTTCATCGCTTCGCGTGCTGCTTCTACAGTATTGGGATCGCCAACCGGTGGCGCAATAAAGTGCATTACCGGCTCCGCAACGCCAAAGAACATCAGACCAATACCCATGCCTGCAGAAAACAGCATGGCGAACCAAGTGATGTTTTTGTAATCAGGCTCGCTGTGGTCAGGGCCGAGCTTAATGTCACCGTAGCGACTGGCGGCGAGGAAAATGGTGCTGAGTAAAATGATTGCAACCGCAAGAATGTAGAACCAGCTGACATTTTCTAAAATCCAGCTTTGCAGTTGGCCAAAAAAATCTTGTGCTGTAACGGGGAAAATACTAGCGAAGAGAACGAGAGCAGTGATCAGAGCAGCGGAACCATAAAACACAGGGGGATTAATGGTGACGCTGCGTTGGCTGGGTGTTTCCATGGAAGCTCCTTAAGGGTGCTAAATGACACATGTCGCATAATGATAGCAGTTTGCTGGTTGTCAATTTTATAAAGCCTATGTTGCTGATGTCTAATTACCTTATAAATCTATGGTTTTTAGCTAAAAAAGCCCCCAATCTTGCTTGATAACGATTGGAGGCTCTATGCATCAGCAGATCGGCTGGTGAAGGCTTAGTCTGTGTGCGAGGTCAGTAACGCAGGTTTTTCTTTGCGTGAACGTGATTCGAGCTGTTCCAATTGCTCAAGGCTTGGCAAACGCTCGCCTTTACGAATAATCAAAGGCTGTGGAGCGCTACGAGCTTCACGAACAGCAGGCGTCTCATTAGCACCGACATAGCGGCTGTCTTCACGACGTGGGCTATTGCGTGGTTTGTTTGCTGGTCTGCGCTTATCCGCTGCAGCTGGTGCGCTGCCACTGCGCTCTTGGCGTGCAGGGCGAGCAGTGCGTCCGGCGGTAGCTGTAGCCGCAGTTGCAGGCGCGCTACTGTTTGGACGACGGCCACGGCCTTTACCTTGATACGGACTGACGTAATCAACGCTGTTACCAAAGTTATCAATGGCATCATCGAGAAAAACTTCTGGGTCACGGTTAGCCGGTAACGTAGGCGCAGCAGCCGTTGCTGTGGCTGGACGCCCATTGCGCGTGTTGCGCGGATTACGTGCGCGTTGGCCTGGCTTAGCGGCAGTACTGCCTTCACTGCGTTCAGTTGAACGTGCTTCAGGGCGCTTGCCTCTTGGCTTGTCAGTGCTGCTGGTTTTATCTGCTGCAGCACGCGGTGCATTACGACCTGTGCCGCTACCACGTGTTGGGCGTGGTGCGCGCGGCTCAGCTTTTTCAATCACCACAGTGCTTGGGTCGAAACCTAAAGAATCACCGTCTTCGATATTTTGACGGGTCATGCGCTCAATGCTTTTCAGCAAACGCTCTTCGTCTGGGGCAACCAGCGAAATCGCTTGGCCAGCACGGCCAGCACGACCGGTACGACCGATACGGTGCACATAGTCTTCTTCAACGTTAGGTAATTCAAAGTTAACCACGTGCGGCAGTTGGTCAATGTCTAAACCGCGCGCAGCAATATCAGTAGCAACGAGGATGCGAACGCTACCGGCTTTAAAGTCAGCCAAAGCCTTGGTGCGTGCATTTTGGCTTTTGTTGCCATGAATTGCCGCAGAAGGTAGACCGTTTTTATCCAAGTACTCAGCGAGGCGGTTAGCGCCATGCTTAGTACGGGTGAACACCAGAACTTGCTCCCACGCGCCGAGAGTAATCAAGTGAGCGAGCAGGGCGCGTTTGAGTGACGCTTGAATACGGAACACGCGCTGTTCAATACGCTCAACCGTGGTGTTGGGCGGCGTGACTTCAATGCGCTCAGGGTTGTGGAGCAAACGACCCGCTAAGTTGGTGATGTCTTGCGAGAAAGTCGCAGAGAACAACAAGTTTTGGCGTTTGCTCGGCAATTTAGCTAAGACTTTTTTCACGTCATGGATAAAGCCCATATCAAGCATACGGTCGGCTTCATCTAAGACTAAAATTTCAACACCGCTTAAATCAATTTTGCCTTGATTGACCAAGTCTAATAAACGACCTGGGCAAGCGACTAAAACATCCAGACCTTTGGCGACCGCGTTGACCTGCGGATTCATGCCAACACCGCCAAAAATACAGGCGCTGACAAAAGGTAAATCGCGGGCATACAGTCTAAAACTGTCATGCACTTGCGCAGCCAGTTCACGTGTTGGGGTTAATACCAAAACACGGGGCTGACGCGGACGGTGGCGCTGCTCGCGGTCAGGCTTACCGTTAGGAAACAGAATTTCTAAAATAGGCAGAGCAAAACCGCCAGTTTTACCGGTACCGGTTTGTGCGGCAACCATGAGGTCGCGACCTTGTAGTGCCGGAGGAATCGCCAGTAATTGCACAGGCGATGGAGATGTATAGCCGGCAGCTTCAACGGCATTAACCAGAGCCTGAGATAGGCCTAGTGAGGAAAAGGACATGCAGTCTTCCTGTTGTCGGCGACCCGCCGACTTTGGGGCGCAAAATTATAAATGCTCCATACAAGTGCATAAAAAGTATGCACTCCATCCACGAATCATGTCCTGCGCTGGGCATAAAACTGGATGGAGGTATATCGCTATAGTGGCCTGGTGGCCTTTTTTCAGCGGTTAAGCTTGAGATTATCCCAAACAGCTAAACTGGGTTCAGCTTGATTAAGTGTGTAGAAGTGCAAACCCGGCGCGCCACCTTCTAGTAGGCGTTCGCACATGTTGGTAATGACTTCTGCACCGAAGGCTTGAATGCTTGCTGTGTCGTCGCCGTACGCTTCCAGTTGTTTGCGTATCCAGCGCGGTAGCTCAGCACCACAAGAATCAGAAAAGCGTGCCAATTTACTGTAATTGGTAATCGGCATAATGCCTGGCACGATTGGGATATCAATGCCAAGTTTACGCGCTCGATCAACAAAATAGAAGTAACAATCGGCATTAAAGAAATATTGAGTGATCGCGCTATCAGCACCAGCCTGCACTTTGCGCGCGAAATTTTGCAAATCTACTTCAAAATCGCGGGCTTGTGGGTGCATCTCGGGATAAGCCGCCACTTCAATATAAAAGTGGTCGCCGGTTTCGTGGCGGATGAACTCGACTAACTCATTGGCGTAGCGCAACTCACCGTTGGCCATACCCATCCCGGATGGCAAATCACCACGCAGGGCTACAATGCGTTTAATGCCAGCATCTTTATACAAGTGCAGCAGTTCGCGTAAATCTTCTTTGCTGTCGCCGACACAGGATAAGTGCGGTGCAGTCGGGACTTTGATTTCGCCGTCTAATTGTAAAACGGTGTTCAAAGTACGGTCACGGGTTGAGCCGCCGGCACCATAAGTGCAAGAGAAAAACTCAGGGTTGTAAGTGGCCAGTTGCGTCGCCGTTGCCAGCAGCTTTTCATGGCCAGCATCGGTTTTGGTGGGGAAGAACTCAAAACTAATACGAGATTGATTGCTCATATAACACGTCCCTAAATGTCAAAGTGTCTGGGCAGCCGAAAGTGCAAAAGAGGCAGCTATGCCACCCCTTTTTTGCCACTTAGTAGCGGTAAGTTTCTGGCTTGTAAGGGCCGTCAACAGCAACGCCAATGTAATCGGCTTGCACATCAGTCAGGCGGGTTATCACCCCACCAAAACCTTTGACCATTTCTAGAGCAACTTCTTCGTCGAGTTTTTTTGGTAGCACTTCAACGGTTAACGCTGCAGCTTTTTGCTCAGCATTTAACTGGGCGAATTTACGCTCAAATAAGTGCATTTGCGCGAGTACTTGGTTAGCAAATGAGCCATCCATAATGCGGCTTGGGTGACCAGTAGCGTTACCGAGATTCACTAAACGACCTTCTGATAACAGAATCAAGTAATCGTCATTACGTGGATCGAACTTGCCAGCACCGGTGCGGTGAATTTTGTGCACCTGTGGCTTAACTTCTTCCCACGCCCAGTTTTTGCGCATAAATGCGGTGTCGATTTCATTGTCAAAGTGACCAATGTTGCAGACCACTGCACGTTTTTTCAGGGCTTTAAGCATGCCTGCATCACAGACATTGGCGTTACCTGTAGTGGTGACGATCAAGTCGATTTTGCCTAGCAGCGCTTTATCAATGCTGGCGTCGGTGCCGTCATTGTTACCGTCGATGTACGGTGAAACCAACTCGTAACCGTCCATGCAGGCTTGCATCGCGCAAATTGGGTCAACTTCAGAGACCTTAACAATCATGCCTTCTTGATTCAGCGATTGTGCTGAGCCTTTGCCCACATCACCGTAACCGATAACCAGAGCTTGCTTGCCTGACAGTAGGTTGTCAGTACCGCGCTTGATCGCATCGTTGAGGCTATGACGGCAACCGTATTTGTTGTCGTTTTTGCTTTTGGTGACGGAGTCGTTAACGTTGATGGCTGGTACTTTCAAAGTACCTTTAGCCAGCATGTCCAGCAGACGGTGTACGCCAGTGGTGGTTTCTTCAGTCACACCGTGAACGTTGTTCAATACTTGCGGAAAACGCTCGTGAAGAATTTCGGTTAAATCACCACCGTCATCCAAAATCATATTGGCATCCCAAGGCTGACCATCTTTAAGGATGGTTTGCTCGATGCACCAGACGTACTCTTCTTCAGTTTCGCCTTTCCAAGCAAACACTGGAATACCTGCAGCAGCAATCGCCGCAGCGGCTTGGTCTTGGCTTGAAAAGATGTTGCAGCTTGACCAGCGCACTTCTGCACCTAACTCCGTCAGTGTTTCAATCAACACAGCGGTTTGGATGGTCATGTGAATACAGCCGAGGATTTTTGCACCTTTAAGCGGTTGCTCACCCGCGTACTTAGTGCGCAAGCCCATCAAGGCAGGCATCTCAGATTCAGCAATAATAATTTCACGACGGCCCCAGTCGGCCAGTGACATGTCAGCAACTTTATAATCAGTAAAACCAGCAACAGCGCTCATAAAATGAGTTCTCCATTCGTAATTAGCGAATGGGCGCCGTTTGCAAATATGCAGTTGTCGAGACAACTGGAAGGCAACTGTTTCGAGCCTGACAGGAGAATCCTGCTGCAGCGCCCCTCGAATCTGTTGGTCACCACGGTTAGGCCTTGGTGCGGCGCTGATTATAGCGAGGCTTTGCTATTTGCCCAATAGCTAAGTGTTGAAGAATTGCTTTTGTCTTGAGTTATTTGTATTAAAGTGGCACTTCAACCTATAAAAATAATGAAAATAATGAAAGCAGGAGTGATTATGACCATTGCGTATTGGTGTGTTCTGGCAGCCATTATGTTGCCTTACGTTTCAACAGTCTGGGCGAAAGCCAGTGCTGGAAACTTTACCCCGAAAGACAATCATGATCCGCGGGCATTCTTGGCAACCGTACAAGGCGTATCTAAACGAGCTAATAATGCCCAGCAGAATGGTTTTGAAATCACTCCGGCGTTTGCTGCAGCGGTGATTATTGCGCATCTGGCCGCTGGCGCTGAGCAAGGACTGCTGGATCAGCTGGCAATAGCGTTTGTCTGCAGTCGAGCATTGTATACTCTGTGCTATATCGCCGATTGGGCAGTACTGCGCTCTCTGGTGTGGTTTGTTGGAGTCGGTTTGATTGTCAGTTTGTTTGTTGTGGCTGCCTAAGTTTGCCGAAGCTTATTCATTAGTTGTCCTAGCTGTTGCATCGCTTGCTCGCTACGCTCATCCCAAGGGTGGCCGTAGCTCAGGCGAATACAGTTTTTAAAGCGCTGAGTTGCTGAAAAAATAGGCCCCGGCGCTAAGCTGATACCTTGATGTAAGGCTTGCTGGAACAAGGTTAGAGAATCAATATTGTCTGGCAGTTCAAACCACAAGAAGTAACCACCTTGAGGTCTAGTGACGCGTGTTCCAGCTGGGAAATAGCGCTCAGCAGCATTCAGCATGGCGGCTTGTTGGTTTTCTAAAGCATGGCGTAGACGGCGCAAGTGCAAGTCATAGCCGCCATGTTGTAAATAATCAGCTAAGGCGGCTTGAGATGGGATAGCGGGTGAAATCGTCGTCATTAGACGTAGGCGTTTGATCTGCTCAGCAAAGCGTCCGGCCGCGACCCAGCCCACGCGATAACCCGGCGCTAAACATTTTGAGAATGAACTGCAATGCATGACTAAACCACTGCGGTCATAACTTTTGATCGAGCGTGGCGTAGTGCTGGTGAAATACAGTTCTGCATACACATCATCTTCAATGAGTGGCACTTGATATGTGCGAATAAGTTCGTAGAGCGCCTGCTTTTTCTCTTCATCCATGCTCGCGCCAATGGGGTTCTGCAAGCTGCTCATCAACCAGCATACTTTGATTGGCAGGCTGGCCAGAGCAGTTTTTAAACTGGCTAAATCAATCCCTTCACGCGGATGCACGGGTATTTCTACTGCTTTGAGTTGCAAGTGCTCAAGCATTTGTAAACAGGCGTAAAACGCCGGTGCTTCAATAGCAACTAAATCACCCGGCGCAGTGGTGCATTGCAAACATAAGCTGAGCGCCTCTAAAGCACCATTGGTAATAATCAGTTCATTGGGTGGTAAAAACATACCGTTGTGGCTGTAACGCAAAGCAATTTGTCGTCTTAGATTGGGATTGCCATCGGTCATATCACTAATAATGGCGTGTGCTGGCATCGTTTTCATGCTGCTGGATAGGCTGCGAGCCAAGCGTGCCAAAGGAAACAGTTCTGGGCTTGGAAAAGCGGAGCCGAAGGGAACAGTGCTAGCATCGCGTAAAGAATCCAAAACCGAGAAAATTAGCTCACTGACACCCACTTCATGGCTTTCAATAT
>Ga0209075_1005003_pt1 | contig 10353 bp, 12 predicted proteins | sample Stecom2011_FD_187523 | JGI IMG/M metagenome (GOLD analysis project Ga0209075, IMG submission 187523) | Agricultural soil microbial communities from Utah to study Nitrogen management - Steer compost 2011 (SPAdes) (version 2) | ecosystem: Environmental > Terrestrial > Soil > Agricultural land...
TATATAGAGCAAAGTATTGGTTATAACGCCAAAAGCGGCCAGTTTAATAGCGATACACAAGCGAGCATAAAACAAGGCCAACTCAACAGCGAAACCAAGGTGCGTATTTTACGTATTGATTTAACCCCCGCCGATGAAGACATTATTGCTAAGGCCAGCCAATCGTTAACCATGCCAGTTAGCACTGCATTGCGCGTAATTACCGATGGCGATAACAACTTAAAACTTACCGTGCCAGTGAAAGGCGACTTAAGCAATCCGGATGTGAAAATCAATAAAATCATGACCGGCGCCATCACCCAAGCGGTTAAAAACTCCGCCATGACTTACTTCAAATACGCCGTACAACCCTTTGGCGCCATACTTTTAGTATCACAAGCGATTAACGATAAAGTGCTACAAGCACGTTTTGAAGATGTGCGCTTTACCCCCGGCACCGCTGAGATGGTAGAAGAGCAAAAGGGTTATTTAGAAAAAGTCGCGCAAATGATTCAGGATAAAAAAGACTTCTCCATTATCGCCTGTGTAATAGTAACCGAAGAAGACTTCCTCGCTCGCCAAGGTGCGGCTACAGAAGCAGAACAAGAGAAGAAATACGTATGGGATGAAGAGAGCCAAGCCTTAGCCGCTAATCGCTTAGACTTTATCCGTTCGAGCTTAATACAGCAGCACGGTCTAAATAGCGAACAGATACAAAGCTGCAAACCTAGCATAGGCAAAGGCATACCGCGTGCGGTAATGGGTATTTAAGCAATACCCTTACACACTAACGCAGCATATTAAACGCAAAGAAAATCAAGCTAGCACCGGCTAAACGTTCCAGCCATAGAATCAAACGTGGCCTTTGCCTGATGGGCGCGGCCAGCTTTTTGGCTAAAGCGCAAAAAACAATGCCGTATACCAAGGTGATAACGGCCACAAGCAACGCCATTACCAACAGCGTTGTGAGTCCTTGATGGTAAACAGGGTCAATAAACTGTGGGAAAAAAGCCATATAAAAGATCAAGGCTTTAGGGTTTAACAAGGTAACCAATAAGCCATGCCAGATATAGCTGCCTTGGCGTATCGGTAATGCCGATACTGGCATTTCAGGCTGTTTAACTGGTGCGCGCAATAAGATTACGCCCATATAAAACAAATAGCCTGCCCCCACCCATTGCATCAGCTGAAACCACTCAGGGTAACGAATCAACAATGCGGCGACACCGCCAGTTGCCAGCCATAATATAATTTGATCGCCGATAATCACGCCCAGTGTGGCCACCATACCTGCTTTGATACCGCCTCTAGCGGTGGCTGTTATCAAGGCAAGATTGCCAGGCCCTGGCAAAATTAAAAGAATCAAAAATGCGATAACAAACGTGCCTATATCCGTTATGCCAAACAGCGCCACAGCTATCACCCATTAAAAAGCCTGCATTGTATGTGAAAACCATGATCGATATAAAAGTGTTAAGTGGATTTAATCTGTACAATCGCCCACTTGGTTTAAAGTATAGGCCGCATAGGCTGGTAGCTATGCCTTTTGGCGAAGCACCACGGGTTTGATTTTTCTAAACGGCGCAGGCATTATCTTGCCGTTATTTTGATGCTACAAAGGTAATAACATCATGAGCAAATTGGCTACGGAACGCGTTCTTAGCGTACATCACTGGAGTGATAATCTATTCAGCTTCCGCACAACCCGAGATCCGGGTTTGAAGTTTGAAAATGGCCAATTTTTGATGATAGGGCTCACGGTAAATGACCGCCCGCTGTTACGCGCCTATTCGATTGCCAGCCCCAACTACGACGATCACTTAGAGTTTTACAGCATTAAAGTGCCCGATGGCCCACTAACATCGCGTCTACAGCACCTAGAAGCTGGCGACGAGGTATTGGTATCGCGCAAGCCTACCGGCACCTTATTACTCTCTGATTTACTGCCCGGCAAAAACTTATATCTTTTATCCACTGGCACCGGCTTAGCGCCTTTCTTATCGCTAATACAAGATCCTGAAGTTTACGAGCGCTTTGAAAAAGTGATTCTTGTACACGGCGTGCGTTATAAAAGCGAACTGGCTTACGCTGATTTTTTTGAAAACGAACTGCCGAATAACGAGTATTTTGGTGACGAAGTCAAAGAAAAGTTTATTTACTACCCTACCGTTACCCGCGAGCCTTTTAAAAACGAAGGCCGCATTACCAATCTGATGCTCAGCGGCAAACTCTTTGAAGATATTGGCTTACCGCCAATGAATCCCGAGCACGACAGAGCCATGATTTGCGGCAGTGAAGCCATGTTAAAAGATTTATGCGTAACTCTAGATGGCTTTGGTATGCGCCAATCTGATTTTATCGGTGATCCGGCGCATTATGTGATCGAAAAAGCCTTCGCCCAAAAGTAAAATCGCTACCCGTTCAAAGCCTAGAGCACCCCCTGCTCTAGGCTTGCATAAGCTACTGTATAAAGCCCTGCTAATCCGCTAAGCTAGACACCCTTTATTACCTTTACCGCATAGCCATCATGTTGAGAATCGCATTTTTCTTCTTGTCGTTTAGCAGCTTGCTTTTTAGCCAATGGGCTTTCTCAGAAAGCTATATAAAACAACGCTTAGAAAAAGAGCGCGAAGCCTACGAAGACGGCTTTATGCTAATACCGCATAAAGCCAATTACGTGCTGCCCCTAACCTATATGCACCGCGCAGATGATGCCATCAATCCTCACGGCGACTTCGACTTACAACATACGGAAATAAAGTTTCAGATAAGCTTAAAAGTGCTAACCATTAGCCGCCCTTTACTGAAAGATAATGGCTATCTGTTTTTTGCCTATACCAACACATCCACTTGGCAGGCTTATAATCGCAGTAAATCCAGCCCCTTTCGCGATAGCAACCACAGCCCAGAAATGTTCATGCAATTTACCACGCCTTGGGAATGGCGAGGCATCACCATCCCACAAATTATCCCAGGCTTTATCCACCAAAGTAATGGTCAAAGCGGCCTACGTTCACGCGCTTGGAATCGCATTTATGTGAATACGGTTTTTAGCTATAAAGACTGGTATTTAAGCTTTAAACCTTGGTACCGTATTCCGGTCAGAAAAAAGCGTTATCCTCTTGATGCCAAAGGCGATGACAATCCAGATATTTTAAATTATTACGGCCACTTCGAAGTTAATCTATTCCACGAATTTGGTAACCACCACTTTCGCGTTATGCTGCGCAACAATTTTAAACAATCAAATCGTGGCGCTATAGAAGTTAACTATACCTACCCTATTAACACCCACCTAAAAGGCTATATTCAGCTATACCACGGCTACGGCGAAATGCTAATCGACTACGACCAACGCAATACACGCATCGGCTTTGGTTTTATGTTGAACAACTGGATGTAGTGCGGCATGGCGCCCTCGGCAGGATTCAAACCTGCGGCCTATCGCTTAGGAGGCGATTGCTCTATTCGGCTGAGCTACGAGGGCAATAAGGGGGGTGATTTTATAGAAAAACAGCGCCAATAACGATAGCTTTTTTTCTTAGCGCCCGCCGTTCGCAAGCTACAAAACCTCTAAGTATTTATTTTAAAAGAACAATTTCACAAAATACGCTATACTAGGCATCTTAACTTAGGCGATTCGCTTACCACCCATCGCCAGAGCTGAGCGTCCCACATACTTTGATGGAGGCCTTATGTCTGGTTATAAAACCCGCAATTTAGACGTGAATGTTGGTGCTTTAACACTGCATTTACGCGCGTTAAAAGACCGCGCACAATTTTATGATCCCGATGGCGCTGCGAGCAAAGTCGGCATTTGTTCGGCTAGCTGGAGTATTTTCGGTCAATTTTGGCAGGCCAGTACTGTATTAGCTGAAGTGGTTAAAAAAATCGATCTGAATGATAGGCGATTTATCGAGCTTGGCTGCGGTTTAGCTTTACCCAGCCTAATACTTCAGCATCGAGGCGCTGATATAACCGCCAGCGATTATCACCCCTTAAGTAAAAGCTTTTTAGACCACAATGCCACACTCAATAACCTCGCCCGCATTCCACACGTCAACCTATCTTGGACAGAACCTGATAAAAACGTCGGCTTGTTTGACGTTATTATTGCCAGTGATGTTTTGTATGAACCCCATCATGCGGATTTGCTCGCTGGTGTTATTGATCAAATTGCCGAACCCAAAGCCAAGGTGTTAATTACCTGCCCGGGCCGTGGTTACCGTAACAAACTCTCGCGTTTGCTGCTAAAACAAGGCTTTACACTAACGGAATCACGTCTGCCCTTTAATCTGGGTGAAACCCCGCCCTATGCCGGCCGGTTGCTATCTTACTTGCGTGTCTAGATACGCTTTCACATGATACAAAGCCATTACATGCGACTTTCTTTAAAAATGATGTAGGATTTTTAATATAGAGCGCTATAATCCCCTCAGTGCTAGTAGAAACCATAAGTACCGCGATACTTTAAGCCGCTCTTGTGCGCAGCATGAATAAATCGATCGTCGTATACTTTACAATCACCTAGCCACTTTAAAGCACTTACTTTTATTCTCACAATATGCTTTTAACTCATCATTGAACAGGCAACCTCACAAGGATTTTTTCATGCCTAGTCGCACGCACTTACCCCAATGGCAAACCTTAGTCGAACATCGTAACAACTTAGATAGTTTCTCGTTACTACAGTCTTTTACCAACAACCCCGACCGAGCAGCTCAGCTTTCAAGCCAAGCCTGTGATATTTTTTATGATTACTCCAAGCAACGCCTAGAAGATACCAGCCTAGACTTGCTACTAGCCTTAGCCGAAGCCTGTGAGTTAAAGCCTGCTATTGATCGTTTATTCAGCACCGCCAAGGTTAACACCTCCGAACAACGCCCTGCCCTGCACTGGCTATTACGCGCCGACAAAGCCGATACCGATGATGCGCAGCTACAAGGCTATATTGACGAAAACAACGCCACACAAAAGCACATGCAGCGCATTGCTGAGCAAATCCACAACGGCCAACTACGCGGCTATACCGGCAAGCCTTTTACCGATGTAGTTAACCTCGGTATTGGTGGCTCGGACTTAGGCCCTGCGATGGTGTATCAGGCATTGTCTTCACATCATGTGCAGGGTATTCGTTGCCATTATGTGGCGAATATGTGCGCCCACGATTTACTCGACTGCGTAAGGGATTTAGACCCACATAGCACTTTATTTATTGTCTCGTCCAAATCGTTTACTACTTTAGAAACCCTTACCAATGCCAATAGCGCCAAAGACTGGCTGCTAAACACTTTAAAAGACGAACAAGCGGTAGCGGATCACTTCTTTGCCGTGAGCAGCGTGCCCGAACTTGCCATGCAATGGGGCGTGCGCGAAGAACACGTATTCCCCTTTGCCGATTGGGTAGGTGGGCGCTATTCACTCTGGTCGTCGATTGGTTTTTCACTGTGCGTCGGTATTGGCTTTGCGAACTTTAAACAGTTGCTGCAAGGCGCACGCAAAATGGACAGGCACTTTGTAGAAACGGAATTTGCCAATAATCTACCGGTAATCATGGCCTTAATCGGCATTTGGAATAACAACTTCTGGCAATGGCCACAGTTAGCGGTAGTCCCTTACGATAACCGTTTACGTCGTTTTCCTGCATTTTTACAGCAGCTAGAAATGGAAAGTAACGGCAAGCACGCCACACTGCAAAACACCCTAGCCGATTACGCCACCTGCCCAACCATTTGGGGCGAGGCCGGTAGTAATAGCCAGCATTCTTTCTTTCAGCTATTCCACCAAGGCAACACCGTGGTGCCGATTGATTTTATCGCCGTACTCAACAGCGGCCATGGCTTAAAAAACCATCAAGACTGGCTATTCACCAACTGTTTAGCACAAAGCCGCGCTTTAATGATCGGCCAAGCACAAGACGGCTCCTTACCAGCCTACCAGCAAATGCGCGGCAATAACCCCAGCTCCACATTGGTTGTACCAGAAATAAACCCTGAAGTGCTAGGCAGCTTAATTGCCCTGTACGAGCACAAAGTGTATGTGCAAAGCGTGATATGGGACATCAACCCCTTCGACCAATGGGGTGTGGAGCTGGGCAAGAAGATTAGTACATCCCTGCACAAGGTATTAACTGGGGAAGAAACGCAAAGCTTTGATAGCTCGACCGAGCAGCTGTTTGCTTTGTATAGACAGCAAAAATAAGCTGCTAACTCTTAGGCTAGCAGCTTAATCCACTCATTTTACTCATACAGCGCACGATACCCTGCCTCATCCACTTGCGCTAAGCCCATCTGATCAAAGGTTTGCCACATATCAAACCAGCGGCTAGCGTCACGCACTAGCGGTGCAATAAGCCGGTGGCAGGTGTCTTGGATGATGGCGTCCATGAGTTTATCTGGCTGTTCGCCGGTGTGTTGGTACCAAACTTGAGCGGCTTCTAATGGGTGCTGACGGCACCATGCCGCGCCTTTGGATACGATATTGCTAAAGGCTTGCACCATTTCGGGCGATTCGCGCAGCGTCGATTCACCCGTAAATAGCTCCAAGGCAGAAAAGTTAGGCAATCCCACTTGCTTGCTACTAATAAACGTTGCTTCCACGCCTAACTGCTGTGCTTCTACGCCTTCAAAATTGGCGAAGCATAACCATGCGCCATGAAAACCTGCTTGTAGGTTTTTGATGTGTTCAAAGCCTGCGGATTCGATACGCATTTGTTGAGGATCAAAAGTAATACCTTTGTTTTCACACCAGCGGCTGATAATCAGCTTGGCTAAGTCATCGGTGACTTCACCGGCAACAGGTGATGCGATACGGATGGTTTCCCCTGCTGCTAAGGCTTGTTCGCCTGCAGGAGTTAGCATGACGCCGCCATCGGTTTCAAAAAAACAGCCTAATGCGCGCAATCCCGGCCTTGCTTCATCGACCATGTGCAGTGGCTCGTTACAGGCAAAGGCTAGATCACCTGCGACAACCGCGGCTAAACCGTCGTAATGATCGGTTGGTGCGATTAAATGCACATCTAAACCGGCCTCTTTAAACCAGCCTTGTTCGATACCGGCAATAAACGGTAAATGATCGGGGTTAAGAAACCACTCCAGTCCTACGTCAATGCGTTTCATTCTGTGCTCCTGTTATTAAGAGGCCTTGGATTGATTAACAAATCCGACTGGATAGGGATAAACTTATTGGCTGCGTTGATTAGGGAATCTGCTGTCAGCATTTTAACGCCATAGACTTCTACCGTGGCATTTTTTTTGCTGCGTATTCTTTGCGCCAGCAAATCAAAATCGCCATCGCCGGTAACTAAAATAACCGTATCACTGAGCTCAGCGTACTCCATGGCATCAAGGGCAATACCGACATCCCAATCGCCTTTAGCAGAACCATCGGAGCGTTGTATATAGGGCTTTAGCTTGACTTCAAAACCGATGGCTTTAAGTATATTTTGGAATTGCTTTTGCTTGGCATCGCTTCTATCGATGGCATAGGCAACGGCTTTTACTACTTTTCTGTCTTTGGTGGCTTTGGCCCAAAACTTATTGTAATCAAAGTTACGCGCGAAGGCTTGCCTGGTGGTGTAGTAGACGTTTTGCACATCCACGAGGATTGAAACGGTTTCCATCGTTATATCTCTTTGCTCAATTAGAGTGCGCCGGCTTAGCGGTCGAATGTGTAGAGATAAAGCTTTTCAACGCTTTCTCGTGCCCACGGAGTTTTACGTAAAAACTTCAGCGAGGATTTTATCGAGGGGTCGTTTTTAAAACAGTTCACATTGATTCTATCGGCCAATCCATCCCAACCGTAATGATCTTCTAGCTGGGTGACTATCTGCTGCAGCGTAAGGCCGTGCAGCGGGTTATTAGGCTGTTCATCGGTCATGCTTTATTGCCTTCTGTCAGGCTTGTGAGTAAGTCATTTATTTCTTGCTTCAGTTCTTTATCGACAATCTTATTGGCGCTGATTTTAGCTCTTTGCAGGTTCTCAATCGCGGCGTCTGTATAGCCTAGCTCTATTTGCAGGCTTGCCATAGAAAACGGAATAGACGACATAAAGTCTTTCGAGTTAATCGCTGTGGCTTTGTCTAGGGCTTTCTCGTAAATGGCGATAGCTTCGTCTAGATCTTCGGTGAAGTCGGCCAATGTTTCCCACTGTACAGGGTGATCTTTTTCGCTATTTTCATTATCGACACAAATCGCTTTTAACTCGGCATAAAGCGGGTCGAATTGTTCCCTATCTTGTCTATTGGCCGCCCTCATCAGCTTTTCAGCTAAATCATGTACGGCTTTATATATTTTGGTGTTCATCATTTTCAGCCATTATTCCGCTTTTTTATTGTCGGCTTGTTTCTCTTCGGCTTTTTTAACACGGATGAGGTTTTTACCTAGCATGGTGTCGTTAAGGTTTTTCATCGCCGCTTTGGCGTCCCCTGGTTTAGGCATTTCAATAAAAGCAAAGCCTTTGGATAGGCCGGTTGTTTGATCAAGCACTAAATTGCAATATTGCACACTGCCGAAGGCTTCAAACAACGCTGTTAACTCTTCTTCTGTGGTGGAGCGATCTAAATTGCGGACTAATAATTTCATAAAGTTTCCAAAAATAACGTAATAATGACTGATGAGGTTTTAGAAGATGTCAGTATACGTTATTCGCTACAAACTTGGTTATCTAAGCTGACTGTCTTTGCTGCCACGACGGTTTATTCCACCACTTTTGACTTGTTCGGCTTCTAAAACAGACTGGCAAGCGACACAAAGCTGCACGCCGGCAATCGCTATGCGCCTTGGCTCTGGAATAGCCGCATCGCATTCCACGCAAAACTCCGCGCTTTCGCCTTTGGGAATATTGCTGCGCGCTTGATTCACTGCATCTTCTACGGTGGCATCAATTTGATCTTGCACCGCCCCGTCACGAGTCCAACCGCCTGCCATAGTTAACCCTTCATCTCTGCATAGTTTTTACCGACGATATTGGCTACTGCTGCAATGCCGCAACCTGTGGCTTCTTCTTGCACTATGGGCTTAAGTATTTTGGTTTCGTCAATCGCCACTGCTAGCCCCACTATCGCTCGTCTTATCATCGTCTTTTTTCTTACTAACTTTGGCAAACGCCGCCAGCTTATCCGCTACTAGCCGGTTAAAGGTGTTTTCTGGATACACGCCTTCTGCATCGGCGCGGCCTGCTTGCATACCTGTCATTAATTCAATGGCTTGATCGATATGGCTGAGTGGGTAAATACTGAACCGTCCTTCACGCACAGCTTCTCGAACTGGTTCGTTAAGCATTAGGTGCTCGACGTTACTGGCCGGAAGCAGTACACCTTGGCCATCCACTTCGCCAGACTGCGCACAGACATTGAAAAAGCCTTCGATTTTCTCATTGACACCACCCACCGCTTGCACCTCGCCATGCTGGTTCATCGATCCGGTTATCGCTAAGGACTGCTTTAAAGGAACACCGGTTATTGCCGACAGTAGTACGCAGGTTTCCGCTACCGAGGCAGAATCCCCTTCTACGCCACCGTAAGATTGCTCGAAGGCTAAACTGGCCGATAGCGAAAGCAGGCTCATTGGCGCATAACGATTAGCAAGAAAACGGGACAGAATCATCACCGCCTTGCTATGAATAGGCCCGCCTAGTTTAGCTTCCCGTTCGATATCCACCACCTGCCCTTTACCTGGGCGCGCAGTGGCCGTGATACGGCTGGGTAGGCCAAAGCGAGTAGCGCCTATCTGTAACACGAAAAGCCCATTGACCTGCCCTACTTGCTCACCTTGGGTGCTAATCATCACCACACCTCGGTGAATCTGCTCAAGACTGCGCTCGCGAATACGGCTAGCGCGGTATTCCCGCTCATCGATGGCTTGTTGTACGTGCTTTCGCTCAATGTAATTTTCTCCGGCCTTTGCTGCCCAGTAATCGGCTTCAGCCAGTAGCACATTCAGTGCTCTATTGTGGGCAGTCAGTTTTTTCTGATCGCTCACTAAGCGGCTGGCATGTTCAATCACTCTCGCCACTGCAGATTTGTCCAGCGCCCTTAGCTTAGAAGCTCTAGCCATGGTGGCAATCATTCGCGCATAAAGAGTGTAACTTTCAGCGTCGCGCTCTAACGCATCTTCAAAGTCGGCCTCCACCTTGAATAGCTCTAGAAAATCCGGATCATGATGCGCCAACAAGTAATACAATATGCGATCGCCCAATAAAACCACCTTCACGTTCAGCGGAATCGGCTCCGGCTGCTGGCTCACTGTACTAGCTAAACCGTATAAACGCTCCAGCGACTCAATACGAATTTCGCCGGAAAACAAGGCACGCTTTAAGCTTTCCCAAGCCAGAGGTTGGCTAAGGATGCGACGTACATCCACAATTAAAAAACCA
>Ga0209075_1005004_pt1 | contig 10350 bp, 9 predicted proteins | sample Stecom2011_FD_187523 | JGI IMG/M metagenome (GOLD analysis project Ga0209075, IMG submission 187523) | Agricultural soil microbial communities from Utah to study Nitrogen management - Steer compost 2011 (SPAdes) (version 2) | ecosystem: Environmental > Terrestrial > Soil > Agricultural land...
TTTCAAAATATCTATCTTGTAAAGGATGATAAATTATTGTATAATATTATAATATAGTGGTTTGGAGATGAAGAAGATGCCTAGCGAGAGATTGCTGCAAAAGCAACAGAAAAAACAAAAATTAATTCTAGAAAATAAAAATATAGCTTTAAGTATATTGTGGTTAGCACTACCGATATTCTTAAGCAACTTTATGAAGTCATTCAATGACTTAATAGATTTATATTTTATTACAAATTTAACTCCAGAAGAATATGTAAGTGCAGCTACAACTGCTCTTAATTTACCCAATCCGGTAATTTCTATAACTTATTCAATTGCCTTTGGGTTTATGACTGCTGGAGCAGCAATTATAGCTCAATACTTAGGTGCAAAGTATAAAGACAGTGCTAATAAAATTGCAGGTCAGTTATTAATACTTTGTGCAGGTGCAGGATTCGTAATGGGATTATCATTATACATTTTAGCACCAATGATTATGCGCCTAATGGGAGCTAGTGGTCTAGCATATGAATATATGATTACATATATCAGGATAAGGTGTGTAGAAATGATTCCACTATTTATGTTTTTTGCTTTCCAAGCAACAAGAACATCAAGTGGTGATACTACAACTCCATTTATCTTGAATGCAATAATTATTTTTGCAAACATCGGCTTAACTTATGCATTTATGAAATACTTAAATATGGGAATAGCCGGTGCTGCCTGGGGAACAGTTTTAGGTAATGTGATTGTTGTTCCAATCTTTTTAGTGTTAATGTTTAAGGGTGGCGAACGACATGTCACAATATCTATTAAAGATTTAAAGCCTGAATCTGATGAGATAAGAAGATTATTTAGACTTGCTTGGCCAGTTGCCTTTTCTCAAGCATTAACATCATTTGGGTTTATTATATTAAATTCAATGATCCTATCATACGGAGAAGCAACAGTAAATGCCTTTGGTACTGGAAATAGATTAAACTCATTAGTTTTACTACCTGCAATGGGTATTGGTAGTATAACTGCAACGTTTGTTGGTCAAAATATCGGTGCTAATAATATTGATAGAGCTAGGAAGTCTGTTAGATCTGCGATGATACTTTCAATCTTAATTGCAATTGTTGGTGGAGCAATCATCATGCCGTTAAGAGAAGTACTAATTTCAATCTTCTTAGAAGAACAACCAGAAGCATTAGAACTAAGTATTGAATATATGTTCTTCTTGTTAGCAGGACTACCACTAATGAGTATTTTCCAAGTATATATGGGAACTTATCAAGGTAGTGGAGAAACGAAATTTAGTTTAGTTCTAGCTTTAATTAGGCTTTGGGCTTTTAGAATTCCTCTGGTATTAATATTCAAAAATGTCTTCTCCTTACCAGCATCCAGTCTTTGGTATGCAATGACTATAAGTAATTTTGGGGCAGCTTACATTGGAGCAATTCTATATTCTAAATGTAACTTTAAACCTAAAATTGAAATAAAGGATAAAAGTGAGGATAAGAATAAAGAACTATGTTTAACATAAACTACACATTTGGAGTAGACTATGGCATAGTCCCGATATCTGAATATTTGAAATATCAAGAGATTGATGAAAAATATAAAGAGAAGTATCCTTGGATGCGTAGTGTCATAGTCTTTGTATTTCCATTTTCAAATAAACCAGTTAAGCGGGAAAGATATTTAAGTGCAAGATTTGCTTATGGTGAAGATTATCATATTGTTGTTAAGGAAAAGTTAGAAAAAATAGCCGAAGAATTAAATTTACAAAACTATACAACCTTAACCGATGTTAGTTTCTTTGATGAGAAACTCCTTGCATACTTAGCAGGTCTTGGAGGCTATGGAAAAAATAATTTGATTATTACTCCTAAATACGGAACTAATGTTGCAATTGGCGAAATAGTTACCGATTTAGTTTTAGATTATACAAAAAATCTTCATGAGTCACCTTGTGGAGATTGTGATATATGTTTAAGGGCATGCCCAACAAAGGCTATATCAACGGAAGGTTTTACACGTACAAATTGTATTTCCTACTTAACACAATATATAAGTGATGAATACCATTTGTATGATAGAATTTTTACTCAAGCTGTTGGTTGTGATATTTGTCAAATAGTATGTCCTTTAAATAAAAAAGAATATGATTATGATCCAAGATTTGATTTTAATTATAAATCAATTATCAATTTAAATGTAATTCGTAATATGGATAAACACTCATATAAAGAATATTATAAAACAAAATCATTCCATTGGATTGGTTACTTAAAAATGTTAAGAAATATTTTAACGCTAGATACAAATAATAAAAATATCACAATTGAAGAATTAAAATATTTTCAAATAAAATATAAAAGTGTTCAATGGTTTTATAATCATATTGAGTATTTGAAAGGAAAGTTAAATGGGAACAATAAATCTAGTTCTGTTTGAACCAGAAATACCACAAAACACAGGTAATATTATGCGAACTTGTATCGCAACTAATACTGTTTTACATTTAATCGAACCATTAGGTTTTAGTTTAGATTCAAAACATGTAAAACGTAGTGGCGTAAATTATCATCTAAATAATGAATTAACTTATTATGTATATAAAAATATTGATGAGTTTTTTGAAAAAAATCCAAACGGGAAGTTTTATTTTTTAACTCGTTATGGCCATAAAGGTTTATATGATGTAGATACAAGTGATCTTAATCAAGATTATTATTTTATTTTGGGTAAAGAATCAACAGGAATTCCTTATGAAATTTTAAAGGCTAATCTTGATAAATGTATTCGTTTACCAATGACTAATAAGACTAGATCCTTAAATTTAAGTAATTGTGCGGCGATTATCGTTTATGAAGCACTAAGACAACAAGGTTTTCCTGGCTTAGAAACTGAAGAACCTGAAATTTTTAAAGGCAAGAATTTCCTTACAAAAGACTCATAATTTCCTTCTTTATACAAATAATAGGTTTGTAGAATGGAGGTAGCATTATGAGCAAAAAAAGAAAATCTGTTTTCAATAATTATAATGGAATGAATAACCTAACTAATATTGAAAATCTAAGTAATGATTATGAAACAGAGTTTTCTGAAGAATTGTTTAATCAACGTTATAACGATTTAAACAATCCTCAAAATAACCAACAAGATAATAATCGAAAGAAAAGTTGGAAAATTCCAATGGGCAGCTAACATTCTATTAACTAATGCGAATAATCAATTCTACTAACAGTAGATATGGTTATTCGTTTTTTTATTGCTAATATATTTTAATCGTAATATAATGAATTTATAGAAAATAATTAAAAGAAAGGATAGAGGATGGGTAAAAAAATATTTTCTTTTCTAACTTTAGTATTCATAGTTTTTACTATGATAGCGTGTAATGGTATAGTTGGCTCTAAATTTAAATTGTCTGAAGCCTTAATTGATGCAAATATTCCAGAATATAGTTATGTTGGGTTTCAAGGGGGAATAGTGAGTGTTGATACATCAGGCTATTCAAACTCAGAATTGTTTGCTGATGGATTATTACTAGTAGAAAATGAAGATCAAGAACAAAGTATATTGTCTTTATTTACTGGAAAGTTGCTTTTCCCATTTGAAAAGGACTTAGTGCTTAGAAGAGATCTTGATACAATCATAAAACAAGATAAAAATGGAACGGTTGAAGTCTTTGACTTTTTTGGAAATGTGTTAATTCCAAAAGGTGAATATGAAAATTTCAACACTTCCTCAACTAGACAAATAAAATATGATATTTCAGGTGAATTAACTGAATTTTATTACATAGTCACAGTTACTTATAATAAAGCAGGAGGAGAAATAGTTGAAAGAAACTATAAAATTGATTATTTAACTAAAGAATTTGAAGAGTTAGATTCCCATAACAATTTAATTGAGGAAGTGAAAAAAGAAAATTTAGCTGTTTATGGATTACAAGATTATTATGGTTATAAAATTAATAATGAATTATATATTTTTGATAGAAAAGATAACTTAGTAAATAAAATTAATTTATCTTTATATGAAAATTATGTAATTACAGATGGTAAATTAATTTACCAAATTATTAATATTGTAGATAATAATGCAAAAGATTATACATTTATTGATTCAAATAATAAATATGAAGTTGTATCTAAACAAATTGATTTACTAACAGGTAAAGAAAAAGAATTAAAATTAGATTATATTTTTTATCCAACAGAAACATTAAAAAATGAAAATGGTGAAACTGTTTATGCACTTGCAAGAGTTAGTAAAATAAAAGATAAGACTTTAAAAGAAGTATCAATGTCTGTATTAATCGATGCTAATGGAAATATTTTAGAAGAAGTTCCTATTTATAGTTTTAAAAACTTATATAAAATTAATGATAAGTATTTTAATTTAGAAAATCGTAGATTTTATGATAACAAGTTTATTCCAATTAGTTATCTTATGTATAGTGACTTTATACCTAGTGAAAATTGGTTTGTTTATCGTAAAGACTTTAACTATGGTATAGTTGACAGCGAGTATAATGAGATAGTTTCATTTAAATATTTAGATTTTGGACCTGAATTTGTTAATGATAGACTTTATGCAGTTGATCAAGCTGGTAATACTTACTTAATTAATCGAGATGGAAGTAGAGTATTAGTAGCTGATAATAGTTATGAGAGTGAACTTGTTTATAATGGACTAATATTATTGAAAAAATTTGATGAGAGTATAAATAAATATATTTTTAAGTATGTAGATTTTAACTTAAATCCTAAATTTGCATTTACAATATCTGATCCTTATAACTTTACAATTAGTAATGTTAGTACATTATATGGGTTCTACTTGATTTATACTTTTGAAGATAATGGTGTAAATACATATGTGCTAATTGATATGACTAAAGAAAGTCTTGAAGCATATCAATAGGAAGGAGATGGGTAGTGTGAAAAAAAATATTTTAAATTTATTATTTATTTTTATAATTTCGTTTGCGCTTATTGCTTGTAATATTACTAATAATTTTTCTTTAAATGAAGAATTAATTGATAACAATTTAAATGGGGATGAATATATAGCTCCTAGAAGTAGTATAACAGTTTCAAACCTTACTGAAGGATATACTTTTGATGATAATGATCCAAACATTAAATATGGATTGATGCATGTAGAAAATGAATTAGGAGAAAAAAGTGTTTGGTCATTTTTAAAAGCTAGATTATTATTTGCTTTTGATAGTGATGTAGTAATAAATATTCGTAAAACAGCACAAGATTTTGTTTATGTAGAAAATGTGTATCTAGATGGCAGTCTTGAAGTTTTTGATGCTTTAGGAAATGTATTGATTCCACAAGGAAAATACAATGCCTATAAAGTAAGAACAGACTATATTCAAGAAAGTGATATCTTAAGAAATTTAGAAGCAGGTTATTATATTTTAACTATTTCCTATACAAAAAATGATGAACCTGAAACGAATATTTTTTATAAGATTGATTACCTAACTGGTGCAACAGAAAAGATAGATTCTTACAATAGATTTGGTAGCGACGTAAAAAAATATGATCTAACTCCTTATGGATTAGAAGGATATTTTGGTTATACATTTTTTGATAAATTTTATATATTTGATAAAAATGATAAACATATTATAACTCACAATTTAAGCGATATTTCTCGTAAATGGATTGCTGACGGTAAGATTATTTATCAAAACGAACATTTAGTACCAGGTGATTCTGAAGATTATACATATATAGTTTATCCAACGCAACCTCTAGCAACAGAACCTACAAAATATAAAGTAATTTCTAGACAGCTTGATTTATTAACTGGAAAAGAAGTTACTTTAGATTTGGATTATGTTTTTGAAAGTGTTAAACCATTCAAAAATGAAAAAGGTAAAGTTGTCTATGGGTTTGGTGCAATTAGAAAAATTGAAAATAAAAAATTAACTAGTTCAACCCTTGGAGTAATTTTAAACACAGATGGCAAAATCCTAGCAGAACTTCCATATACAAATTTTGAAAATATATATAAACTTGATAATGGCTATTTTCATAGTGTTAATTCGATTATTCTTGATCATAATTTAATTCCGAAATTTAGAGTAGCGAATTATGATAGAATGCTTCAAAGTGAAAACCTAATAGTTACTAAAATTAATGGTTTCTGTGGTGCAATTGATGGAAATGGTAATATAGTTATCCCACATCGCTATGAAATGCTAGGTGATGAATTTGTAGATGGTAAACTATTTGCAAAAGAATCAGCAACAAAATCATATGTTATAGACAAAGAAGGGAATAAAGAATTAATAGGTGAGGAAGGTTCAAGTACTGAACTTATAACAAATGGATTAATTTATAACGAATATTTTGATGTAGCTAGTAATAAAATAATTGGCAAGTTTTTAGATTTTAATTTAAATAATAAATATACAATTAATCACATAGTTAATAATCTAAATAGCCCGAAATCAATTTCTAATATTTATGGTGAATATAAGTTAATCAAATTTATTGATCAAGATTCTATTACATTTGTTTTAGTTGATGTCAGCCAAAGAAAGCTAATTTAGTCTTTTTGATTTAAAACACAATAAATAAGTATTAACTTGCACTATATATAGTCATTACTGTTAGTTAATTAAATTTACATTTTATAATTTAGTAACATGTGTTATAATTTAATTATAAAAAGGAAGGAAGAATATGAAAAGAAGAATTTTTGCTATATTGTTAACTTTTTTTGTTACAATTATATTAACAAGCTGTAATGGTTTGGGTGGATCTAATTTTGCTTTAACGGAAAAAATGATTGATGAAAATATTAATCAATTAGAATATGTTGAACCAAAAAGAGAAATTATTGTATCAGAACTACCAAACTATCCTGTTATAAATAGTACTTATGCATATCAGGGAGTATTGCTAGTTCAAAATGATGACGGAGAGTCGAGTGTTTGGTCACTTATAACGGGAAAATTATTTTTCCCTTTTAAGAAAGTAGATGATATTCATTTTTATCCAACTACATATGGACATTATGTTGTTGTAGAGTATCTTGATTCAGAGATTGAACTTTATGATATTCTAGGAAATCTTGTTTTAAAAAAAGGAAATTATCTATCTTTCAGTGTAGAAACATCGTTTGGTTATGATGTAGATTTAATGGGTGATAGAGTTAACGTGTATTTTATAGAAAAAATATATTCTCGTGAACCAGGTATGGAAACAGTAATAAATACAAATAAAATCGATTATTTTACTGGAATCAGAACAGAAATCGATCCTACTATTCCAATTATTACAAATATAACTAAAAGTGAGTTGAAATCATTTGGTTTAGATGGTTATTATGCTCATGAATTTAATGGAAGTCTATATATTTATGATGAAGATGATAACTTCGTAAATAGACTCCATATCGATGATTCAGATAATAGATATCTTGTCAACGGAAAAATAGTTTTTCAAAATTACTATGAAGTTGATAAGGAAGTAAAAGATTATACTTACATTTCAAATGGTAATAAGTATAAGCTTGTAACAACGCAGGTAGATATATTAACTGGTAAAGAAAAAAAGTTAAATCTTGATTATGTATTTGATTCAATGTTACCAATTAAAGATGAAAAAGGTATCTATAAGTATTCTCTTGGGGAAATAAAATATATTAAAGAAAAGAACATTGATTCAAGAGCAATTAGAGCGATTTTAGATGAAAATGGAAAAATTATAGCTGAGTTAGATATTTATGGTTTCCACAATTTGATCAAACTAAAAAATTATTATTTCGACATACAGACTAATTTTATTATTGATAAGAATTTTATCCCAATTTTTGAGGTTAAAAGTTTTGAAAAAATACTTATAAGTGAAGGTTTAATTGTTTTAAAAAATAATGATTTATTTGGTGCTATTGATGAAAATGGAGAAGTAGTTATTCCGTTTAAGTATACAAAAATAGGTGATGAATTTATTGATGGTAAAGTCTATGCGATTGATAATAATGGTGATTATTTCTTAATTGATCCAAAGGGGAATGCTGAAAAAATATCAAATGAGAAAACTGTTACTTCACTTGTTACTGAAGGAATGTTTTATAGCTATGAAACTGAAGGAACAAACGGTAGATATAAAGCTTATTTTATAGATTTTGATAAAAAAATAAAATGTCAAGTTACTTATACTAGTGTTGGTCTTCCATATAATATTTCCAATCTATATGGTAACTATAAACTTTATACTTACCTAGATGGTAATAAACAGAAATATATTGTTGTAGATGTTACAACTAGGAAATTAAGTTAATATTAGTAGAGGAAATAGATAGCATGAAAAGAAGATATTTTAGTTTATTATTAATTTTTATACTTACATTTGTAATTACAGGTTGTAGTTTATTTTCTAGCAAAGAATTTGAACTAACAGAAGAGTTAATTGATCAAAATCTTAAAAAAACAAATGAAGAAGAAATTCCAAATAGTTTAATAGTTTCTAATCTTGAAGAATATTACATAGAAGATGATAAATATGTAAGTGAAGGTCTAGTATTAGTTAAAAATAAAGAAGGTCAAAAGACATTCTTTTCACTCATTACTGGAAAACCATTATTCCCATTTGTTGATGACTTATATTATACATATAGAAAAATAGGTGTGCATTCAGTCTACATCTATAAAGTAAAAGTAAATGGGATTATTACAGAGGTTTACGATGTTTTAGGAAATAGTCTTATTCCAAAAGGTGAGTATCTGTATGTAAATATTAGCACTAGAAGTGTAACTGAATATCAACCAGAAGGACAAATCACTTACGAACTTGAAACAATAGAATATAAACATATTAATGGCGATCATATGAGCAAAGAATCACGAATTTATTATCATACAGGTAAAAGAGTAGATGTATCAAGTGTAGACTCGTTTGAAATAGAAAAGAAAGAATTAGTAGAGTTTGGTTTAAAAAATTACTTTGGTTATTTGAAATCTGATATATTTTATATTTTTGATTCAAAGGATCAGCTTGTAAACAAAGTAAATCTCCCAAAAGTCGATTTTCTTATAATGGATGGTAAAATTATCAGCCAAACATTATATGAAATGGATGATAAAGATGCTGATTATGATTTAATTGAAAATGGTAGAAAATATAAACTGGTTACAAAGTCCATTGATATGTTAACTGGAAAAGAAAAAGACCTAGATTTGAACTATCAAATTTCATACATGGCACCATTGAAAGATGAAGAAGGCGTATTACGATATGCTCATGGAAGACTTAAAAAAATTGAAAATTACCATGCCACTACAACAAATTATTATGTTATTATTGATAGTAATGGAAAGATAGTAAAAAAATTAGATATTTACCTTTTTGATAAAATCCAAAAATTTGGCGATAAATATATTGATAAACATGTATTGCTAGATAAAAATCTCAATCCAATAAAACAAATTAATAACATGGAATATCTTATTCCTAATTCTGATTTACTGGTTGCAAAACAAAACACACTATATGGAGCTATAAATTCTGAAGAATCAATAGTAATTCCTTTTCAATATAAAAGTTTAGGAAGAAAATTTATTGATGGAAAGTTACTAGGTATTGATGAGAATAACAACTATCATATCATTGATAAAAGTGGAAATATTAATAAAGAATTGAATTTATATGATTCTGTATATCCACTAGCCGATGGTTTTATTTATAGCTATGAATATGATACTGTATTACAAAAATTTAAAGTCAAAATTATTGATTATAATTTAAATACTAGATTTAGTAACTTATCAACTAGCTCTAACTATTATTTTGATCCAATTAAGATTCAATCAATGTATGGTGAATTTCAATTATTACATTTCAATGAATCAGGAAAAGATATTTTCGTTGTAGTCGGTAAAGATTTAAGAAATAATTAGTTAAAAAAATTTACGAGATTATAGATTGTCTATAGTCTCGTTTTTGTATGACTAATAGTTAACCTGAATTTAATTAGAACTATTCATATCAATTTTTATTCACATTGTATAATTGGAAAAATATGCTATAATGAGATTAGATTTAATCTATTTCATAATAAATAAAAGGCGGAAAATTAAAATGGTTAAAAGACAACTAAGTATTTTTTTAATTTTTATTCTTGTGTTTGTGCTTAGTGGCTGTACTTTAAAACAAAATTTTGTTTTAACAGAAAAAATGATTGACCAAAATGTTTTAAAACATGATTACAGGGTAACAAAAATGAGATCAAATCTTTTAAATACTCAAATTTTAATTTAGTTGATGATAATATTTCTAGAAGTGGATATAGTATAGTAGAAGATTCAGATGGTAGGAAAAGTGTATTTTCATTTTTATCAGG
>Ga0209075_1005005_pt1 | contig 10350 bp, 9 predicted proteins | sample Stecom2011_FD_187523 | JGI IMG/M metagenome (GOLD analysis project Ga0209075, IMG submission 187523) | Agricultural soil microbial communities from Utah to study Nitrogen management - Steer compost 2011 (SPAdes) (version 2) | ecosystem: Environmental > Terrestrial > Soil > Agricultural land...
CTAAAATAAATGCGTAGATAATATTCAATCAAACACTTACAAAAAAACAACGAACTATTGTAGGCTTGTCATTTTGTTTAATGCTTTTTAATCTGATATTTGAACCGGGGTAATTCTTGAAAAATCATACTTTTATGCATCTTGAAGATATATGCAAAACAATGATAGTCAATAAATTATCTTGATTTACAACTACTTGTTTTTCTGATAATCAAATATTTAATTTATTTTTTAACGGGCTATTGATATTAGATATTCTATATTTACTCTACCATAAATTTTGGTAAAAAGAAAGATGATATAAATGATTACAGTAATTATACCTTTATATAATAAAGAACGAAGTATTTTGAAAACCGTTTCCTCTGTACTAACACAGAGTTTTACAGAGTTTGAGTTATTAATCGTAAATGACGGATCTACGGACAATAGCCTTCAAATGGTTTCTTCTTTAAAAGACCCGCGTTTAAGGATTATAAATAAGGAAAACGGTGGAGTGTCTTCTGCCAGAAATACCGGCATAAAAGAAGCCACAAACGAATGGATTGCTTTATTGGATGCAGATGACTTGTGGAAAGAAGATCATTTGAAAAATTTTTATAATAGTATAAATCAAAACCCTGAAGCACGAGTGATAAGCAGCGGTTATCAAGTAGCCAAAGCAGACGGTACGATCCTCACATCAACGGCTGTTTCAAAAGAAGGTTTTTATAACTTTTTTCAGATCAGCTTACAAAAAAGGTTTATTGTAAACAGTTCTTCTATTATTTTCAATAAGAGTTTCTATAAAAACCTGTTGTTCAACGAACAGCTTTCTAAAGGAGAAGATCTTTGGTTTTGGGAGCAACTGGCGAAAAGAGCTCCGTTTTACCTGCTGCCGGATTTTACCAGTATTTACATTGACGATTCGGAAAACAAAGCGGTTTATCAACCTCATCCTTTAGAAAAAACGCACGTTTATCTGATAGACAGTAAACTAATTACCGACAAACATCAAAAAAAATATTATATCAACTTGATCCTTCACAGTGTTTTCTTGTTTTTTGAAAAGCAACAAACCTTGAAAGATGCTCTGAAAATTTATCAGAAACACAGGGGGTTTATAGGTCTCAAAGGATTTTACGTTTTTGCCCGTATTATTTTTCAGAAACGTTTTAACGATAAAATATAAAAAACAAAAAAAACAGTCATAACAGGGACGCTCGAAAAGAAGCTTCCTGCAAGAAACACAACCGTAAAAAGAAACACGATTAAAAAGCGGCTTTTAATCAAATGAAAAGGGAAAATATATTTAAAGAACAATAATAAATAAAGAATTGTTCCTATACATCCAAACGTCAGCAATAAATCAATTATTTCAAATTCAATTTTTCTGAGGGAATTATCAAATCCACCAAAAAAATAGTTTAATACCGTCCATTTTTCCGTGACATAAGGAATAAACAATCCCTTGAATTGCTCGCTTCGCAAAGACGTAAGCATTGCAACAAGACCATCCTTTTGATACACTTTCGATAAAACACCAAAATGATTCGGAAGTAAATCGTTTAGCAAATAATCTTTTAGTAAAAACGGAACGGAAACAAATGCAAGCAACGTTAGTCCAAAAAGCTTTTTACTTTTTTGGAAAACGAGAAAAGCTACAAACAACGCTAAAAACAGCAAAGTTGCCTTGGTTGCCAGTAAAAAGACAAATAATACAGAAAACAATAAATGATAAAGGTTTGTTTTTGAAGGAGTTTCTTTGTATTGATAGTAAAAATAAATGATATAAATGATTATGATATAGCTTGCATGAGTCACGTTGCGTATAAGTCCGTTGAATCCAAAGCGAGTATCTATCTGATAAGCTGAAAACAATTGATAACCGACAAAAAACCCTGCAAGTGCTGCAATTAGGTTCACATAGAAATATCCTGTAAAACACTGTTTCAAAAATAAATAAGATGTTTCTAAATTAAAGGAAGGCTGTCTTGTAAACGAACGATATGCAAGGTAAAGCAAAAATATAAAGAGGTACCAGTTTATGATATAAAAATTGGATTTTAGATTGATCCAGTAGTCAAAATCTGTATTAAGAAAAATCAATCCAACACTATGAAAAAAAATCAGCAAAACCACACCAATGTATAGAAATCTGTCTTTGAAAGAAACGTTTTTTATGATATACACAACTGCCAGAAATTCAAACAGACCTTTCACAATTTGTGAAGTATGGATAAGCGGATTATTATAATGCATACCTGCTTTACTAATAAAATCAGATAGTACAAAAAGAAGAAACACTCCTCCTAACAGATATTTTGCAATGATCTTTCTAAACATTTCTAAAAAAATATTTAAAATTCCATTTCCAAAGAAATTTTAAAATGCTGGTAAAATTCCAATAATTATATTTACTCCAAATATTTTTGGAACTCAGTTCATTGAGATGGTGGTAAATAAATGTATGTTCCACACCAATTATTTTCATTTTTCTTGTTTTACACTCAAAACAAATGTCTATATCTTCACAATAAAGCCGGTATCTTTCATCCAACAGATGATCTCCCTTTTTCAAAAGTTTTTTACTTATAAGTAAACAAGCCCCTAATGCCCAGTCAATTTGTGAAGGTTTTGCCTGCTTTTCATCGGTTGCTTTCATTTTTCCCAGTCTTTTTTTCAATACATTCCAAAAACCGGGGAATTTTTTCCAGGTGACCTGCAGTCTGCCATCGGGATAATAAATCAACGGAGCAGCAATCGCAGCTTCTTTTTCTTTACGGATACTTTTTACTAATTCTAAAAGGAAATCTTGTGTAAAAAAAACATCCGGGTTTAATAATAAATAGTAGTCAGACGAAAGGTTAAAATGTCTGATTAAATCATTATTATTTTTAGCAAATCCTTCCAGCGTTTTTTTGAATAAAATATTTTTTTTAAAAATACTGTTTTTTAAAATATCAATTGTTTCATCAGCGGAGTTTGCATCACAAAAGTAAACATCTTTGTAATTGAACTGCTCCAAACTTTTTATAAGTTTCTCAAGATATTTTCCATGATTATGGGTTACTATTAATATAGAAACATTGTAATCAGTCTGCATTTAAAATAAATTTTTTAAGTTTAATGAAATAGTTTTCAAAGTCATAAAACTGTTCAAATTTAATTCTATTTGCCATACAAAGTGCAGTCAAATCGTTTTTATTATTTTCTATAAAACGAATGGCTGCTTCTGATGTGGTGAACAAAACACCTGTATTGCCGGAAATAACTTCCGGTGAAACGTACTGTGGAGTTGTAATTACAGAAAGTCCGCTCATTAGTGCTTCTATATACACTAACGGATAAACTTCATAAAAAGGTTTGCTTAAAAAAAGCAGAAAATGATTTTTTTCAAAGAGTTTCATTTTCTGATCCGGATCCGTTATCGGATCAAGTATATGAATGTTTTTATTATGTAATGCTTTTATCTGTTCTATTTTGTTTTGTGAAAAAACATCGAGAACTCCCCCACAAATAGTTATTTCAACGTCTTTATTGTATTCTGTACAGTAACTGCAAAACTCATAGAGCGACTGCGTCCCTTTTGATTTCGAAAGGTTTGAAAAAAACAAAACCTTTGTTTTTCTTTTTTCCTTTTCTATCTCAAAATTTCCGTTGTAATAATCCATTAATGCGTTTGGCAATAAAAACCGGTCATTAAAGAATGTAAGTTTTTGGAGTTGATTTTGTGTGATTACTATGCATCTTATCTTACTGAACCTTTTGCCAGAAAAGTACTTTCTTTTTTTCTCAAGTCCATTTGCATGCAAGTGTATTGTGACATTTTGTGTTTTGTACAAAACATAAAAAAGCATGAGATAATCCCGGTAAAAGGCAAATCCTCTTGGTGAAAAATTCATATATACATAATCATCCGCTTCAATATTTCGTAATTCCCGATACAGCGTCGCCAGCTCTTTAAATTTTTTAAGATTAAATTTTCCAAAATCTTCGGGAGTTTTCGCCTGAGCCGTATCAATCAGCTTTATTTTATAATTTTCTAATTCTAAAAACCGGTCTGCTATCTGTTTCGACAAAACTTTCACCCCATTTAAAGGTCCCTTGAAGGGAGTTATCATAATTATCTTTTTCATCTCTTATCAGTTTTAAAGGAAAATAAAATGGTAAAAAAGGCAAAAAGGGCAATTCCCATCTGCCGTTCTAAAACTGATTCTGTTAAGAAAAAAACACACGATGTAATTATGAAAATAACCGGAAGAATATCTTGTCTTCTGAAAGCTGTTAAAAACTGCCGGTACAGCACGATAAAAAATAACAAAAGTCCAACTACTCCAGATTTTAACATCTCGCTCATATATTGATTGTGCGAATTATATTTCTTTTCAATACCATGCTGAAAGCCAATGGCTTTGTATCCTTCCATTAATGCAGGTTGCATATCACCGATTCCTACTCCGATCCAAAAGTTATCATTAATAACGGTTATTGTTCCATGGTATTTTGCGACCCGGGCTTTTAAAGCTGTAAAATTTTCGCCGGAAAAATCGGTTTGTACAATATCTTCCCTGATATGTACAGATTTAAACTTTTCAACTAAAAAAGAGGAAAAACCGATTACCGGGAAAGCTACTAATGCCAACAAAAATAATTTTGCTTGTATGGATTTTATTAAAAACAGAAAACACACCACTACAATAATCAAATTAAAAAACATGACAAAAGAGTTGAGCAGCATCAAAACAACTAAAAAGTATAGAATTATTATTACCGATTGTACTTTTGAAAATGAAAGAAGTTTCTTGTAAAGTAAATGATAAATAAGCAGAGAAACAGCGAAAAGCACTTGAAATGCTAAATAAATGGGATGTATTCCCAAAAAGTCTGTAAGATTGAAATAAGAGAAAAAGTTTCCGTTTACCTTATTAAACGGATTAATACTTCCATAATCATAAACATTAAAAAGAGCATTTACCAGACAAGTGATCGTTGTAAAGAGACAGCCATATATAAAATACTGTAAAATGCGTCGAAAAACTATTGGGCTTATTGCCGAAGCAGAGAACAAAAAAGACAGTGAAAGTATAAAATAAAGAAGTTGTCGGCTAATTACGTTAAACGCCTGCGAAAGATCATCGCTCCAGAACACACTTATTATGTTCCACAAACACCAAAGCCACAGAACCACGAGATATTGGTTGATTTTTATATTTTTTATTCCTCTGTTTTGCCATAAAAAAGAAAGAGAGCTAATAAAAAAGCCTAAGATAAAAAGATTATTAATGTTTAATTTAAAAGGTAAAGTAAAGACCGTCCCCAATAGAAAGAACAACCAGACAAACTCTTTAGTCAATACCTTTTTTACAGGAAATGTTATGGTCATATTTAGCTAAAATCAAATAAAAGACAAATAAAGTGTCAAAGTAAATAAAAACATTATCACTGATGAACAATATATTCAAAAATAAAATAATATATACACTTTTTTTCCCTTTCAGGTTTATCATAATGAAGAACAACAACCATATTATAAAGGAAATCACTCCCAATTCTATCACAATTTTTAATATATCGGAATGTATGTATTCATAATTATTGTATTTACTTTTGAGGTATAAATGAATACTTCCCAAACTGCTCCCGCTCCATAAATCTTCGGAAAATTTATGGAGAACATCATTATAAACTACGAAACGCCCCTGTGTTAAATGGTTTATAGAAACATTGAAATACTTTTTTACCATAGCTGTAAAAAAGCCGGAAACAAACAAATAAATTCCAGTCACAAAAACTACATTGAGTCCTAAGAGAAATTTTGTTATCTGTTTGGGACGAAAGGGATTCTTGAGTATTTTTTCATTCAGCAACCAAAATGCAAGTACAATAACCAACCCGAAAAGTGCAACTCTTTTAAAAGACAGTAAAAAAAACACCATTGCAATAATGAAATGGATTTTCTTTTTTTCTAAAAAATAATATAGTGTAAATAAACCCATCGGAAAGGCAAGCCAGGATTCGGTTGGATATTCTGAAAGTCGGAATGCTGATATAAAATCAGAGATTAATTTTGGGACATTTAGAAGTTCTTTCCAGAAAAACAAAACAAAAGATGTTACATACATACCAAAAAAAACATCTATTGCTTTCCTTATATTTACCTCTTTACCTCCGGTCAATGCTGCAGCCGTTAAAACCGGAATCAATAATAAAAAAGACTCTTCTAAAAACCGTATGTGAAAAATACCTTTATAAATAGAAATGATAAAATTAATAGCTATAAGCGAGGTATAAAGTAAAAGATTGTACAACAAAAATCTTCTGATTGTTATGTTTTTATAAAACAGCAGAAAAAACAGTCCTAAAGGGAAAATCAAATACTTTATATATCTTGCATTATGTTCAGTACTTGTAAAGTAGGAAGAAAGCAAGAGCATTAATGCAGACAAATAAACAACAAAAGTCTTAATTTTCATAGTTTGATTTTATTTCTTTCCGATAGTAAAAAAAGCCTAACAACAAAAGTAAAACCTCGCCTGCAATACGAATCATACTGACAAATTCAGAGGTTAGATTTTGTATAAAAATAAAACAAGTTACCAAATTAAATACTATGATTATCATATATAGTTTCATAAAAAGCTTATCTTTTTTTAAAGAAAGTAATCCCTGAAAAACATATACATTTGCAATAATAGACACCATAGGCAAAAAGCCAAGTATTTGAAGAGTTGTTTTTGCTGAAAGATAATCTTTACCAAAAATAATTTTAATAATTAATTCTGCAAAAATAAATATAAAGATCCCGATGAACAGCCCAATACTTCCTGCAACAAATGCAGAGTTACGTATATTCTTTTTAAAAAGCACCTTGTTTTCATTAACCAAGCGGGAAACTACCGGGAAAAATGCCTGACTAAAAGGAATAAACAATATTGTCTGGACACTTACAATAAGTTTATTGGCGGTTGAATAAGAAACCAAATCCTGAGATGTTCCGCTCTTTTCTATTAAAAGAAAATAAATCAATCCGGGAGTAATAATCAATACTGTAGAAAGAAACACCGGTGTTGCCTGTAATGTTATCTTTTTTATGGTCGAAAACGAAGGTGCAACCATTTTAAAATTCACATATTTCTTCATCAACCAAAAGGAATAAACACCAACTAAAATTAAACCCAAAGACTGTAAAGCATTAAAAACCCAATAATTCCTGTCTTCTCTGATAAAAAGAACTATTAAAAAAGCCATAACAAACTTACTGATCAAGTTCAGAAAAGATATTTTTAAAAGCTTTTCCATTCCTTGAAAAAACCATTGAGGAAACAGTAAAAATCCTAAATTAATTGCAAATGTACTGTATAACAGCAGTTCAATTTCCTGCCACCGCTCATTGTTATGAACCAGCAACACAAAGACCAATACTGAAAGAAGTAATAGTACAAATTTAGCATAAAAAACCTGCGAACTCAGGTAGCTGATAAACAGATGATTTTTCTTTTTATTCGTAATAGTACGTGTAATGGTCACATCAAATCCGTAATTTACCACTACCGTAAAAAAATGACAAAAATATCTGGCAAATTCTAATTCTGCAAAATGTTCAGGACTGATAATTCGTGCTAAATAAGGAATCAACAACAAAGGAATCAGCGTGTTACTCACCTGAATAAGGGAAAGAGCGGATAAATTTTTAAAAAATACTTTTGTCATAAAAAATTAATCCAAATACTTTTGAAGGTTTTTGGTAATAAGATAAGGGTCGTAAATTTCATCCGTTTTGAACGTTTTCACAATCATCTTATCTTTGGTGTATATCAATTTTACTTGTTCGTTTGGAACCATCCAGCTTTTAAGTTGTTCTGCTTGTAAATAATATGTGTTTTTACCGTCAAATATTTTGATAGAGTCAATATAAATCGTCAGTTCTTCGTCTGTATTAAAATCAATTCGTAATCTTTTTATTTTTTCAGAATCCTTAAATTCAAAATTCGCCTGAACAGGTTCATTGGTTTCAACAGTAAAATGTGCACTTTGCTCTTCTGAAAACCACTCCCTAAAATCGGTTGAGTAAAACATTTGTATATCCATTTTATTCAACGTTTCCAAATACAAAACAGCTTCAAATGTATGTTCTTTTTTTGCACATCCAAAAATGAAGAAAACCAACAACAGAGCCAACTTGTTCCACATATTATGAAACATTTTTAGCATCAATTATAGCGGCGTATCTTTTGTATTGTTTAATGCTCCAGCCAATAAACAGGAAAATACAGATAAAAAACAGCGGATAAAACACAACCATCAATTTACCTTTTTTATTGGAAATATTTAGCTTTTTAGTTACATCATAAATTATCTTTGACTCTTCAATGACTGCAATTTTGGTTTTATTTATTTCTTCAAGCAAAGAGTTTTTCTTCTCTAAAAGCCTGTCCATTTCAGAAAACATTTCTACGTTTACCGTTTTGTTTCCCTCGGAATTTGCATTACCCAATTTTTCAAACAGGCCATTGATATTATCGACCGATGTTTGATATTCTTTTAATCTGTTTTCCGTATCGATTATTTCAACTTCCTGACGTTCAATAAAATATCCGTCATTATTCAATTCATTTACAAAAGCTTCATAAATAGAATTATCCTGATCTTCCACTCCGGTATAATAAGTAATTTTATGGTAGCGATACAGCTTTTCCGCAACTTCTCCTCTTTTATATTTATGAATTTCCATTGTGTTTTCACTCATATAGCGAGCTATCTGAAGATTTTGCTCTCTATCCGAAATAAATTCAACAACATCAATGATTGGACTAATTTCGATACCCGAAATATGATGCAGTTTTTCAAAATTGGAAGTATTATGCGCTTGAAAATTTTCAAGTTTATTATATAAATAAGTAGTACTGTTAAAATTCGGGACAACAATGAGTACGTGTTTAAATGGTTTTGAATCATTTTTCACGGAATATAATCCCAAGGCTATTCCACTTATTAATAATAGAAGCGTAATAATAAAGTTTCTGCGTAAAAACCTCGTTGCTCTAAAAAAATTAAAACCTGTCCGATCTACAAATTTAGAAACCGAAGAAAATAAAAAAACGACATCTACCTCTTGATCGTTCGTTGTTTTTGGAGTAGTTTTATGTTCCATAATGTTTGTTAACAATTAAAAATCTGTTCCAATATTTTTATAGTAATTAAATACGTTGGTTTCACACCTGTGGTTCCCAACCCTCCCGATGCCAGCGTGCTTCCTGTTTCCAAAGGATTGTCGGATGCATAATAGGCATAACGTACTTTCACGTCGGGATTAATGCTTTTTCTTATTTTAGATGCCGACTGAATGGCTTTTTGATAATGCGCTCCTTCCATTTCCAGACCAATCACACGCCAGGTAGAATCACGGAAAAACTCCAGCAAATCTCTATTTTGAAGTGAAGTTCCCAAAACGGTAACCATCGATCCTCCAAAAACAGCCAGATCGTTCCCTTCAAACATTTCGGGCGTCAACTCGTTGCGAAACGGATAATTATCTCCCGTACCTTCATTGATATGCGCCGTCGGAATCATAATGTCTCCCTTTCCTCCGAATAAGATGCCGGCTTTTCCCATAACCGAAACCGATTCTACGTTCAAATATACGGCTTTATTAAACGGCTTTAACAATTCATCTATCGTTTCGTAAGCTTGTTCTCCAAAAGCGTAATCCATTACCACAATAACGGGTTTTTCATCGTTGTTTTGAGGCAATTTAACCAATGGAAATGAGGTCTGCTGCCACCGTATTTTTGCGGTATCAAAGATCTGAACATCAATATTTGTTCCCGAAGTATCGGGCAAAAACAACATTCCCTGTTCCGAAGCACGTTTCACCACCATCGCACGCAAATCACTGTTACCCGGATTACTCAATTCCTCAAATACCTCTGTTTTATTTTTGACTTTCAGTTTGTTTTTCAAAACATCTTCGGCAAAAACAGCATTCATCACACTGTGCATATTCGCACTAATAATGTGCAGAGGACGGTCTAATAGTTCTAAACGCTGTAATTCTGTTTTTATTTTGTTTGCCCAGATTTCACCATAAATATGATGTCCCAGACGTTCACGCAAAATCGGACTAAATGTAATAGTTCTTTTGTTGTTTTCCAAAACTTCTTCTATGGCAATTTTGCCCAACCAGTAAATCACGCTCAAAAAGCGGTCGGGATTTTCTTCGGTAGCAAAACGATCGTAAATGGAATTGATTTCTGCAAAAGATCTTCCTAAAATGATGGAAGTATGTGAAATGGCAATTTCCCGCTCGTTCAATGACAAAAAATCGTTTTTAAGAACCGCTTCTTCTAATTTCATCCAATCGCGCGATAC
>Ga0209075_1005008_pt1 | contig 10345 bp, 7 predicted proteins | sample Stecom2011_FD_187523 | JGI IMG/M metagenome (GOLD analysis project Ga0209075, IMG submission 187523) | Agricultural soil microbial communities from Utah to study Nitrogen management - Steer compost 2011 (SPAdes) (version 2) | ecosystem: Environmental > Terrestrial > Soil > Agricultural land...
CAGTGTCATGCTGATTCCGATTGTGAGCCAGGACAAAACTGCATCAACAGCTCCTGCCAATAAATCCACCTGAGATCGGCACGTAGTAATAACAGCCTCGGTGCACTATGTACCGGGGCCATTTTACGGTAGACGATTGAGCACCGAGTCAATCTCATTTTCGGCTACAAAATCCTCAATCGTTGCCATTTTTCGTCCATCGTGCTAATGCCCACGCTCTACGGCCCCTTGCCATAGAAGCGGCATCGCGAATAACTCGGGGTTTGTGTTGGTTGGATACGTGGACGCGCGGCCTAAAACGCACCCCGCGCGTCGTGAGCGGTCCACACCGCATAAATCACGTCAAAAAATTTGTCCTGACTCTTTATCACCAGTTCGCTCCCAAGCAACTTCGCGTTGCGTACTGGCCGGTTCATACCCCCCACCGGAGGTTTCGGTTGAATACGACCACTTTTTTAAAACGCCATCTTGATGCCTCGGACGAAGAGATCCTTCGGCTCATCGAAATGGCCACCAACGCGCTCGTTGAAAGCACGGATTATCCCTCCGGGGGAAACGCCGAGGAACGCGTCTGGCGCTACCTTCAATACCCGTATTATCTGGGACTTTTCGCCCGGAAAGTGGTCGCCGCCGAGGGCATCTCGGACCACGTCAAAGAGAAGTTATGCCACGCGTGCTTGCAGGTAAACCTGCAATTGGAAGAGGGCCAGGAGCCCGGGCCGGGGCTCTTCATGCTGACGGCCTGGCTGGGCGATCACGACCTGCTCACCCGGCGAGATTACCTGGGCCTTCGGCGCGGGATCATCTGGCTGCCGCGCTTGACCTCGAATTACGAGGAGCACGAGGAGTACCTGATCCCGGCCTGCCGCGGCATCTTCACCAACTTCAAGATCAGCCGCGAGGAGTCCATCGAGATCATCTTGATGGTGCTGACCGCCAAAGAAGCCATCGGCGCGCGCGGCCGGCCGATTTTCGACTTCTTGATGGAGCTCGACGCGCTCAATAAGAACCTGAAGCGCGAGGTGTGCAATATCGTGGTCGACAACGCCATTCCCTTCCCGCGCGGCGAATACGACCACCCGCTGGACTGCAATTCCCAGGAGCAAGACCGCCTGAGCATCCGGTTTTTGCCCGGCAGCGTGCGCCGGCGCGCGGTGGTCTGGCTGGCGCGCCTGGGGCGCGATCCGCTTGAGCTGCTCAAGAAATTGCTCAAGCCCAATACCGTGCGCGGCTACGGCGGCGACCATGTCGCAAGCGGCGCGCTCGACCTGCTCGACGAGGGCTGGGAGGGCATCGACGAGCAGACGCGCCTGAACCTGCTCGACAAGGCCGCCGACCTGCCGGATACCTCGGTGAGAAAGCGCGCCTATATTTTGGGCGAAAAGTATCTGGGCATCGAGTTTTTGGAGCAATCGCTTGACGATAAGGCCAAGAGCCTGCGCGAGTGGGCGCGCGAGCGCCTGGAGCGGCGCAGCCTCGAAGGCCCGCCCTCGGTGGAGCAATTGCAGCGCGAGCTCGAAGAAGAAATCGAAGAATAACACGCCATCATTTCATCAATCGAAAAAAGCCCGAGGAGCCGCCATGGTCACCTGGACGCTATCCGTGGATCGGCGAAAGGCTCAACGCGCCGCCATCATCGAGGAGCTCGACGCGCTGGCCGGGGGCGTTCAGGACCTGGTGGTCGACATCTTTGGCGAAGAAGATTATTGGGACGCCGCCGATCAGGGGGCGTTCCGTGATTTTGTGCCCTTTGCCACCCTGAGCCACCCGCATACGGAAGGCCTCGAATACGTCGCCGAAGCATTGCTTGAAACCTTCGGCTGGCTGGTCGACTTCCGCCCCCCCGAAGTCGCCAAGGACTAAAGCGTGGATATTGAGAATTACCTGGAGCGGCCCGCCGCTGTGATTCAGCGCGAGGGCGATTGGCTGCGCGCATTTTGCGCCGACACGCTGCCGGGCATCGGCGAGGCCCTGGCGGTGAGCAGCGAGAAGGGCGAGACGGTCTTCGCCGCGGTGCGCCGGCATACCGGCGGGCGCGAGGTCGACGCGCTGCTGCTTAACCCACCCGACTGGGTGCAGGCGGGCTGCGCGGTGCGCCCGACCGGCAAAGACGCGCATATCCCGCGCCCGCGCCCGGGCCTTACGCGCTTTGAAGCGCTGCGTATCTCGGCGGCCACCGAAGACGCCGAGATGCTCGCGTTTCGCACCCGCGCGCTAAGCTTTGCCGAACTCAACGGCGCGCGCCCCACCATCCCCACCGGCCTTGCCCCGATCGACCACCTCGCCCCGGTTGCCGGCGCGGGACTCAACCTGGTGCTCGACGCCTCGCCGAGCGCCGCCGCCTTCGACGCGCTCTGCGCGCGCATTGCCCACGCCGGGGCATTCGACGCGCGCCTGCGCCTCGCAAACTCCAACACCCCGGCCGACTGGGCGACCCACGAGCTGCAGATCGACGCCGACACCCCGCGCCAACTCACCGGGCTTCGCGTGCTCACTCACTGGGCAGCCAGCCTGCGCGACCAGGGCCAAAACCTGCTGATCTGCGCCGAGCTCCCGCCGCTTATTACTTCCGGATTCACCGCCCCCGAAGACGCCGCGCTGGGCACCTCGATCGGCGAAGTCATCGATCTTCTGGGCAGCGCCCTGAGCTCGACGCATACCGCCACCATTACCGCGCTGATCCGCCTGCCGCTCTTTGACAGCGCCGCCGGCATCGATGCGATCATCGAAACAATGTCGCTGGGCGATGTCGACGCGCAGATATTTATCGACGCCGACACCCGCTTTGAGCCCACGCGCTCGACCTCGCGCGCGCAGCTCGACGCGGATGCACAGCGTCAGCAGCAGCAACTCTTGGGTCTGCTGAGTCGCGCCGCGCGCGCCCGGGACAAAGCGGCGCTATGGGGTGAATTTGGGGTCGAGGATGCCGAGCTGGAGGCGATCGCTGAGGCGCAGGCGCTGCGGGTTAGGATATAGGCAGGTCGAAAGACCCGTGCTCCTTATTTACTCCCCCACATAAAACCCGCCATCATTCACAAGCAGGCGCCCCAGCGCCACCTGACGGCGCCCGTTCGCCGGGTTCCACCAGTGCCATACCGCGCGCAGGCTTCCGTCAGCGGCATTAAAGATATCCATGCCGCCGGGGCCGGGGTGATTGCCGGGTAGCCCGCGATACGGGCCGAGTCCGCCGCTGCCGGTATACCCGAAATACGGGCGCTGCACGCCGTTTCGCATGGGAGTGCAGCGGGTCGCGGGCAGGGGGCTTGCGCCGCAATTCGCGATGCCGGTGGCATAGCGCGGGCTATCCCAATTATTGCCCGCATAGGCCACATACCAGACCCCACCGCTCTTAAAGAGCGAAGGATTCTCAATGACGCGGTCGGCCCCGCTGATATTGATGGACTCCCAGCCGATATCGGTGCTCTTGAGAAGATCGCGGCGTGTATCCCAGATGGCGCGCCCCTGGGCGTCGGTGCGCACCGCCGACAGCCCGGTCTCCGGGTACGAGTTAATATAATCGTCGCGGTAGGCCACATGAAGATTGCCGCCGGCGACGAAGGGATTGGCGTCGATGGCCCAGCGCCCCGCCGGCGGACACGCCCATTCGCCCTTGCTGACAAAGGGGCCGCGCGCGCCGTGCGAGGTCGCCCGGCCGATGCATTTTTGCCCGCTGCCACGCCTGGTCGCGGTATAGAACATAATATATTGGTCGCCAAAGCGCGCCACGCCCGGCGCCCAGATCGCCCCGCCCGCCTCCGCCCAACTTCCCGGCCCGCCCGGCATCGCATCGCCCGACGCGCAATCCGCCATCCCGACCGAATTGCCGCTTCCGTGGACCAGATAGGGCACAAAAAGTCGCCCGCTTGCGCCGCAGCGCGGGCCGTTCCCCGCGCCGATGGTCGTCCCATAAGTGATATATTTGCCATCCCGCGCAAGCACCGTATCGGGATCGGCCAGGCCAATCGCCGAGGAATGCGTCGGGTCTTCGAGCGGCGGCGGCTCGACCACGATATCGGGCTCTTCGGGCGGGGCGGTGTCTTCGACGACGTCTTCGAGCGGGGGCGTGGCGTCGACAGTATCTTCGGGCAGCGCCGCATCTTCGACGATATCCGCGGACGGGAGCGTATCTTCGACGACGTCTTCGCCGGGCAGAATATCATCGTCGTCCACATCGTGGTTCGGGCTCGCGTCACTTCGGACATCCGCCGCCCCATCGTGCACCTCCCAGTCTTGCTCGCCGACCACGCCGTTTCCAGACCCGGTACACCCCGACATACCGACCGCCAAAACCGCCACATATACCGCAACCATATGTCTCATAATAACGCCCGGGAAGTGCTCTTGTTATTCTAGATAATTACCCCCAATCTAAAACGCCTCAGAAAAGCAACCATTTTCTCCCCTTTTTAAGGGGAGATGTCGCGAAGCGACAGTGGGGATGCCCCGAGCACTCAGACGCCTCACCAACACGCAAGGTCCTCTCCGTCGGCTACGCCGCCACCTCCCCCAAAATCGGGGTAGGATTTGGTTGCGCCCGCGGGACGCCTCGGTTCGCCTCGCAACGCAAACCCGAAGCGCCCCAATTACTGCGTTACTCCGCCGCATCCTTATTATAAAGTCCCTCAAGCATGTCGCCATACGTCTTGAGCACGACACGACGCTTGACCTTGAGGCTCGGCGTCAACATATCGTTATCGGGCGTGAATTCCTGGTCGATCAGCACGAACGCCTTGGGCAATTCGTAGCTCTTCAGGGAGTTGCCAAATCGCTTGATCTCGTCGGCGTAGTGCGCGCGCACCTTCTCGTTGGTCAACGCGCCTTCGCGCGCAATGCCGTTCTCCTTGAGCCACTCGCCAAGCGCCTCTTCGTCGACCACAATCAGTGCCACATTATAGGGGCGATTGGCGCCGTCGAGCATCAACTGATTGATATACGGGCTCAGCTGCAATTGCTCCTCGATCGGGCTGGGCACCACATACTTGCCGTTCTCAAGCTTATATTGCTCCTTGATGCGCCCCAGAATCCACAGGAATCCGTCGCTATCAATGCGCCCAAGATCCCCGGTATGGAAGGTATGATCCTCGTCGAGGACCTCGGCGGTCGCCTCCGGCAGATTATGATAGCCCAGCATCACATTGGGCCCGTTGACGCAGACTTCGCCGGTGCCTGCGGGGTATTCCTCGACGTCCCGGATGGTCACAGTCACGCCCGGAATCGGCAGCCCGACACTGCCAATTTTGACATGCCCCGGGATATTGGCCGACACGATCGGCGAGGTCTCGGTGAGCCCGTAGCCTTCGTAGACCTGGATATTGAGGTTATCGATAAAGCGCGCCACCTCCGGGCTGAGCGCCGCACCGCCGCTGACCGCAAATTTAAGCCGCCCGCCAAAGCGCGCGCGCACCTTGCTGAATACAAGATTATCGAGCACGTCGCCCTTCACCTTGGTGACAAACCCGACCTTGCCGGTCTTCTCGCGCTGCTCACGCGCGCTGATGGCGTTATTGATGGCCGCGTCAAACAGCAACTTCTTGATGCCGCCTTCCTGGTCCATCTTCTTCTGAACCCCATCATAGATGCGGTTAAAGATGCGCGGCACGCTCATCAAAATCGTCGGGCGAACCTCGGCGAGGTTGGCAATAATGGTGGAGACATTCTCGGCCAGCCCCATGGAGGCGCCCCGCGACATCATCATATGCAGCTCGACGGTCTGCCCGAAGCTATGCGCCCAGGGCAAGAAGGACAGACTTACCTCGCTCTGGTCGATCGGGAAGATCTCGGCGACCGCCTGAATATTCGAGGTCAGGTTCTTATGGCTGAGCAACACTCCTTTGGGGTTGCCGGTCGTCCCCGAGGTATAGATAAATGTCGCCAGGTCGTCGGGCTTGGGATGCGCGCTGGGCACCGGATTGGCGGCGCCGTCGACCAGGATATTCTGGAAGTTATCGGCGTGCTGAGTGTCTCCCTCAAAGAAGATGACCGTCTCGACCGAGGCAATATCCAGCTCTTTAATTTGCGCGTAAATTTTCTCGTCGGAGACCATCACCACTTTGGTGGAGCTATCATCGAGGATATACTTCCAGTCCTTGGGGAGTTGAACGGTATACATCGGGCAGAACGCCGCGCCCAACCCGTAGGTGGCATACGCGCTGACCGCCCACTCCACCGAGTTATCGGCGATGATTGCGACGACGTCCCCCGGGCCCACGCCACGCTTTGCCAGCGCCCCGCGACAGGCATCGACCTTTTGCCCAAACTCCTGATAGGTAATCCATTTATAACTTCCCCCTTTTTTGACACCAAAGAGGCGGTTATTCGGGTACTTCTCGATGGTTTGCTCAAAGAGGTCGACAAGCGTTTCAAATCCAGACATTTCAATGCTCCGTATTCAGGTCAGAGTATGGACAGATAGATACAGATCGCGCATCGATAGGTGCCGAAACAACGATATCCTATCTATTTTGATATTATACAAACGCCTGCAGCCTATTACGGAACCGCAATGAGACGCAAGACGAGTCGCCAAAGCCCGCTCAAACTTATTTCTCTAAATGAACTGCTTCGCCCCGGCGCCTCGCCCGATCAAAGCTCGTCGCTCCCCCAGCGCACCGCCGGGCGCCTGGCCAGGCGCGCCGAGGCCTGGCATCTCGAAAACGCCGCGCTGAGCCTGAAGCTTAACTTCGCCTACCAACGCGCCGGCGATGCGCCGATTCCAGGCGCGCTGGTGGAGGTCTGCGGCCATCTGATAACATCCAAGGATGCCCCCCTGAAACCCCACGAGTTCAGCGTGAATTCCATCGAATTCCTGCACCGACCCCAGCTCGCCGAACCCGCGCTGAGCGCCCGGCGCGCCAGCCGTCTCGCCGAGGCCGTCGCGCTGCGCGCCCGGAGCAATCGGGATATTCGCGCGTTCTTTGACGCGCGCGACTTTCTCGAGGTCGAGACCCCCAACTGGGTCGAGGCCGCCGGTACCGACGTGCACCTGTCGCCGGTCAGCGCGTCTTTTCAGGACCCTCACCGCTCCGCCAAAGACGCCATCCACGGCCAGCTGCATACCTCCCCGGAATTCTCCATGAAGCGGCTGTTGGCCGCCGGCATGGAGCGCATCTGGCAGATGACCAAGGTCTGGCGAAACGGCGAAATCACGCCGCTGCATAATCCCGAATTCACACTCTTGGAGTGGTACCGCGCCTGGGAGGGGCTCGACGCGATCATCAACGATGTCGAGCACTTAAGCCGTGTGCTCCTGGGCAATCAAGCGCGGGTGGGTGAGCGCGCGATTTCGCTTGAAGCGCCGTTTTTAAGGATGACGATGCAGCAGGTGATTGAGGAGGCCTGCGGATTTGATATCCTCGAAGCAACCGAATTCGACGCGCTGCTCGCAATATGCACCGAGCGAAAATTACTCTCCGAAAACTCGCTGAATCGCGCCCGAAAACTGCGCCGCTGGGATGAGCTCTTCTTCGAGCTTGAAATCGATTATATCGACCCGTTTTTGGGCACCAAGGGCGCCGTATTTGTGTGCGATTGGCCCACGCCGCTGGCGGTTTTGGCGCGCACCAAACCCGAAGACCCGCGGGTCGCCCAGCGCTTTGAGCTCTATATCGGCGGGGTGGAGCTTGCCAACGGATTTCAGGAGCTCACCGACCCCGCCGAGCAGCGCCGCCGTTTTGAGGCCGACCTCACTGCGCGCAAGGCCGCCGGTCTTCCGCTACCACCGATGCCCGAGCGATTCCTCGAAGCGCTCCAGTGGGGCTTGCCGCCCTCCAGCGGCGTTGCCCTGGGCGTGGACCGCTTCCTGATGCTCAAAAGCGGCGCCGAGCATATCCGCGAGGTCGCGCCCTTTGCCATGGCGCGCGACCCCAAAACAGGCAAGGCATCCTGGAGCTGAACCTCAGCGCCCGCTGACAAATGCCTGGAGCATCTGCCCCACCTTCGGCTGGTCATGAAACCCCCCGAAGGCATGTGAGCCGGGACCAAACGCAAAGAGCGGCACGAAATTCGCCGAGGTTGGCCCCTGAAGCGCCCCCTTGGAGCGCGTCGTGCCCACCTGCGCCACCCACCCGTATTGCAGCGAGAATTGCAGCGGCCCAAACTCCCGCTGCAGGCGCGTGCGCAGCGCCTCATCGCCCTGACATGCGACGGTCTCCTTATTCGCCACGGTCACCGCCGATACCGGCTCACATACCGGCCCCAGTGATTCGGGCGCCACCGCAATATCCTCAAGCATGAACGGCCCACCGAACGTATTGAGCGCGGCGCGCGCACACGGATTATGCCCATAATGATGGTCGATGACCGAGGTGCTATAATCGCGGTCCCCGGTCACCAGCACCAGGGTATTGCCGTCGGCGCGCGCAAATTCCATGGCCGCGCTCACCGCCCCATCAAAGTCCACAAGCGCGTCGACCAACCCACGGTCGCGGCGCATGGCACGCTGGGTTGAATCCAACCTCGCCTCGTTAATCACCAGCAAAAAGCCCTTATTTTTCGCGCCCTTATCCTGATTGGACAGCGCCCCCAACGCACGCTCGGTCAACTTCGCCAGGCTCGACGCGTCCATATCCTCGGCCGCCAATACAAGATCGACGCCGTCGGAACCCTCCACGCGCGCGGGCAGTTCCGCCAGCGACTTCGCAATCTCGGCAGTCTGCGTGGCCTGGGGCACATGCGCATAAAACGCCGCCATGGTCGGGTCGGTGACGCCAGCACTTGTGACCAATCCGGTCTTCATGCCGGCTTGCTCGGAGCGCTCAAGCAGCGTCGGAAGATGCTTCCAGCCGTCGCCTTCGGCCACCACGCCCAGCGCCCCGGCGTGGGTGCGCTGCCCGGTCGCCAGCGCAGTCGCGCTGGCCGCCGCGTCGTTGGCCAGACGGTCCACGCCGTGGGTCGCCACCAATCCCTGAACCGGCAATTGCTGCATGGCCAGCGGGCCGTGGCCATAATAGGCGGCGGTCACAGCGCCCACGCCCATACCGCTTGCGATCATCAAAATAATATTTGTCGGCGTCTGATCGGCCGTCGCTTCCACCAACTTCGCATCTTCGCTGGTCGCATAAACCGGCACCGTTTCGGCGCCCACCAGGGCCATCAAACGCGCGCCGAGCACGGCGTTATCCTTGCTTGAGGCAATGCTCTGCGCGCCCGGCCCCTGCGCATGCACCCCCACCATCGCCGAGGTATGCGTCGCGCTGAAGCGGCCTGTCTGCTCGCAAAGACCGCGACTCGCAAGCGACAGGTGCCCGAAGGAAAGACGCATCGCAGAGCCCTCGACTTGCGCCAGGGCCGCGAGCCCCGCAAAGTCAGGCGTACCCTCGCCAGACTCGCCAAACTCGCCAATCTTGATTGTTGGGAGATGCTCGGGCGACGGATATTTCGCCTCCACAGCAGCCGCGCGCGCCACCTCTTCCCTCGCGGCTTCCTCGCCGCCGGCCGCCTCAAGCAACGGGTTGACCTGGGCGGCGTCGAGCACCGCAAGTCCGCCGGTTTCGTGGTCGGCCGTCACCACGACAAGTGTATCATCGCGCCCGGCCGCATAATCGAGGGCCGCCTGGATCGTCTTATCGAACTCCAGCATTTCGCGCACGGCGCCTTCGCCGTCGAGATCATGGGCGCGCCAGTCAATCTGGGAGCCCTCGACCATCAGCAAGAAGCCCTCGTCATTATCGCGCTCGAGCACCTCGATGGCCGACGCCATCATCTCGGTTAAGTCCGGGCGCTGCGAATCGCCGGCCCGCCCAAGATCCGACGGCCCCAATAGCGCAATCATCTGGGTCGCCGTGCCCGTCGCCTCCTGCATCGCCTCCGGGGTATTCGCAATCGCGTATCCCTGCTCTTTTAGCCCGGCAAGCAGGTCTTCTCCATCCTTTCGCTGGTCGAAATATTTGCGCCCTCCGCCGATCATCACGTCCACTCCAGAGGCCGCCATATCCAGGGCAATCTCATCGTATTGATGCCGCCCCACCCGATGCCCCGCAAACGCCCCGGGCGTGGCGTGGTTCAGGCGCACGGTCGCCACCAGGCCAGTCTTCCACCCCACGGCTTCGGCCTTCTCAAGCAGGGTCGGCAGGCGATGCGCCGGGTCTTGCTCCTGGGCGAGCGTGGTCCCGGGCTTCAGCGAAACGCCTTCAAAATGGGTCTTTCGCCCCGTCGCCAGCGCGGTCGCTGCGGCCGCGGAATCGGTGGTTACAAAATCATAGGAATGCGTCGTCACAAGCCCCATTTGCGCCATCCCCAGCACACTCAACGGCGCACCCTTGGCGTAGGTCGCCGCCGTCAGTGTTGACACACCCATGCCATCGCCAATCAGAAAAATGATCCGCTTTGGTGCGCGCTCGCCGACCTC
>Ga0209075_1005009_pt1 | contig 10339 bp, 9 predicted proteins | sample Stecom2011_FD_187523 | JGI IMG/M metagenome (GOLD analysis project Ga0209075, IMG submission 187523) | Agricultural soil microbial communities from Utah to study Nitrogen management - Steer compost 2011 (SPAdes) (version 2) | ecosystem: Environmental > Terrestrial > Soil > Agricultural land...
TTGCCAAGAGCAAAACATCCGGATGTTGTATCTGACCTCACATCATCATTACCCGACTACGGTTTCGCTCAGTGCCAAAAGGAGGATGGAAGTTTTGGAACTTTCTAAAGAATTTGGATTTATCATTTTAGAAGATGATTACGATTATGATTTTCATTATGACAACCATCCAATGTTGCCTCTAAAAAGCTCTGACACCAACGGAATGGTGGTTTATATCGGTTCGTTCGGAACGGCTTTGGCATCGGGGTTTCGCACCGGATTTATTATAGCTCAAGCTGATTTGATTGACGAATTATACAAATACCAACAAATTTTAGAACCTGATAAAGACATCATCAAAGAGCAAGTTTTAGCCTATTGGATTGAAGAAGGAGAAATGCATCGTCACCTCAAAAAAATCAAAAAGATTTATACAGAACGAAGAGATTATTTTTCGGAATTATTAAATCAACATCTTAAAGGAAAAACTTCGTTTGAAGTCCCTTCTGGAGGATTGGCTTTTTGGGTGGAGTGGAAAAACAACTTGAATCTAGGAAAACTCAAAAAAGAATGCGAAAAAAACGGCTTGTTTCTACCGCAAAATATTCTGTATCAAAACAAAAACATTAGTGCCACACGACTTGGTTTTGGGCATCTGAATGCGGGAGAAATGAAAAAAGCAGTTGAGATTTTGAGAGAATCGGTTGATAAAGTTATTATTTAATTGTTTATATTTACTTTATAAACTTTATTTACTAATGCTTGATTTTTTAGACGCAACCAGTTATTATTTTATAGTCATATCCATACTTTTTATTTTAGTGTTTATTTTTAGTTTGATAGCTTTTTTTGGTATAAAAGGTATTGAATGGGGAAGCTTTGAATACAAGGAACGTTCTGTTGAAAATATTCTAATTTTTATAAAAAAGAAATCTATTCAAATGATTTTAGGATTGATTTTGATGTCTATAACTATGATACTTTTCATAAATATCTCTTTTAGAAAAGGTACATTTGAAAAAATTAAAGAAATGTATCAATCAAACGATTATGTTATATATGAAATAGGTAAGAATAATTTTGAAAATCTAAATCTTGATTTTTCGACTTTTATTTTGATTGATGTTGATAGATACACTCTTTTTAATGAAAATGATAACATTTCGTTTACTATTAAAAATGATAAAAGCAGTTTTGATTTAAAGTTGAAACAATCATCAAGTGATACTTTATTGTATTATGTTTTCATAGAAAATTATCATTACACATCTTACGAGCCTTATGCTTCTATCAGAAAACGAAAGTAGATTTATTGCCTTGAAAGTAAAATCTCTATCTTTGCCACACAAACAAGCAAAAACAGGTGATTCAAACCAATAAACTAAAAATTTTCAATGATCCGATTTACGGATTTATTTCTATTCCGAATGAACTGATTTATGATTTGGTTCAACATCGGTATTTTCAGAGATTGAGGAGAATTTCACAAATGGGATTGTCTTATTTGGTTTATCCTGGGGCTCATCACACAAGGTTTCATCACGCTTTGGGTTGTATGCACTTGATGCAAAAAGCAGTAGAAACCCTGCGTCAGAAAAACGTTGAGATTTCAACAGACGAAGAACAAGCACTTTATATTGCAATTTTACTTCACGATATTGGGCACGGACCTTTTTCGCATGCAATGGAACACAGCATTGTGAACATTCATCACGAAGAGATTTCGATTTTGTTCATGAATAAACTCAACCAAGAATTTAAAGGGCAATTGTCTTTGGCGATTGAAGTCTTTAAAGGAAAATACCATCGAAAATTCTTACACCAGCTTATTTCTGGACAACTCGATATGGATCGAATGGATTACCTCAAGCGAGATAGTTTTTATTCGGGTGTGGCAGAAGGAAACATCAATTCCGAACGACTTATACAGATGATTAATGTGGTTGATGACAGCTTGGTAATTGACGAAAAAGGAATTTATTCGGTTGAAAAGTTTTTGGTTGCCAGACGCTTGATGTATTGGCAGGCTTACTTGCACAAAACCAGCATTGTAGCCGAACAAATGCTAATGAAAACGCTTCAAAGAGCCAAAGAATTAACTGAAAATGGACAGACTTTGTCTTGCGGTTCTGCTTTTTCGTTTTTCTTGGAAAATAAAATTGACCAAACTAATTTTGATGACAGTATTTTAGAGAAATTTTCAAAATTAGATGATTACGATGTGGTTTCGGCTCTAAAAGAATGGCAAGATTCTGAAGATTATGTATTGAGTCGTTTAAGCCAAATGCTCATCAATCGGGATTTACTAAAAACGGAAATCAGTGCTGAAAAGATTTCAAAAGAACGAATTACAGCACTTCAGGATTTACTTTCAAAAAAAGAAAAAATCACTGTAAAAGAAAGCAAATACTTTATTTTCAAAGGAAAAATAAGCAATAAAGCATACGACAAAACTTCAGAACCGATACTGATTTTACAGAAAAACGGAAAAACAGAAGATTTGATTTCTGCTTCGGATAAATCGTATTTAAAATCGCTCTCAGAAGAGGTTTCAAAATATTATTTATGCTATCCGAAAGTAGTAAGAAATGGTTTTTAACCTTATTATCCAAAAAGTGAAAATGGTTCTTTAAAATTTTATATTTTTGCCAAGATGAAATTTACAGTACAACAAATAGCAGACATTTTAGAAGGTGAGGTTTTTGGAAACGCTCAAGCCGAAGTTTTTCAATTGTCAAAAATAGAAGAAGGCACTGACGGGTCTTTGACTTTCTTAGCAAATCCGAAATACGAACACCATATATATACCACAAAAGCGACCGCAACAATCGTTAGCAAATCTTTTGTTCCCGAAAGCAAAGTATCGACTACGCTTATCAAAGTTGATGATGCCTATAAGTCATTTTCGAAACTTTTGGAGTATTACAATCAGGTAAAACTGATGAAATCCGGAATAGAACAACCTTCGTTTGTTTCAGAAAATGTAAAATACGGAGAAAACCTTTATTTAGGCGCTTTTTCATACATCGGAAAGAATGTAAAAATCGGAGAAAACGTAAAGATTTACCCGAATTGCTTTATAGGAGATAATGTAAAAATCGGAGATAATACAGTATTGTTTGCCGGGGTTAGGATATATTCCGAAACGATTATCGGAAATAACTGTATTTTCCATTCGGGAGTAATCATTGGCTCAGATGGTTTTGGCTTTGCACCAAACGAAGACGGAACATTTAGTAAAGTTCCTCAAATCGGAAACGTACTTATCGAAGATAATGTTGAAGTAGGAGCTGCCACAACTATTGACAGAGCAACTCTGGGAAGTACAATCATCCGCAAAGGAGCGAAATTAGACAATCAAATCCAGATTGCCCACAATGTGGAAGTGGGAGAAAACACAGTTATTGCTTCTCAAACAGGAGTAGCAGGTTCATCGAAAATCGGAAAGAATTGCATAATTGGAGGACAAGTCGGAATTGCTGGTCATATCACAATCGGAAACGGAGTGAAAATTCAGGGACAGTCAGGAATCGGAAAAAGCCTGCCTGATGGAGATGTAGTACAAGGAAGTCCTGCTTTCGGATACGGAGATTTTGCGAAATCTTTCGTACATTTCAAAAATTTCCCGAAAATTGTATCGGACTTGGAAGAATTAAAAAAGAAACTATAAAACTACGAATATTTACAAATGGATTTTAAGTTCTCACTATTCACAAATATTCGTAAAAATTCGCAGTATTCGTAAAAATAAAGAAAATGGCTCAACAAAAAACCATAAAAGAAGAGATCACATTAAAAGGAGTTGGTCTTCATACAGGCAAAGAGGTAACGATGACTCTAAAACCTGCTCCTGTTAATAACGGATTTACTTTTGTTCGTATTGATTTGGAAGGACATCCGGTAATTGAAGCAGACGCTAATTATGTGGTGAATACGCAAAGAGGAACCAATCTGGAAAAAAGAGGCGTGAAAATTCAAACCTCAGAACACGTTTTGGCGGCTTGTGTAGGTTGTGATTTGGATAATATTATTATCGAGTTGAATGCTTCTGAACCTCCGATTATGGATGGTTCTTCGAAATATTTTGTAGAAGCTATCGAAAAAGCTGGAATCGTTGAGCAAGATGCCCAGCAGAAATTTTATACCGTAAAAGAAGTTATTTCTTATACCGACGAAGAAACCGGAAGCGAAATTCTGGTCATGCCTGCTGATGAATATCAAGTGACTACAATGGTTGATTTCGGAACAAAAGTTTTGGGAACACAAAACGCTACTTTAAAAAATGTTTCTGAATTCAAAGACGAGATTGCTAACGCACGAACTTTTAGTTTTCTTCACGAATTAGAAGCACTTTTGCAACACGGACTCATCAAAGGAGGAGACTTGAACAACGCTATTGTGTATGTAGATAAGGAGATTTCTCCTGAAACTATGGAACACTTAAAAGTAGCTTTCGGAAAAGATAAAATCTCAGTAAAACCAAACGGAATTTTAGACAATCTTACGCTTCATTATCCAAACGAAGCAGCAAGACACAAACTACTTGATGTGATTGGAGATTTAGCACTTGTCGGAACCCGCATCAAAGGAAAAATAATTGCTAATAAACCCGGTCATTTTGTAAACACACAATTTGCTAAAAAACTATCTAAAATCATCAAAATTGAAGAGAGAAATCAGGTGCCTACATTTGATTTGACCCTACCTCCGCTTATGGATACGGTTCAGATTATGGATGTACTCCCTCACAGACCTCCTTTTTTGTTGGTGGATAAAATATTAGAACTGTCGGACAAGCACGTGGTTGGGTTGAAAAACGTAACGATGAACGAACCTTTTTTCGCAGGACATTTCCCTGGAGCACCTGTGATGCCTGGAGTTTTACAAATTGAAGCGATGGCACAAGCAGGAGGGATTTTGGCTTTGAGCACTGTTCCTGATCCAGAGAATTACCTTACGTATTTTATGAAAATAGACAACGTAAAGTTCAAACAACAAGTTTTGCCCGGAGATACATTGATATTTAAACTGGAATTACTGACACCTATCCGTCGAGGAATTTGCCACATGCAGGCGTATGCTTATACGAACGGAAAATTAGCAACAGAAGCAGAGCTTATGGCTCAAATTGTGAAAGCGAAATAAGAGATTTTTGATGGATGATTAACGATTTTTGATTTCAGATTTTCTCAGAATCAAAGACAAATAACCTATAATAACTATGAATCAACCTTTAGCATACGTCCACCCGGGAGCAAAAATTGCCAAAAATGTAGTAATCGACCCGTTTACGACTATTCATAAAAACGTAGAAATCGGAGAAGGAACTTGGATAGGCTCTAACGTAACCATTATGGAAGGAGCAAGAATCGGGAAAAACTGTAATATTTTTCCTGGAGCAGTAATTTCTGCTATTCCACAAGACATGAAGTTTCAGGACGAAGAAACTGTTACTATTATCGGAGACGGAACAACCATTAGAGAATGTGTTACCATTAACAGAGGAACATCCGATAGAATGAAAACCGTAATCGGAAATAACTGTTGGATTATGGCTTATTGTCATATTGCTCATGATTGTATCGTAGGAAATAATTGTATTTTCTCAAACGGAACTACTCTTGCCGGACATACTACAGTCGGAGACCACGTAGTTTTGGCGGGAATGGTAGCCGTTCAACAATTCGGGAATATCGGAAATCATGCTTTCGTAACGGGAGGTTCATTAGTTAGAAAAGACGTTCCTCCTTTCGTAAAAGCAGCTCGAGAGCCACTTTCGTATGTAGGAATCAACTCGGTAGGACTTCGTAGAAGAGGCTTTTCGTCTGAAAAAATCAGAGAAATCCAGAATATTTACAGAATTCTATACCAAAAAAATTATAATACTTCGCAAGCGCTGTCTATTATCGAAGGAGAAATGGAGGCTACACCTGAAAGAGATGAAATCCTCGATTTTATCAAAAATTCTTCTCGTGGAGTTATGAAAGGATATACAGGAGGTTCAGCTCTATAATGCTTTAAGCAATCAAAAACGAAATAAATAACATATAATAATAAAGCCTAAAGCATATTGCTTAAGGCATATAGCAAGAAAAAAAATGGCAAGTACAGCAGACATCAGAAACGGATTGTGCATTAAATTCAATAATGACATTTATAAAATTGTAGAATTTCTTCACGTAAAACCAGGTAAAGGACCAGCTTTCGTAAGAACCAAAATGAAAAGTTTAACTACAGGAAGAACTCTTGAAAATACATTTTCGGCAGGACACAAAATTGATACGGTTCGTGTGGAAACACATACTTTTCAGTATTTGTATGCAGAAGGAGATGATTTTCACTTTATGAATACCGAAACCTTTGATCAGATTACTCTCAACAAAAACATCTTGGATGCTCCAGATTTATTAAAAGAAGGTACTAACGTAATGGTTCAAATCAATACGGAAACCGACTTGCCTTTGGCTGTGGATATGCCAGCTTCTATCACATTAGAAGTAACTTATGCAGAACCGGGAGTTAAAGGAAATACTGCAACTAATGCTACCAAACCGGCAACAGTTGAGACCGGCGCTCAAGTAAACGTTCCGTTGTTTATTAACGAAGGAGACAAAATCAGAATTGATACCGCTACGGGAGCTTATATAGAACGAATTAAGGAATAAATGAAATTCGAAAGAACACATTCGTTAAAAGAAATTTCAGCAATCATCTCTTGCAACTATGTGGGAGATGATAATTTTCCTGTTTTAGGGATGAACGAAATCCATGTGGTAGAAGAAGGTGATATCGTATTTGTCGATCATCCGAAATACTACGACAAAGCTTTGCAATCCAGAGCAACTATCGTTCTAATCAATAAAGAAGTTGATTGTCCTGAAGGAAAAGCATTGCTTATTTCAGACGACCCTTTTCGCGATTTCAATAAACTTACCCAACACTTTAAACCTTTTCTGGTATCAAATGTTTCAATTTCTGAAAGCGCTAAAATCGGAGAAGGAACCATCATCCAACCCAATTGTTTTATAGGAAATAACGTAGTTATCGGTAAGAATTGTTTGATTCATGCCAATGTAACTATTTATGATGATACGATTATCGGAGATAATGTAATTATTCATTCCGGAACCGTGTTGGGAGCGGATGCTTTTTATTACAAAAAACGCCCTGAAGGCTTCGATCAACTCATTTCGGGTGGAAGAGTGGTTATTCAAAATAATGTCGGTATTGGAGCTAATTGTACCATTGATCGAGGTGTTACAGGCGACACAACTATCGGAGAAGGCTCTAAACTTGACAATATGATTCAGGTAGGTCACGATACCATAATCGGAAAAAAATGTTTAATTGCTTCTCAAACCGGAATTGCAGGCTGTGTAGTCATTGAAGACGAAGTAACGCTTTGGGGACAGGTGGGTACAACAAGCGGAGTTACAATCGGAACGAAAGCTATCGTTTTAGGGCAAACAGGAGTGACCAAATCCGTCGAAGGAGGAAAAACTTACTTCGGAACTCCAATCGAAGAATCTCGTGAAAAACTAAAGGATTTTGCTTATGTAAAACGAATTCCTGAAATATTGAAAGAATTAAAAGATATAAAAAAAGAGAGAAATTGATTTCTCTCTTTTTTATTTTTCGCTAAATCGGATTATTTTTTGAGCAATGGTTTGAGCTAGTTTTTGATGACTTTCAAAAGTCCATCCTGCAATATGTGGAGAAAGAATCACATTCTCCGCACGAAACAAAAACTGCAAATCTTCAGGAAGATTGTCCAAATCCATTTGTTCAAAAGATAAGTTTTCGTATTCCAACACGTCTAATCCTGCTCCTAATATTTTTCCGTCCTTAAGAGCTTGAACCAAATCTTTGGTAACGACACTTTTACCTCTTGCCGTATTAATAAACCAAAAAGGCTTTGAAAATTTATTTATAAAATCAGCATCAATCATTTTGTGGGTCAAAGGAGTCCAAGGTGTATGAAGCGAAAGAACATCAGCCTTTTGTTGTAATTCTTCGAGAGAAACTTCCCGAGCATTTTCGTCTCCTAATCCGCTTTGAATATCATAAAACAGAACTTCTTCTACATCAAAACCTTTGAGTTTTTTAGCCACGGATTTTCCCATATTCCCGTAACCGATAAGTCCAACTGTCTTGCCTTCAAGTTCATATCCTCTATGTTTTTCACGTTCCCATTTTCCGGATTTCACGCTTTTATCAGCCTGATTCAGCTTGTTGAAAAGCGAAAGCAACATTCCTAAAACTTGCTCTCCTACAGCGTTTCGATTGCCTTCAGGAGCCGAAATGAGTTCTACTTTTTTTGATATAGCCCAATCGCAATCAATACTTTCCAGCCCTGCTCCTACTCTAGCAATAAATTTTAAATTTTTAGAATTATCCAAAAAAGTTTTATCAATTTTAAACCGACTTCTGATGATTATTCCGTCATAATCATGGGTTTTGTTCTCGATTTCTTCTTTTGAAGAAGTAAAGTCAAATTCATTTATAAAGCCTGCCTTTTCAAGCATTTCTAACAGAATCGGATGATTGGAATCTACATGTAAGATTTTCATAAAGCCTTAACTTTAGCTGTTTTTGGTCTTTTTATTTTAAGATTTAATGATACCCCACATACGGAACATCATATTCTTTAAATTCTATTCCGAAAGTTTCTAATTCATTTAAAATAGGAACATAAACTTCTTTATGTAAAGGAAGTTGCACTCCATAGGTTTTTATTTTTCCGTTTAATATTTGCAGCGCTGCCATCGCTACTGGAAGTCCGACTGTTTTTGCCATTGCCGTATAGGTTTGGTCTTCGCCTAACGTTACCATTTTGGAGTCAATTTGTTTTTTATCTCCGTTTAATTCATATCCGAATTTGTGATACATCACTATCATGTCTTTGTCTTCGGCATCTAGTTTCCAACTTTCAGAAAGAATTTTTTCAAGAATTTGAGCTGGAGTAGCTTTTTTCAGTCCTACAATTTTATCAGCGTTAAAAATATCCAATTCGACTAATTTATCCCAATGGATGTCATCTTGCTCTATTCCGAGTTGAAAACGAGTTTTAAGTTCTACTGTATCTTTGAGATCAAAAGGCAAAAATGAATTGATAAACTCTCTGTAGCTCATGGTTTCGGAGTTTTCCATCACATAGCTATCATCGGTCATTCCGAGTTGCACAAACATATTCCAAGCTTTTGAAAAACCAACTCTGCGAATGGTTCCTCTGTAGAGCGTAAGCGCATCATCCAACCCATAAACCGAACGATATTTTAAAGAATCTCTGTTGGCATAACCTTCAAAACGTCCGTAGCCTTCGATATCAAAAAATTCAGTTCGTCGGAATATTTTATGATACGGAATGTATTTGTATCTTCCTTCTTGTATGAATTTGGCTGCACCTCCTTGACCTGCCAAAACTACATTTCTCGGGTTCCACGTAAATTTGTAATTCCATAGGTTATTATCTGATTCAGGCGCTACGAGTCCTCCGCAAAACGATTCGAACAAAAGTATTTTTCCACCTTTAGCACGAATGTCATCAATAACTTTCATGGCGCTCATGTGATCGATTCCGGGGTCAAGCCCGATTTCGTTCATAAAAACCAAATTATTTGCTTTGGCTTGCTCGTCTAAAGCTTCCATTTCGGGGCTTATATACGAAGCTGTAACCAAGTGCTTTTTGAACTTTATACAATCTTTGGCTACCTCGATATGCATAAAAGCTGGAAGCATAGAAATCACTAAATCCGAATTCTGAATAGCATTTTCTCTTTCTTCCGAATTCTTAATATCCAAAGCAATTGCTTTTGCTCTGGGATGATTGTTGGTCTTTTTCTGAGCTAATTCTAAAGATATATCAGCAATGGTGAGTTCTAAATTTTCGCTTTCGGATTTATCCAAAAGGTATTTTATCAGTGATGAAGCAGAACGTCCTGCTCCTATAATTAGGATTTTTTTCATGGAGTTTGTCAAACAATAAAGTGGTAGCAAAACTACAATTTTTAAAAGAATAAAATTGTTATTGTGAAGTGAAATTAAATTAAGCTTGAAGGACTCGAGCCCATGCAGACCACGAAAAAGGCTGCAAATTGCAGCCTTTTTTATTTTAATTTTTCAATTAGTTCTTTTATATCTACTGAAATTTGTTCTCCTGAACTTAAGTTTTTAAGCTGATAGGTTTGGTTTTTCATCTCTTCTTCGCCTGTGGCAACCACAAATGGAATTCCTCTTTTATCAGCATATTTAAACTGCTTATCAAGCTTTGATTTATCTGGATAAAGTTCAGTTTTGATTCCGTTTTCTCGTAAAGTTTTAATAGCTTTTAATGAAGATAATGCTTCGTTGTGTCCGA
>Ga0209075_1005010_pt1 | contig 10337 bp, 19 predicted proteins | sample Stecom2011_FD_187523 | JGI IMG/M metagenome (GOLD analysis project Ga0209075, IMG submission 187523) | Agricultural soil microbial communities from Utah to study Nitrogen management - Steer compost 2011 (SPAdes) (version 2) | ecosystem: Environmental > Terrestrial > Soil > Agricultural land...
TGTCTTTTGTTTCTTCCAACTTTTCTATCTCATCGTTATCAGTAGCTAGGCAATTGATATAGTCAAGATAGCCTTCGCGATATGCAACAGGATCAAGCTCTTTTAATACCCTTGCCGGATCAAATGACAGCGAGCCAATTTCTATATAACCGTTACAGTCCAAAAGCATTTCATCATATGAATCACTGTTATTTTCTTCCATGTCATCCAACACATGCTGTATAAGGTCTGTCACGGTATCCAGCGCCAATGCCTTAAGGGTATCCATGTTAAGTGTAACCTTGTCGGAGAATCCACTATCGAACGCTTGCCACAATTCATCAGCATTGTCTTGTTCGTTAATCTCATGCGCTACAAACTCAAACGGACTATAAGACATGTAATTAGTCTTGCACTCTTCAAGGATCTGGCCTATATCGTCAACCCATGCATCTTGTAAAGCTTCCACAATATCCTGACCACTAGTGTTGTTAATAATAGACTGTGCAATATCCGAACCAATGTTATAAGCAATTGAAGTATTCATTATGTATATCCTTTGATTGAAGTTTAAACTTACTTTACGTTTTCGATCCATGCTTCTAGAAAATCAATTCCGGCATAACAATCGCACCCAATATTATAAGCTTGATCAAGTGTAGCGCCATGCTTATAACATATCTTCAATTCTACTGAATCCAACGGATTATCTGAGAACCCATACTTTGCAAACATAGTATTTAATTCGGAAACGTATTCTTTATATGTCATGGTATCCACCTATTAGCTAAAGAACTGTCCGACTACAATTTCTTCCATGCTTTCATCATAACGGATTAGAACACCGCTAAAATAAGAATACGCCATATATGCATGCCATTCTTTTAATTTATTATCGTGCAACACCATAGTATCTGTAATGCGCATGAATTCATTTAAGTCATGTATCTCGCCATTATATTTAAAGAATAGGCTTTCCTGTAATTCATCTTCTGATAGGTAATCGAACTCTAATCTTTCCTTGTCGGATAATTCGAACCCATTGATCAATTGACGCGGTGCGTTATTGGTTACAATATTCATTGTTTATTCTCCACTATATTATCTTTTTATAATCATCCTGGTGATAATACCCTTTGCACTTCCAACTGTAGCAGCCTTTCCAATAATAGTATAGCCTTCCTGAATCATCCATTTATTCTGGATACTGTTATACCATACAGAATACCCTTTATAATTAAACATGCTTTATACTCCACTCAGATAATCATTAATGTTTAAGGCAATGGCGCCTGCTAATATAATGATGATAGTTAGGATAGCGTGCATTTTAGTGTTCACAGTTTGAACCCTTCCCAGCGTGTGATATTTGTCACGATGTCTTTGCAGAAAAGGCGCTTTAGAAATCCACGTTCTACGATGCGGATACCGTAAGCGACACCAAACACAGTCCGCTCTTTGTTAAGTTTAATCTTGTAAGTTCCAAGAATAATGCGTTGTGCAATTGTCATATCAATGCGAACGATCTTCCATGCATACTTAAGACAAGTACCAAAAGATGACTTTGGCCATTTAGCGTGAATCTTGTGCGCAAGACGCATGGCAATAGTGGATTTGGCGTTCTGCATGGTGTGTTACCTCTTCCCCGTTGGTATGACTACATAATAGCAGACTGGCGTTTCGCGTCAACACTTTTCTTTAAATTTTTTCTAGCGGCATGCATATAGAGGGCGAGCCTGCGAGCACTCGACTCTAAAGAGGAACGCGTGCGCGAATAGCAGATTGGTCAATGGGATGCAAGAAAAACGTTATACTATTTTGTTTGGTCTATATAGTTATACATGATAAGAAAAGTATCCACAAGCAAAGCCAACAATGCTAGGATTCTATCTACAGGTTATCCACACAACATGGGAACCAATATCATTTACGAATGAGAATTATTATCAGGTGATAATGAATCTCAAATGAGAATGAATACCATTTACAAATGAGAACGTTAATCATTCCACCAAGATTGTGCCAGATACAAACGATAATCATTCTGTATAAATAGGTGCCAATCGTTGAAGCTGTCCAGCGAGACCTCCGTTGAAGCTGTCCAGCGAGACCTCCGTTGAAGCGGCGCTGTCGGGACGTGATTTTTAAGTTGGTCTCCGTTGAAGCCGAGCTGTCGAGCACTAATTTCCCATCATCAATAACCACCCCTCCCCGCCACTATCGTCTGGCGGGATTTTTATATCAGTACCCTGTCCGGTTAATTCAGTGTTATTCAACGCACTCTAAATCCTCCCCGATACTCACCCTGTACCAACCCCTACCCTGGCCACCTTTCCAATTTAATACGGTCTAAACCCTTCTATTTTGGACTGTGTGGGACGTTCTATATCTACCCTATACCCTAACCCTGCCCGGACGTATCGCTTGTTGTGTGGGCTCATGTTGTCCAGAATTGCTAAGCGGTTTTGGTAGCGCGACCATCCGGGCGGTTTTGGTAGGCGGTTTTTTCTACAGGCATAAAAAAGCCCCAGCGGTTTTACCAGGGCGTTTTGTTTAGATTGTTTGCAATGCTTTAGCTTTGCTTAACCCAGCACTTTTTCTGCGGATTCTTTCTTTTATACCTTAATTCTTTCTGTGCTTTCTTGTAAGCTTTCTGGTCATGACCAAATGTCTTAACAATCATCATCTTCCTCCATATCTTCAGCTAGCGCATCTTCCAGATATTTCTCTGCACCTTCAATGATCTTTACCATGTCTGCACCATAAAGACCATCCATTCCAAGATCAATGTAGCGGCAATCTGTGCAGTTATACTTGCCTGAGTAATCACCACACCAAAAGTTGTAATAAGCACCATTTGCAGTAATCAGAATATCCAGATCATCGTTTGATGCGACGATGGAACCATATTCGAGGACTTGATGGATGTTGTTCATAAATCACCTGATTTGGTTTGGTTTGGTCTTACTGTGGTAATGATAACCTACCGGGTTTTTCCTGTCAATGCTTTTTTCTAACGGCGCCTACCGAATAGAATTCTAAGGATTGCATTTATCACGCCATTCGAACGTCTACGTTTTCTGATGTTTCCCATTTTCTTACTCTCTTTCTTTGTGAATGTAGGGTAATTCTAGCCTGTCCGAATCCTTACGTCAACACTTTTCCCAACATTTCTTAATGAATTTATGGCATAACTGGTCCGCTAGGATATGTATTTCAATCATGTCACTTTCCCTCCTTTCCTCTGGATCAAACTTACCATGATACAGGATGTTATTACAGGAAAATACCTTACAAGTCCCGCCAGGTAGATTGTAATCATAGAATTCACCAATTGTAACATAATACTCTGGTAAATATACATTCTCAAAATCTGTCAAGACCAATGCGGTTTTGATTGGATACCGCACCCATCGCCAATACTCCAAATGTGCCTTTACTACAGTATCCAATCGGTCGTATTGCCTTAACAGTTTTCTTGCTTCACTATCTGGGATTAGATCGATAATCACACTCTGAGTTCCCCATGACATGCCAATTCAATAGCCGTGTCGATTGCTTTCTGTTTGGCATTAGCTAACCCATCGAAGTTCTGCCACCACAAATCTTCCCCGGCCTTTCCTGATTCGATGTAAACCTTATACACCTTTGCTTGATTTGTCTTTTCAATACCTACGTGGTGCATGAAGACATTTGTATCCCGATGCAATGCGGTCAGATACCAGCTACCATCTGTATCTTTCTGCCAGCACGATTTATCAGTAATACATTTAATCAGGTAATCCACCGCCTCATGGATACTGTTTCCGCTCATGTTTTCTTCGAATGTTTCTTCAGCTTCCTCCTGGCCGATGTGATACAGTCGAACAGCCAAGGCATTTTCTTCCCGCTCGGCTTTTTTGAGCAGTTCATCTGCCGTGAAGTTTGCTAATGCCATATCTTCGAGAATAAAAGCACTCATGGTATTTACTCCGATGTATCTTGCGTAAGGTGGGGCCAGTGTACCAGTAACACATAACCCCTGTCAAACATTCAATCAGTGTATTATTGTGGCCGTACATTCCAAAGGGGGCAATCAGCACATTCACATGCCCTTACTTGATCCTTCCAATTACCTTTATCCTTTGGATCATACGCACAATCATAACACTTGGCAATAATTGCTTTAGCTTTACTTTTTGGATCATCGTTTGCACGTTCGATTGGTGTACGTTGCGGTTTACGTTCAATCTCACCGTTGCGTACTTTTTCGTGGTACTGTGCAAGCCCGTTATTTGGTGACATGTTGTTTCTCCTGTATGTTAAATTACGTCCAATTGTGAATCACCCACACGATAATTAAGTTTCAACCAACCTTTAGCCCCTACAATTTGATAATGTACCTCACAAATATCGCCTTCAGAAAGCACCTTGTCAACATCATTCCTGACAAAATCCATAATATACTGGCGTTTTCTTGCCTTGTTTCCGCCTTGGCGTGTTTCTTCGATGATAGTCGTATCATCCTTCACTAGCTTTACTGTGTGTTTCTTTTTCGCCATGATTCTTACCTTTGTGCGTTTGATGATGTGTTCATTCTATCTACTGAAGTTTTTCTTGTCAAACATTTTTCTTTTATTTTTGTGTATACACTACAGCATCCTTCAAAGCTTCTATGTGTTCGCAATGTTTCTCAAGGACATCAAGGACACCATCTAAATCATCTTCACTTTCCATGTTTTCAATTGCTTTCTCAAGATGGTGTGAAGAATTGTACAGGAAGAATAGTGCTTTTTCTACCCCAGTCATTATCAATTACCTATATGTACGGCTGGTGTGTATGGACAGTATCACCCAGGTAGACGTCCCTGGCAACATTCTTTTTAGATCAATTCGTCATAAACATACTCTGAGTGTATTCGTTTAGACCTAGCCCTCTCTACCTAAGTAACCCTACTGGCCGGGGCTTGTTCCTTCAAACAGTATTGCCTGAGTGTATTGTTTTGAGCAGGGCTGGTGTTCGTTGAAGCTGCAACAACGGGTTCTCAGTTGAAGCTGGTTTAAAAGTTTCTGGGAAATAGGACTATTTGGCCAATTGTACGGATAAAAATAAACCCCGGCTTGTTAGGCCAGGGTTTTGATTTTAAACAATCTCCTCAATAATTTCCTCAGTAATACGGACAACACGATACACCATGTGTGGATTCATTTCAAACATTTCATTCGCATAATTCTTTGCCTCAGAATATGTCGGAAGTGTTGGGATAGTATGTTCTGTCCAGACACCCGCATCTTTCCATTCGTGGATTCTGAAATATACCTGTTCAATCATATCTTCCTCCCTAGTTTAATCTTACAGTCTACACAGTAGACCTTCTGCCCAGAATCCCTACCGGATTTTTTCTGGGCGATAACTGCCCCACAGTTGGAGCAGTTTGCTTTGATGTATTTAATTGGTCTCATCTCGGAAATCATTCATCTTGTCTACACATTCCATTAGTTCAAGCAATTCTTCAGTGGTTTTTGGTCGGTAAAACGTTGCGTTCGGATCATTCGACCAATCAGCTAGGGTAATGTTCCCGTCTTCAAACGATACACTAAAACCCTTGTTGTTTTGTGTGAACCGGATGATTTCGGTTAGGGTTGGGGTTGGGATTGGGTCTGGTTTTTCAAGATCATCAACCACATCGGATGGATTGTCTAGTTTCTGAAGCAATTCTTCCGGGACATGCCATCCATCTCCGTTGTCCAGTTGAACATAATATCCCTGTGAATCAGACTCCGGCAAGTCAATGATCTTACCACACAACCCCTCATTTCCTTGTAGTGACCATTCTTCGATCAAACTGGATTTACCAAAAGAGTTACCAACAAGCTGGACACGGTCACCGATATTAAACATGTCACCTTGTTCGGACATATCTTCCTCCATTACAATTTCACAATGTTCCTTATCTATTGCATTCTTATCAAACTGATCATCGATGATGACATAATCCATAATCCACTCTTCTACAACCTCATAAACTTTACCCTGGGTTACATCTTCGTATTTATCTGTAACAATTTTAACCTTCATAAGTCGTCCTCCAAGATATAAATTATTTAATACATCCAAATGTCTTATCAAAAACTTCCCGGTAAACAATCAGGCCAGGATTCTCCTTCGACTGTAACCTTACCTCAATATTATTATCCGTGTCAAGATAATCTTCAATAATTAGGTCAAACTTCTTGACGATGTATTTCTGGTTGACACGTTTACCTTGTTCAAATAGGTATCGGTATGGATTTCCTTCGGAAATATACCAAAGTTCCAACTGTGTCTCGATATCCTTGTAACATTCTGGTGAAACCGTACAAGGGGTTTTTCCTGAATAACGTGTCATTCTTCATACTCCGTTCCATCAAGAGGTTCCCATCCGCCACCAATCTCTACATCAGTGTATCCTTCAAGAGTATGTACCACAAGTGTTGGGTAATTACCCCCTGCTGCGAAGATTGTTACCTCTGCGTCTGGATTGTCTGCACACATAAGTTGTCCGATAAGTTCTCGTACTGTCATGTTGTTTTCCTGTATCCAGCATCATAAAGGGTCTCTGCTAATTTCTTGTAACTTTCAGCACCTTTAGGGTATTCATAGTATCCGATTATGACTTCAACCAAATCATCAATCTCTTTATCTTTTTCAGATTTGATTGGTTCGAACTCCATTTCAAATGTTCGATTGTACATAGTACGTTCCGAAGGTTCATCAAACCAATGCCAAACGCAATGTTTCTTATCAATATAATCAATAACACCCTCACAAATACTTCCAGAAGGAGTACCACGAATCATGATCTTTTCACCAACGGGCGGAAGCCCTTCACCAGACCATTCGGTTGAATCTTCTTCGAGAACTTCAAAGTACTTGTCCTTCCACCCGATCCAGTATTCATATCCCCTTTTATCCTGATAAACGGCGTTTGCTTCATCCCAATACACTTCCACAATATCCCCGTCTTTTCGATGGAGGCTGACTCCCATCGAATTCGCATCAATAATCCGAATCTTCATATCAAAACCCTCCAGTAGTTATACCAAGAAATAGTATGTTGAGCATTCATCGAAGCAGTACATCGCTGTATCAATTTTCTTCTTGTGCTTCGTTGTTACAGATATATCCTCATCATCCGTCAAGACATAATCTTTATTCGGATCAATCATCCCATCGTACTGCCGGAAATCTTGAGCCAGGATTTTTGCTACAGCATCACCTCGACTCTTTGTGTTACCTGAAGCCTCCCTGATTGAAGCAATCTGTTCGTCTGTGATGCAAATGAATTCGTGTGCATTCTTCCGGAGGGAAATTTCTTCCCGGTTTCGACCATAATCAAACTGGCTGGTTGTGTCCATAAGGAACTCGTCGGTGAAGGTTCTTTCATTGCTCGGAAGGTGCTGAGAAAATAGTGTGTCGGTCATGGTTATCCTCCAATTAGGTTATTCTTCAAAAGCCCAGGCGTATTTGGTTTCGAACATTGCCTTGTCTACTACATCCATCCGAACCTTGTCCATCGCATCGGTATCATGGAACATCAACATTTGTTCAATCATCTTAGTCTCCTCTGAAGCAATCGTCAAGACAACATTGAGAGATTTTGTTGCTTTGATCTGTTCGAATGTATCCATATATAATTCGTTTGTAAAATGATCGTTGATGTGATAGCTGATCGGTTGGAACTTCCCTTCGTCCGTATCCAACACGGATAACACAAGGAAATTGTACACATCATCGAAGCGGATTGTTTGTGAAGTCATTTGGGCTGTTCCTTTCCTGTTTGGTCGTGTTCAGTATGGGCCGGTTCAGATTCGTTGTCAAGAGATTCTTCAATCCTCTCATTACCTTTATTGGATTTTCCCCATGCAGGAAGTGTACATTTGACTTGCTAGATCATCAATGTCAGTCATGTACCATTCGTTCACAGAGAATTCATTGTACACAAGGTCATAAACTACATCAAGAATTAGTTCATGGTCGCTTGTGGCCCAAGGTGTAGATTTCAACACTTCAACGAGTTGGTATTTAACTTCGTAGTTTGTGTGACCACTGACACGCAGTGCTGCGATCCACCTTACAGACTCTGCTGTATATACACAGAGGTCTTCTGTTGGTTCAACAATGTAAGATTCTTTAGGCTCTTCTTCAGAGGCCATCGCAAAGGATGATACAAGGATTGCTGAGGCTGCTGCGAAGGTTTTGATGGTAGTTTTCATTGGTGTTGCTCCTTCTCGGTTTGTGTGGGTTCAGTATGGTCCAGGTCGGATTTACTGTCAAGAGATTCTTCAAACTCTTTTATGATCTCCAGTACTTTAGGTAGTTCTGACAGTTCTAAGCATTCTGATTGTCCTCCAAAAGATACTTCGGGGTAGTAACGATTTAGTCCAGAATGTCTAAGAATCTTTTGTTCAAGTTCGAATAGTTCATTAGCTTTTCCTGAGATGCTGTAGAGTTTTTCTACGGAGTAGCCGGATTCCCTGTTGATAACGTTCATCCGTAAGTCGATTTCTTTAGCAAGTCCTACTTTAATGAATGAATCATCAAGTTTTAGGACGTAGAGGTTTGATGGGGCTGTTGTGCCGTAGTAACCTAAGATACCGTAGGCTGAATTGGGGTTCCACTGGTGGTTTTCTCTGGCACAGTCGGGACAACCCTGCCCAGAAAGGTGAGCTGACACGGTTTGACTAAAATCCCCATGTATAATACATGTGAGGGTATGATTTTCTTTATGGGTTGCGTATTTAAACTTTGAATAGTCATATTTATCTCCATGTACATCCCTAAATCGATCAACCCACTCCTCATTTGTTAATGACCTTCCAGCACACTTATAACAACCCCTTCCCGTTGCATGGTTATCGGGAGTCTGTTCAAAAGGTCCGTGTTTTCTACATATAAACACAGATTTTTTAAAACGCCCGTTGTATTCAAACTCTGAGTAGTCGTACTTATTCCCGTGTTGTGATTTGAACCTAACAACCCACGCCTCTTTATTTAACACTCTATCTCCGCACCACGGACAAGGTACCTGGCTCTTAAAATGATCGTGTGGTTTTTGGTAAAAGCTTCCATGAACCTTGCAGACTATCTCTATAGTTTTATTGGCAGACTCATACATTGATTTGCTATAGTCATACTGGTTGCCGTGGACACCCCTTGATTTTTTAATGAACCAATCCGTGTCTTTACGTGCTTTTTCTGACTGCTCTTTTCTACTGCACATTTGACACCCTGCGCCGCTAAGATGTGCCGTTGGGACTTTCTCGAACTCCCCATGAGTGGGGCAGATTATAACCACTGGAGTTTTACTATTCTTATAAATCGTACTCGAATAGTCATACTTCCCCTTATGTACAGCCTTGCAATTTTTTATAAACTCATCGTTAGGTTTCGTCCTTTTCTGCGCCCTGTTTGATACACCACACTTAAAACAACCCTTTCCTTTCAAGTGGTTGCTGGCGAGCTGTGAAAACCACCCATGCACGTTACACCGAATATCAATCTCTTTGTTTATCCCAAGATACTTAACCTTGGAATAATCGTACTGGTTGCCGTGGACATCCCTCAGTCGAGCTATAAAACCCTGTGTTGTTTCACCCCTGCCCGCACAGAATGGGCAACCATCCCCAGCCTTGTGCTTATAAATTCTTTGTTCAAAACTACCATGTACGTTACACGTAATCTTTATTTTAGTCTTACTACTCTCCTCCAGAACCTGACTTTCTGGATACTCATACCGATCCCCATGAACCCTCTTAAAATCTGCTACATGATCTTCCCAAGTCTTTTTACGTGCCATTCTGATAACTCCACTCTTACTGGTGTGTTGGTAGGATAGCCAAGGAAGGACGGTGTGTCAAGTATGTCTGTGAAATAGTCCATTATGTACCCATTTTTCTGCTGTAAGTGCTTGAGTGGATTGAATAATCTTAGAAACTTGCCCCTAAGGTGGTACACCTGCCTTCTCTTGTATCTATTCTGGCCTTGACATACAGCCAGACATGTCCTATTCTATGTCCTGTAAAGACCATCATTGATGGAGGATATATGGTATAAGGAGATATAGATGAAGAAATGTATAACTAGACAGGTAATCATTGACCTAACACAATCTATTGGAGTATTCTTCCCAGAATTCCTTAAAGAAAGGAAGAATGCACAAGAAGCATTAGTCAAGTCATTATCAATCTGTTTTCCAGTAAAGGATTCAGAAGATGAAAAGATGTATTTTATTCTAAGAAAGAAAGATGTTAGATCAGTAGGTTCTAGCATGGAAACTGTCAACAAACTCCTTGAGAAATATCCTATCCTTATTTGGGTAGGCAATAAACCTTCAACT
>Ga0209075_1005012_pt1 | contig 10332 bp, 7 predicted proteins | sample Stecom2011_FD_187523 | JGI IMG/M metagenome (GOLD analysis project Ga0209075, IMG submission 187523) | Agricultural soil microbial communities from Utah to study Nitrogen management - Steer compost 2011 (SPAdes) (version 2) | ecosystem: Environmental > Terrestrial > Soil > Agricultural land...
GCATCGTTATATGTATGGTTTGCTTTAATGGTGTCTTTGCTACCATCTGCGTGAACGATTTCAATTGTAAGTGGTTTTCCTTCAGAGAAATCTGCAATGTCCACAAAGTTGAATGTATCGTCCTCTTGAATTAGATCGTAGTCTGCTTCGTTAGCAAAAGTAAGACCTAACATTCCTTGTTTCTTCAAGTTAGTTTCATGAATACGAGCAAACGATTTTACTAGTACTGCTGCAACACCTAAATGTCTTGGCTGCATAGCTGCGTGCTCACGAGAAGAGCCTTCACCGTAGTTATGGTCTCCCACAACGATAGTTTTAATTCCTTTCGCTTTATATTCACGTTGTACGTTTGGCACTCCGCCATACTCACCAGTAAGTTGGTTTTTCACGAAGTTTGTTTGCTTATTGAAAGCGTTAACAGCACCAATCAGTGTGTTGTTTGCAATATTGTCTAAGTGTCCTCGGTAACGCAACCATGGTCCAGCCATAGAAATATGGTCTGTAGTACATTTTCCGAATGCTTTAATCAATAGTTTTACACCTTGAAGCTCTGAGTCTTTAATTGGCACAAACGGTTCTAGTAACTGAAGTCTTTCACTTTCTGGATTAACTTTAACTTCAACTGCGCTACCATCTTCATGTGGTGCTAAATATCCGTTATCATCTACGTCAAATCCTTCTGGTGGAAGCTCGATACCGCGTGGCTCGTCTAGTTTAACTTCAACTCCATCTTCATTGATTAATGTATCGTTCATCGGATCAAAATCCAAACGACCAGAAAGAGCAATTGCAGCCACCATTTCTGGAGAACCTACAAACGCGTGGGTGTTAGGGTTACCGTCTGCTCTTTTAGAGAAGTTACGGTTAAAAGAGTGAACAATAGTGTTTCGCTCTTCACCTTTTCTATCACTTCTATCCCACTGACCGATACAAGGTCCACAAGCATTTGTGAAAATTGTAGCTCCTACATTTTCAAATACTTCTAAAATTCCATCACGTTCGGCTGTAAATCTAATTTGCTCAGATCCTGGGTTGATTCCGAAGTCACTTTTTGGCACTAATTTCTTTTCAACAGCTTGTTTTGCGATTGAAGCAGCTCTTGTTAAATCTTCATATGAAGAGTTAGTACAAGACCCTATAAGACCCCAATCAACTTTTAGCGGCCAATTGTTTTCTCTTGCTTTTTTACCTAATTCACCAACTGGAGTAGCCAAGTCTGGAGTAAAAGGTCCATTTAGGTGAGGCTGTAAAGTAGATAGGTCAATTTCGATTACTTGATCAAAATATTGCTCTGGGTTTTCATAAACCTCATCATCACCTGTTAGGTATTCTCTAATTTTGTTTGCTTCATCTGCGACCTCTGAACGATCTGTAGCTCTAAGGAAACGCTCCATGGAATCGTCATAACCGAATGTAGAAGTTGTAGCACCAATTTCTGCACCCATGTTACAGATAGTTCCTTTTCCTGTACAAGAAAGATTTTTTGCTCCAGGTCCGAAGTATTCAACAATAGAACCTGTTCCTCCTTTTACAGTTAGAATTCCAGCAACTTTAAGAATCACATCTTTTGAAGCTGTCCATCCGTTTAGTTTTCCGGTTAACTTTACTCCAATTAGTTTTGGGAATTTTAATTCCCACGGCATTCCTGCCATAACATCTACAGCATCTGCACCACCAACTCCAATTGCAACCATTCCAAGACCACCAGCGTTTACTGTGTGGCTATCGGTTCCAATCATCAATCCACCTGGGAAAGCATAGTTTTCTAACACTACTTGGTGAATTATACCTGCTCCAGGTTTCCAAAATCCAAGACCGTATTTGTTTGAAACAGATTCTAAGAAGTTAAAAACTTCGTTACTTGTTTCGTTTGCTCTCATTAAGTCTTTTGCCGCACCTTGTTTTGCTTGAATCAAGTGATCACAGTGAGTAGTAGTAGGTACAGCTACTTTATCTTTTCCAGCCTGCATAAACTGAAGCAATGCCATTTGGGCAGTAGCATCCTGTAATGCAATTCGGTCTGGCGCAAAGTTGACATAATCTTTTCCTCTTTCTAATGCTTTAGTTGGGTTTCCATCCCAGAGGTGTGAGTAAAGGATTTTTTCTGAAAGTGTAAGTGGTCTCCCTACGATTTCACGTGCTTTATCAACACGCTCTGCCATTTGGGAATACACCTTCTTTATCATGTCTATATCGAATGCCATAAATGTATATTTTTGGGTTTTTAAAAGTTCTGCAAATTTACAAAATTCCTACATAATTAAAAAGTATATAACAAATCCCAATCCTCATTGCTTTTAAATTATGAAAAAGGCAGATGCACTGTTTTTATGTAACAATATGATAATATTAAATTATGGAAAATAGGAAATCCATAATTTAAATTGAAATTTAAACACTGTTTACTTAAAGAATAAAGAACTAAAACAGCCTAGAATAGACTTCTAATGATTTCTTCTATAGTTAATCCTTCAGCTTCAGCTTTGTAGTTTTTAATCATTCGGTGTCGCAAAATAGCGATAGCTGATTTTTGAACATCTTCAATATCTGGTGAATATTTACCGTTTAAGGCAGCGTTCGTTTTTGCAGCTAAAATAAGGTTTTGCGAAGCTCTTGGACCCGCACCCCAATCGATATAGTTTTTAACAATATCTGGAGCCGACGGACTGTCGGGACGAGTTTTTCCTACTAAGCCTACAGCATATTCTATTACATTATCCGCCACCGGAATACGTCTGATTAACTGTTGAAAGTCTATGATTTCTTGACTTGTAAACAAAGACGATACTTTTTGATTTTCTCCAGCAGTAGTTCTTTTAACCACTTCTACTTCTTCATTAAAAGAAGGGTATTCTAAGTTAATAGCGAACATAAAACGGTCGAGCTGAGCTTCTGGCAATGGATAAGTTCCTTCTTGTTCAATTGGGTTTTGAGTTGCAAGAACGAAGTATGGCAAGTCTAATTTATAATGGTGACCAGCAACTGTTACAGCTCTTTCTTGCATAGCCTCAAGGAGTGCTGCTTGTGTTTTAGGTGGCGTACGGTTTATCTCATCTGCCAATACAATATTAGCAAAAATGGGTCCCTTAATGAATTTAAACTCTCGGTTTTGGTCTAAGATTTCAGAACCAAGAATATCGCTTGGCATTAAGTCTGGCGTAAACTGAATCCGTTTAAATTCTAATCCCAATGCTTCGGCAACTGTATTGACTAATAAGGTTTTTGCAAGTCCTGGAACACCAATTAACAATGCGTGTCCTCCAGAGAAAATAGCGAGCAAAACCTGCTCAACCACTTCATCTTGACCTACAATTACTTTTTTAACCTCTTGCCTAAGAGCGTTGTATTTTGAAACTAATTTGGAAACTGCTGCTACGTCTGACATATTTTATACTTCAACTTTAATAAACAATCCGCTTTAAAACCGAATTGATGTATTTAACTATATGAAAGGAGAGTTTGGCTACTTAGCCTAAACACTTTACAGTGGCAAGCTACTAATTCTTTTGCCAATTTGCAGTGAATTCGCAATCTTGATAATCGTCGTTTACATGGATATATGCTTCTTCGATTTTTTCATCTTGCCACTTAGTGATTACCTTAATCTGCTTCTCTCTAAGGGCTAACCTTTTAATTCGCTCATAATCTTTCACATAATCAGCTTCATGCTCATCATATTTTTTTGTGACGGTTAAAAGCTTTAGCATCCCTTTTCCAGTTCGATCGCGATCTGTTATCACTTGAGAGACTTCACCTTCTTTCAAATTATATACCTGAGCACTAAAAGTAGGGTCCATTTTAGTCAAATCAAATCGAGTGTCATAAGTCATTGGATTTACAACTTGACCACCATTATTTCTAGTTTCCTTATCGTCTGAATACTTTTGTGCAGCTTCAGCAAATGTTATTTCTCCCGAAACTATTTCATTTCGAACCTCTTCTATCTTGGCTTGAGCCGCATCAATTGCTTCTTGTGAAACTTCAGGGAAAAGTAGAATGTGACGCACGTCTACCTCTTGTCCTCTAATTTTTTCAACATATAGAATATGCCATCCGAAGTCGGTTTCAAAAGGCTCACTCACTTCACCTTCTAACAAAGAAAAAGCGTGATCTTTAAACTCTTTAGCTAAGGGTGCATCTCTTTTAACCCCTGTATAAAGCCCTCCTTTTCTGGCAGATCCAGGATCTTTAGAATACAACACCGCTTTGGTTGCAAAACTAGCGTCATTATCGATGATATCTGCTCGCATATCTCTTAGGCGCGCAACAACATCATCTATTGCTTCTTGAGAAATTTCAGGCTCAATAACGATTTGAGCAACTTCAATTTCTGCACCAAAAACAGGGCGCTCATCTTCTGGAATAGAATAGAAGAACGATCGAACCTCTTCTGGAGTTACTTCGAGCTTTTCGATAATTTTTTGTTGCATTAAATTACCAAGCTTATTTGTTTTATTAGCTTCAAAAAGTTCCTTCTTTAAATCGGATATATTATCTTTTCGATAGTATTGGGCTACTTTTTCTTCGCTTCCCAATTCACCAATCATAAATTGCAACTGCTGATCTACCATTGCGTTTATTTCGGCATCGGCAACGTTAAGACTGTCTTGTTTTGCTTGATGGGCGTAGAGCTTATCTTCCATTAATTTTCCTAGAAGTTGACAACGAGAAACTCCATCTACAGAAATTCCTTGCGACTTCATTTCTAGATAACCTTTATCAATATCTGTGTCCAAGATGATGTATTCACCCACAACTGCGCTAATTCCTTCAGCTTTAAATCGCTTAAAAGGAACTGTATCTCTCTTTATTTGATCGGTAGTAAGAGCAATGCTTTCATCATCTTTTACAACACCAGTGCTATCAGGCACCACTACATTTTGCGCATGTACTATTACGGCCGAAAAAAATAATAGCCAGAAGATTTTATTCATATGTATAAATTTCGAATTTGTTATTTTCAATTGCGTCTCTTGTTATATCTGTTTCAAACTTCTTGATTAGCTCCAATTTACGCTTATTGAGAATGATTTGTTTTAGGGTAGGTTTAATATAAGAAATTGGTGCAGTTTCGTTCAGACCTAATATGTCTTCAATTTTCACCAAATATACTCCTAATGAATCCTTCAACTGAACGAAATTGGATTTTTTTAACACTTGTTCATTTTCCCCTCTTAATATGGGAAGATTTTCTAACAGATTATCTTTTTTAATCCAAACAGAGTCATTCAAGTTTGAGGAAACAAAAACAAAGCTTTGATCGCTTAACGCCTCTTTATCTTGAGTATTAAAACGTGTGAATTTTTCCTTAATATCTGCTGCATTGGTATTGTTTACTGGCAATTGTATATAACGCATTTTTAGAAGAACATCGTTCAGTTTGAAGTTTTCCATATGCTCTTGATAATAGGTTTGGAACTCTTGTTCCGAAACAACACTATCCATTTGCCTTCCAACTACTACGTTCTTGTAAGCATCTGTCAGTAAATCGTTTTTATATTCTTCAACAAGTCTATCAAACCGTTCTAAGTTTTCACTTGTCAAATTTATTTTAGCCTGATCAATAAGCAACTGCTGGGTTGCCCAACGAGTTATGTAATTATTGACGATTAACAAACTGTCCTCTGGCGACGTGTTTTCTGAGATCAATTTTTCTACATCAGACAGGTAGAGGTAATTGTCATTTACACGTGCCACCACTGCTTCTTCTGGAGCATTGGTGAAGTATTCACAAGATGCAAAGAAAGCAGAAATGGTCAATAAGAGGATTAGTTGTCTCACTTTAGGGTTCTTTTCACTCGTCTCAAAGTTCTAGCATTAACCTCAACTTCATATTTTGAACGAAGACTATTCATCCATTCTGTTTCAAGTTCGTTTTGATAGCTACTAATTACTTTTCCTTTTACTTCTTCTAGTGTCTTTATGCCAGGAGGAAGTATTTCTTTCACGTTAACTACAATAAAGGAATCGTTGCTTGTGTAAATTTTCGAAATTCCTTTTTTGATTTCAAGGTTAGCTGGAAGCTCAGACTGTCCGACTTCAAAAGCACCTTGACTCAATATTACGTTTACTATACCTTCTGGGTTTAGCTCTTGTTTTATCTCCTCGCCTGATTTTCCATCTTCAAGCATTTTCTGAACTCTTTGAGCAGTCAACTGTGAAGTTGCCGAAAAAATATCTGCATCAAGACGCTGTTTCCACTTATAGTTTTCCTTGTGTTTTTCGTAGTATGCTTGTAAGCCAATGCTATCGTTCTTAGCTTTTTGCCAAACATTGTGTTCCATCACATCGAAAATAAGCAGGCCATCACGATACTCATTCAAAATAGCTGCATAGTCTTGATTTTCTTTTTCAAGCTGAATTTTGAAATAATCTTTTAATTGATTTGTTTCAAACTCCTCGTAGAAGTTTGTAATCAGTAGATCCTTACTTTGGTATGGTCTAGAGGTTTTTTGTCTCTCTTCTATGTATTTTGCAAAGTCTGAAAACTTCACTTTTTTATTTCCAATAGTGAAGATTGTTTTGTCTTCGGCTGAAGGAATAGGCTCCATCTCCCATTTTCTAGCTAACACAGTATCTTTAACATAATTATTAAAGTAGGCGGCATAGTCTTCTCCAAGCTTGAAACCGTACTTATCTTTAATCTTTTTATTAACCGTGTAAGTAACTAATTTTGCTCTATCGCCTTGAGACACTCTTTTTTCGAGCATTTGTCTTAAATCTTCAAAAGTTTCTTCAGGCAGTACTTCTTCCATTCTAATTATATGCCAACCGAAACTTGTTTTAACTGGCTTACTAATATCTCCAGGTTTTTTCAACTTGTATGCAGCCTCTTCAAACTCTGGCGAACGCAATTGTCCTTTTGTGAAAGCATTTAGTATTCCACCTTTTACAGCAGAACTTTTATCGTCGGAATGTTCTTTTGCAAGGCTTTCAAAAGATTGACCTTGCTTTATCATTGCTGCAATTTCGTTGATACGCTCTTCTGGGTCAAAAGTTCTTTCACCTTTTTTATCGGAAATCATGATATGCGAAACAACAATTTTCGGAAGTCGTTTTCTTCGATCTTTTACTTTTATAATGTGGTAGCCAAATTGAGTTCTAACAATATTTGAAATCTCTCCAACCTTAGTTTTATATGCTTCCGTTTCAAAAGGATACACCATTCCGAAAACAGAAAAGTAACCTAAATTTCCAGCTGTTTCGCTAGCGTTTGGCTCTTCAGATGACGTTCTAGCCAACTCGTCGAAGTCTGCACCTTTTTTAGCTTTTTCGTGAATAGCTTTTATTTTATTGTACGCTACTAAAGTGTCTTGCGGCATTGCTTCAGCACCAACTAAAACGATGATATGAGAGGCGCTTATTTCTTCTTTACTTCTCTCATATGCTTCCTTAGCAAGGTCCTCCGTGATTTGATCCTCATACAGATAGTTTCTAGAAAGCTGATCGCGATACTGATTTAGTTCTTTTAGATATGCATCTTTTTTATCTAAATCTTGATTTTTAGCTTCGGTGATTTTTAATTTATAATCTGTAAACAGGTCGAGGTATCCATCTATATCTTTTTGCGATTCATCTTGAACTAGATCTAAGTTTTTCTCATAAACTCTAATAAATTCATTTGCATAGACCGGCGCACCATCTATGGTCATCAATACATCTTTTTTGTTTTGTGAAAATGATGTGGCTACACACAATAAAGCCAAGAAAATTAAACTAAGAATTCTTTTCATTTCTAATGAATTAAAAAATTAAATTTTGTAACTGCTTACTATCAGCTTTTGATATACAAGGTTGCAAAAATAGGAAAAAGCTACTGTAAACAAAGCCTGAAAAGTAAACGAATTTAATGGAATTATAGTGTATCTACTGAAGGAAAATACGCTCAAAAACACTAACTTGCTTCGGTGTTAATACGAACGTCTAAGTCATGCTCTTCCTACTATAGAGCATATTAAAACAACTTACAAATGACCGAAAGAATCAAGTTAATTTGGGATTTTCACGGACCCAATGCAAAGGCAACAGCCACACATCACGTTAAACATTTAGGCGAATATGCCGTTTCTGAGAATCTTCAAAACACGCTCACAGGTGTGGAGGAAGCTACCCCAAATCATCACATAGCCTATATGGTTGTTGAAAGAAATATGATGGATAACCTACGACAAATCCTAAAACCAACCCGAGGTCAACTCTATCAAGAGTAATCTAAGGGAAGATAAGCAACACTACAAAAGCACAAAGGCTAATGCCTGTTTATAGGCTAAATGAAGATTCACAAAATTTTCATCTATACCCGACTCTCCTCATTATCAATATTTATCGTAATTTCGCACCCTAAAATTATTTAAAGCAAATACTATGAAATTTCTTAAGATAGCCGTGTTTTTAATCAGCCTTACCACTTTTGCACAAAGTAAGGTTGGCACTGTAGACATAGACTTTATTCTTGCCAATATGCCTGAGATGGAAAATGTTCAGCAACAACTGCAGATTTATGGAAGTCAGTTGGATTTAGATTTAACCAAAAAAGTAGATGAATACAAAGACCTTGCTGCAGAATACTCAGCTGGTGAGGCTACTTTCACTGAGAAAGAAAAGATGGAAAAGCAAAATGCTTTGAGAACTTTAGATGCTGACATTGGTAAATTCCAACAAAACGGCGCTAAATTGATGGAGCTTAAACAACAAGAATACTTGCAACCGCTTTATCAAAAAATTGGAAACGCTTTAGAAAAAGTAGCAAAGAGAAATAAATACACTCAAGTGATTCAAACTACTGTAGACGTTGTTTACTTAGACCCAGACTACGATCTCACCGATCTAATTCTACAAGAAATGGGCATTGAAATTCCAGAAGAAAAAACTGAAGAATAATAGAATATCAGAATGTTTAAAAACGTGAAGTCTAAAAACAGCTTCACGTTTATTATTTCAATCAAACATATATATAATTGTTTTTGATACAAGAAGGCATTCGTTTAAAATCTAATGCTACACATAGGCTAATAACCGAAAATAATTCGCAGAAATACACAAATAAAACTCCCGAATCATCACACATTTGAGAATTTGAATGTGACCGTAAAACACAGAAACGGAGAAAAAAATGGAAAGCGCAAAGGACCAAACTAAGACATTAATAGGGCATCTTCGGAAAATTTCAATCAAAGAAACCGGGAAGTTCAAACTCAAGAATGGGAATGAATTGCAAGTTAAAAGACTAAACGATGATAGCTTTCGGGTTAGAATTAAGGACAACTATAGAAGTTCGCTTTCGCCTGTCATGATATGTAAAATCAAAGATGACTCAACGTACCACACTTACCCTTTTCTATATATGAAACCTATAGTGATTTATGGATTTGGAGGTACGTCTATAGCTATCATCCTTTCACTTTTCAATTTGGTGAAAAACGACATATTCCTTTTACTCCTACCACTTATAGCTGTTATTGGAATTCAACTTCTTCTAATGTCAATTACCCAACCTATAATTAAAAGGTTTTTCAGAGAGAGACTGGGCGGGTAAGAAGAGACTAGTGTACTTCGCTGATATAGATTGACCACTTAAAAGAGTGGAAAACCATAAAAGCAACCGCAAAAAAGTTTGGTTATGGATAAACTAAATAGACAATAGTCTTCCACCCAACTTCTTATTCACGTAACTCTAATTATCTGCTGTAGTTAGGAGCTTCTTTGGTGATTGTCACGTCGTGAGGATGGCTTTCGGCAATACCTGAAAAAGTGATTTTCACAAATTTACCTTCATTTTTAAGGCTCTCGATATCTTTAGCACCACAATATCCCATTCCTGCTCGTAGTCCTCCAATAAACTGAGTCATACTTTCAAACAACTCACCTTTATACGGCACGCGTCCTACAATTCCTTCAGGAACTAATTTTTTGATATCATCCTCTACATCTTGGAAGTATCTGTCTTTAGAGCCATGTTTCATTGCTTCAACAGATCCCATTCCTCTATATGACTTGTATTTTCTGCCTTCGTAAATAATAGTTTCTCCAGGAGATTCTTTGGTTCCTGCAAGTAGTGAACCTAACATTACGCAGTCTGCTCCCGCAGCTATAGCTTTAGGGATATCTCCTGTATAGCGAATTCCTCCATCAGCGATTACCGGAACTCCGCTTTCTTTGATAGCTTCTGCAACTTCAAGAACTGCGGAAAACTGAGGAAATCCAACACCAGCAACAACTCGTGTAGTACAAATTGAACCAGGTCCAATTCCAACCTTCACTGCATCGGCTCCAGCTTCCACTAAATATTTAGCAGCTTCGGGTGTGGCGATATTTCCAACAACCACGTCTAAG
>Ga0209075_1005013_pt1 | contig 10331 bp, 9 predicted proteins | sample Stecom2011_FD_187523 | JGI IMG/M metagenome (GOLD analysis project Ga0209075, IMG submission 187523) | Agricultural soil microbial communities from Utah to study Nitrogen management - Steer compost 2011 (SPAdes) (version 2) | ecosystem: Environmental > Terrestrial > Soil > Agricultural land...
GGCAGTAAAGATCATTCTGGCCACCCAGAAAAAGATGATGTCATAACCCGTGACCAGCACATTGGTGGGATAGTATTTTTTTAGATCCGTGGTTTGCTCCGGCCAACCCATGGTGGAGAAGGGCCAGAGGGCCGAGCTAAACCAGGTGTCAAGCACATCGCTGTCCTGGGTCAATTCAACCCCACCACAATGGGGACAAGCCTCAGGATCCTCCCGGGCGACGATTGTCTTACCGCACTGACAAGTCCATGCAGGAATTCTATGGCCCCACCACAGCTGGCGGGAGATACACCAATCGCGAATATTTTCCAGCCAATTGTAGTATATCTTGGCGAAACGAGCTGGGATGAATTCCACATCACCCCGACGCACCGCCTCCAAGGCCGGCTCAGCCAGAGGTTTCATCTTCACAAACCACTGCTTGGAGACCAGGGGTTCCACCACTGTGTCACAGCGCTGGCAATGGCCAGTTGAGTGTTGATGATCCTCCACTTTGACCAAGTAACCCTGGGCATCCAAATCCGCCACCAATTCTTTGCGGCAGTCGTAACGATCCTGGCCCTGGTACTTGCCTGCTCTATCTGTCATCTTGCCCTGGGTATCGATTACAACCACATGTTCCAAATCGTGACGCAGGCCTATCTCAAAGTCATTGGGGTCATGGGCCGGGGTGACTTTAACCGCTCCACTTCCAAACTCAGGGTCCACGTGCTCATCTGCAATTATGGGAATTAAGCGTCCCGTCAGGGGGAGTTTTAGCTCTTTGCCCACCAAATCCCCGTAGCGCTCATCCTGGGGATGAACAGCCACGGCGGTGTCACCCAGCATGGTCTCGGGACGAGTAGTGGCTATCTCCACATATCCCGAACCGTCGGCCAGGGGGTATCGCAAGTGCCAAAGGTGGGAATCAGCTTCCTGGTGTTCCACCTCAATGTCCGACAGGGCAGTCTGGCAGCGAGGACACCAGTTGACGATGTATTCCCCCTGGTAGATCAAACCCTTTTCGTACAGGCGCACAAACACTTCCCGCACAGCTTGGGAACAACCCTCATCCAGGGTGAAGCGCTCCCGGGACCAATCGCAGGAGATCCCCAGTTGATTCAGCTGGCCCAGGATGCGGTCATGGTACTCCTCTTTCCACTTCCATACTTGTTCCACAAACTTTTCCCGGCCCAAGTCATACCGACTAAGCCCCTGTGCCCGCAGCTTCTCCTCCACCTTGATTTGAGTGGCAATCCCCGCATGGTCGGTGCCAGGCAACCACAAAGTGGCATAGCCCTGCATTCTCTTCCACCGGGTCAAGACGTCCTGCAGGGTGCTGTCCAGGGCATGGCCCATGTGCAGGGCCCCGGTGACATTGGGGGGCGGCATAACAATTGAGAATGTTTCGCCCTCAGGGTTCTGGGGGGCAGTGAATTTACCTTGCCAGTATTCACGTAACCGGGGCTCAATTTCAGCCGGGTTGTACGCTTTACTCATTTCCATAACAATCCCTCCTAATTAAAAAGAACACTTGCCCATAAGGGCGAAGTGTTCGCGGTACCACCTTAATTTCCGGAATAACCGGCTCATGGGATAACGGGCAAAAGCCCGGCGCCAAAGCGCAGCTCCGAGGCGACATTCCCACACTTGTTCCGGGAGAACTTTCAGCCCAAGATTCTCCTCTCTGCACGGTGACGGTGTAGTACTCTTCCCCATCTCAGCCTTTGAATTTTCGATTTAACTAATAATACTGCAAGTACAGGGACAAAGTCAAGACCTAGCTTGGTCAGCTTTAATATTCTTAATATAAGTTCGCGGGCCTGGCTAAAAGATTGACAGGAACAGTACGGCCACGATTATTCCCCCGGCGATGATAAATACCCAGGTGCAACCATCAATGGGTTTTTGTTCAGACATCCGATTCACCTGCCTTTACTTGTGTTGGCCACCGCTATCCTTCTACATACTAAATAATATATCATGCCACCAGCTCCGTATGCCAGTATATCCAGCCAGTCCCCCACCCTGACAGGGTAGTATACCGGGGTAATGAATTCCCAAAACAGCCCCACAGCCAAGACAAATAGCAAAATGGGGACCAGGTCAACCAGCCTATAGCTGAAGGGAGATAGGGAAAATAAAATATTGGCGTAGGCCAGCAGTATCGGTGGAGCCAAGATATCATTCAAATACCAATGTACAAAGGGATGGCCAGTATATTCTTTCAAGACTGTTTGGTTCAGGAGATATGCTGCAAAAAATATTGCTATAACCAGAACATTGAATTTGACCCCATAAATGTCCTTCATTTTTCGCTACCACCCTCCCTCCACCAATTTTAATAATAGTACAGCCCCTTCCCGAAACGAGCAGGGGCTGCTTCTCACTTCATTATACCACCGAGGGTTCTCGCAACAATTCGCCCTTTTCAAAGCGTTCCATGGACAGGGGCTTTATGTCAATATGGGGCTCTTGGCCGCTAATCAATTCTGCCATAAGCCTGCCAGTCACTGGCCCCAGCATAAAGCCATGACCACTGAACCCTATTGCAGAGTAGAAGCCTTCTAAACTAGGGGCTTCTCCCAAAATTGGTTGGGCGTCGGGGGACATATTGTACAACCCCGCCCATTGGCGAACCACTCGTAATTCAGCTAGAGCTGGCAGCACCGGCAGTATTTTTTCCGCCATTTCCTCCATGAAATTCCATGTAGAGGTGGTGATATGTTCCTTGGGTTCGTTGGGATCTCCGAAGCCCATGATAAAACTTCCATGGGGAGACTGCTGACAATAGAAGCCGTGCTGCAAAGAAATCACCATGGGATCCTGAATAGGTGCCACCGGTTCGGTGACCAGAATCTGGTGTCTTTCCGGATGGGTGGGAATCTCTACGCCGGCCAGGGCCCCCACTTCCCGGGAATAGCCACCGGCGGCATTTAGCACCCTTGATGTATGAATCTTACCCCGGGTGGTGTCCACCGCCACAATCTTGCCCTGCTTTACCTGGATGCCCGTCACCTCTGTGGAGGTCATAATTGTAACGCCCATTCTCCTGGCAGCTTGGGCATAGGAATTAGTGGTGGTAAAGGGGTTGACATGGCCATCAGTGGGACAGTAGGTGGCCGCCAGCAAGCCCTCCGTATTCAAATGAGGCACAATTTCCTGGGCCTCCTGCGGAGTCAGGAGCTGTACCGGAACATCTAGCCCTTGCTGCAGCTGAACATTTTTTTTGTACTGCTCCACCATTTTTTCGGTGTAGGCCAACATCAAGTAGCCCTTCTGCTTGAACTCGATATCCAAACCAGTGTCCAATTCCTCGTTGAGATTCTCAAAGGCCTTGACACTTTCCTTGGCCAATAGGACATTCATTTTTAAACCCCATTGCTGACGGGCACCGGCGCCGCAGCGGCCGGTGGAACCGCTGGCCAGAAAATCTTTTTCCACCACAATGACATCGGTAATACCCTGTTTGGCCAGGTGGTAGGCAGTGGCACAACCGATTATTCCACCACCGATTATGACTACATCTGCACTCTTAGTCATTATGCTCCCCCTCTGAATGCAAAGTGCCCAATTTTATTCCCTTGACCGGGGGCCGGGCCTTGGCCGGGGCAATTTCTGCGGGACTCTTGCCAGTAAGCTCAGCTATTTCCCGCACCAATAGTTGGTGACAAGTCCTGCCCTGGCAGGGCCCCATGCCACAACGGCTGACTCGCTTAATTTCCTCCACCGTGGTATATCCGGCCTGGATGTACTGGCGCACATCTTCCCGGGTTAGATCTTCACACCGGCAGATGATGGTATCCTTATCGGCCATTATCTTCACCCCCGAGTTTTATACCCCTAACCATATTGACATGCTCCACCGGGACCTGGAGACCTAGAACTATAGTGCGATCCTGGCCCTTGGCACGGCGCACTTCCACCACTTTTGCAGAACAAAGTTCTTGGCCATCCCGACCCACTGCTACAACCTCCTGGCCATTTTCCGGCACAGGAAGGTATTCCCAGGGAATCAGAACCTTGCCATAGCCAGGAGCATGGTTTTCATCCACCACGAAAATGGCCAGGCCCGGACAACGGGCCACACAAAGGCCACAACCATTGCAGATGTCATAATCTATTTGGGGGATGTGGTTGATATCTTCCCCAATGGAAACGGCTCCCCTGGGACAGGCCCGTTCACAAGGATTACAAGGTATCTCCTGATAACATTCAAACACTGCATAGGGCCCGGCTTGGCGCCGCTCCTGGCTGGGCAGCTTTGCTTGCCAGTCGGCCCTTTGGGCAATACCAGTCATCTTAAGCATTGGCTACGCCTCCCTCCAACTGGGTAATTCCAGAACGGATCTTTTCTCCCACGGGACCGCCCCGCAACGAATCGAGACTGGCTTGACATTGGGCGATGATCTCTTGGGCCTCTGCCCCCGCCCCAAGTTCTGCCGAGGCGGCAGCGCCTGCCAAGCGCCCTTCCACCATGGCGGCACTGGCCTCTTCCACACCCGCAACATCACCGGCCACATAAACCCAATCTAGGCTGGTTTTGAGGTGCTGGTTACGGAGGGGCGCATCTCCACCCAACTGAGGCACGTACTTGGTCTTGCAACCAACCTGGCGCAACAAATCCACCACCGGCGAAAGTCCCACAGCCAGGCAGACTGTATCCACATCTATCGTTTCTTCGCTGCCGGGAATAGATTGCCAATTCTCATCTAACTTGGCAATAACTGCTGATTCCACCGCTTCATCACCTTGGGCCGACAATATGGTATGACGGGTGAGGATGGGCACACCAGCCCGAGCGATTTTCGATGCATGAACCAAGTAGCCACCAATCTCTGGAGCAGCTTCCACCACTGCAGCCACGGGAATACCTGCCTGGAGCAACTGATAGCTGACTATGATACCTATATTACCGGCACCCACCATCAGCACTCGCTTCCCAGGAAGAACACCGTACTGGTTCATCAAAGTTTGAACAGCACCGGCTCCGTATACCCCCGGCAGGTCGTTGCCGGGAAAGGAGAGAAACTTCTCCGAGGCCCCGGTGGCAAAAATAACGCGCTGGGGCTTGATTTTAAAATATTTTTCCTCCCCAGTGAGGGCTGTGATCACTCCATCCTCATAACAACCCAGGACGGTGGTATCGGCCATAATTGTGATATTCTCTTGGTCCCCACGACAAAGCTGTTGGGGAATATCTATGCCCCGGGTGCCGGCGTAATGCTCACCGGACCCGAAGAATTTGTGGGTCTGTTTTACCAGTTGCCCACCGGGATTGAGCCCTTCATCCACCAATAAGACTTGAATTCCCAAGGCTGCCGCCGTACTTGCCGCCGCCAATCCGGCTGGGCCACCTCCAACGATTAATAAATCAATATTTACCATTTCAGCTCACCCCCTGTGGCCGGCTGACGCCGGACATCCATGCCTTCAACAAGCTGTTCTACACATGCCCTTACATTGGGTACGCCGTTGACGGTCATCAAGCATGATGAGCATTTACCGATGGCACAAAAAAAGCCCCGGGGACGATGGTGACGCCGGCTGTGGCTGAGGACCATTACGCCGTTGGCATGCAAAGCCGAAGCTATGGTATCCCCTTGGCGTCCCTGCATGCTTTGGCCTTCAAATGTAAACTTAATCACCGGCCTGTCCTCAAACTCCAGGATTGGATGTTCACTGATTCTCCTCAAGTCCATTCCTCCCAGTAGACATATTTCACTATTGATTTTATTCTCTTTGCAACTAATATTTTCCTGCCTCTAACAATTTCTTTACAAAAAAAAGACATGAACTGTGGCTAACACAGGCATGTCTTTAGATTACACTGCTCAGATGAAATCAGGGTCGATGTCGTTCTCCTCGAAATGCTGTAAGGGCTTAACCGCGGGGCCCTCGATTATATCCCCTTCATAGCTAAAGCGAGAACCATGACAGGGGCAATCCCAGCTCTTTTCGCCCTCATTCCATTTTAGTTCGCAGCCCATGTGGGTACAGGTTATGTCAACCACATGGAGCTGCCCCTCTTCATCCCGGTACGCGCCAAGCTTTCGTCCTTCCTTGGTCACCACCCGGGCCTCACCCCGGCCAATTTTGGTGTCCTGGGCGCGCTGCAATTTGCCCGCCACCAGCTGACCTGCCACATCGACATTTATGCTGGCCAGTTTTCCCAGGGAGCTGGCCTTAATTCCGCGCTGGGGGCTATAGACATCCTGCCAAGGACTACGGCCCCAGACAATTAAATCCCGCAGGATTAGGGCAGAGACTGTACTGGTAGAAATTCCCCACTTTCGAAAACCGGTGGCCACATAGATATTTCCCCCTCCCCGGCGAATATGGCCGATATAGGGGATCTTATCCATACTGGTATAATCTTGGGCTGACCAATGGTAAAGAATTGACTCAGCATTAAAATTATCTTTTGCAAAATCCCTGAGTTTTTGATAATGGGTGTGCTCTGGTTCTCCATGGGCAGGTTTGTGATGCTCCCCTGCCACCAGCAGCATTTCTCCATCCTCATACCTCTGCTTGCGCAGGGAGCGCCCGGGTGACTCTGCACTGACATACATCCCTTGGGGCAATTTGTCCGGGGTCCTTACCCCGAGGATATAGGAGCGATCTGGATACATTCTGGCATAGTAAAAGCCCAGGCCATCATGGAAGGGGAAATGGGATGCAACCACCACTTTATCGGCGTGGACCTCATGGCCAGTCTCGGTGCTGAGAATATTGGGCTGCCCCTCGGCTATTCCTAGAACAACGGTGCCCTGGAAAATCTCGCTGCCATCACCGGGAATTTGTTCGGCCAGGGCCAACACATATTTACGGGGATGAAACTGGGCCTGCCCCGAGAACTTCACCGCCGCCTTGACGGGAAAGGGCAAATCTAGCTCTTTCTCGTAGCTGGCAGGGATGCCCAGATCTGAGGCCACTTGAGCCTCTCGCTGAATTTGTTCTACATACTTGTCCTGCTGAGTATAAACATAGGCTGGTTGTTTTTCAAAGTCGCATTCTATCTTTTGTTCGGCAATTAACTCCCCCATCGTCCCAACCGCCGTCTCATTGGCATCAGCGTACTGCTGGGCCAGTTCCCAACCAAATTTCTCCTGAATATGGGCGTAAATCAAACTGTGTTGAGAAGTAATCTTTGCGGTGGAATGGCCGGTGGTTCCCTGACAAACTCTGTCTGCCTCCAACACAGCCACTCGCAAACCTTCGTTTTTAAGAAACCAGGCGGTGGATATTCCCGCCAACCCCCCTCCCACCACAGCCACATCGACACTGATATCCCGGTCCAGGACAGGAAACCGTGGACCAGAGGTGGATTCCAGCCAGTAAGACTGGACTTGAGCTGGTAGCTCTAAATTTTGCTTAGAACTCATTTTACGACTCTACTCCTTGGAAGCTTTTTTCTTAATTTTCCCTGCCGGTGTGGACATATACCATTCCACAAAAAAAGGCCGGGATAACCCAGCCTTATTCTGCCTGTCTTTTTCGGGCCTTGAGCATAAAGACCTGGAGCAGCGCAAAATATGCTAATAGCACTACCAAAACCAAGCCCAACATGGTGTCCGACTCCGGTGCCATCCCCACCAACAGTAACATGGGAATCCCAAAGAGAATAGCAAAGCTGCTGCCAGTTAGCAAATTGGTGGCAGCCGGAGTCTTGAAAGTTGGGTCGATTTCCCGGAGCAAGAGGATACCAGAGCTAATCGTCCCCGTCTGCATACCAAACATCGACAACATCCCCTCATAATAATAGCCAGGAAAAAGTTTTTTGCACATCCAACGAAGGTAGAGGAAGGTGAAGGCTCCCCCCGCCACAGCCATCAAGATGAAGGGCAACCACAAGCCACTGAGGTCTTCCATCTCTATGGCAGCAATGCCGGCGATTACCATTAGATCAAAGGCCGTACCGGAAATCCGGCCCAGCAAATAGTTGTTGGGATACTGACGGGTCATTAATTTTAGCTTTGTTAAGCCCCGGAACAAATTGCGGCAGATAATCGCCAACAGAGCGCCGATGATAAAGTTAAATCCCCAAATCAAAGAGGTTACTGTCTCGCTCAAACCCGGCAAATATGCGGCCAGCGCCCCGGTAATCCCCCGAGAGACGAGGTAGGTAGCCAAGTATATTAGTAAAATAAGGGCAAATTGAACCGAAAGGCGATCTACGGATTCAGAAACAGGGATCTCATTTTTACTTTGAAATTCATCAATGGTCACCGAACCAGAGACCAATTCTGGGGTTTCAGCGGATATGTACCCCCGCCGCTTGAGGATATTCAAATATATAACTCCTACCACACAGGCACAGAGAAAGCCTGCCGCCGCCAGGGAAAGACCAAAGGATTGTCCACCGACAAAGCCCAAGCCTTCATAGGTAGAGCCTATATTGTTGGCCTGGCCCGGCCCCTGACCGTACCCCATGGGCAAAAGTATCCCCGCTGCCTTAAAGAAATTGGGCATCACTGTGGTGGCGAGGCCGATTGATAGGGTCAGGCCCACTAAACCCTGCAAGAGATAGGCGCTGACGATGAGGGCTCCGCTCTTGGCAGCGATGAAGCTTCCTTTCTCTACCCCCTCTTTCTTTTCAGGAATTTGCAAGGAGAGGGCAATAAAACCCAGAGCAATGGCATGATAAGTAATCATTTTCATCAATTCTATGCTTACGGGCAAAAGGCCGCTGGCCCGCAAGAGCAATGTAATAAATCCAGCCAGAACAGCCGTGGGCAATAGAGATTTCCTGAACAGAGGAATCTTCCTGCGCAGGACATTGGCCAACAGCATAATCCCCGCCACCATGCCAAACTGCAAAAGTAAATTCCAGAGAACATCGTTGGCTGCAGAAAAGTCCATTTATAGCCTCCTTTTAGTTGTTAAATTCTACGGTCCACCTCCTGCTCTTTTAATTCTGCATCACTAAATAAAAATCCTCCAAAGCCAAAAACGGAGCTAATTAGCTCCGTTTCGATTTTTCTCCATCTCGGTGGAAATACGTTGGTTTAAATCCCGGCCCACATCAACCCCCATGGACCTGGCCCGGAAATTGGCCGCAGCTGTCTCCACCAGCATAGCCAAATTCCGCCCTGGAGCCACTGGCACTACTTTGCGAGGGATTTTTACCCCCAGCAACTCCTGGTATTGGGTGTCAAACCCCAAACGGTCGTAACTTCCGCCCTCCCGCCAAGGCTCAAAATGTAAGATCAATTCCACCCTCTTATCCGGCCGCACCGCTCCGGCGCCAAATATTTTAAATACATCTATGATACCCAACCCCCGGATTTCCAAAAGATTTGCCAGCACCCCAGGGCAGGTTCCCACCAGAATATCCTCCGCGGGCCGGCGGATTTCCACAGCATCGTCGGCGATGAGCCTATGCCCCATCTTGATAAGTTCCAGGGCCGTCTCACTCTTTCCAATTCCACTGGATCCCGTCAGCAAGACGCCGATACCAAACAGATCCACAAACACTCCATGCAGAGTTTTACGCGGGGCCAGGGCGTTATCCAGCCAATGGCCCAACCGGCTGACTAGGCGGGTTGTGGATAAACTGGATCCCAACACCGGCACATTCTTGACCCTGGCGGGCTGGGCGATGGAGGCCGGTAGAGGCAGGTTACGAGTGATGATTAAACAGGGGGGACCGGGCTCCAATAGGCCCTGGGCTCGACTCAGTTGAGTATCTTCATCCAGGGCGGTAAAAAACTCCAACTCTGTCTTGCCCAGAATTTGAATCTGGTTGGCAGGATAGTGATCAAAATATCCTGCCATCTCCAAGGCGGGGCGATGAATGTCGGAGGACTCCACCGTTCCCTCCAACCAATCCCCCACCAGGACATTAAGCTGGAGGGCCAAGGCTAGTTCTGAAATTTTGGCCTTAGGCATTGGGCCGCCCCTCCCCCATGGCTCCAGCAACGCTGATCTGCCTCCAAACTTCCTCCCGCCCCAGGCCACTGGTGCTGGAAAAGGGAATGACCACCGAGTTGTAAGCAGCCTGAAGATTTTTTATCGACTCACTGAACTGGCGCCGACTAAGTTTGTCCACCTTTGTGGCAATCACAAAGAGCGGCCGGTTATAGTACTGCAGCCACTCAAACATTTGCACATCCAAGGCCGAGGGTGAATGGCGACTGTCAACCACCAGGGCCACCCCGGTTAAGGACAGGCGCTGGGACAAATAATGTTCCAACAAAACCCTCCATTTGTTCTGGGCCGCCTTGGATACCTTGGCGTAGCCGTAACCGGGTAAATCCACCAGGTAAAGTGCATCATTGACCAAGTAAAAATTAAGGGTCTGGGTCTTGCCGGGCTGACCACTGGTTCGAGCCAATTTTTTGCAGTTGATG
>Ga0209075_1005014_pt1 | contig 10330 bp, 9 predicted proteins | sample Stecom2011_FD_187523 | JGI IMG/M metagenome (GOLD analysis project Ga0209075, IMG submission 187523) | Agricultural soil microbial communities from Utah to study Nitrogen management - Steer compost 2011 (SPAdes) (version 2) | ecosystem: Environmental > Terrestrial > Soil > Agricultural land...
GAAAAAGCGAATTATGTTCGTTTGCCAATTGACAGAATCGGGTTGTTTGTGTCTAACGAAGATAAGATTTATGCGTATATTGATTCGGAAAAAGACAAGTACGAAAAAGTTATTCCTTTTAAAGAAGAAGCTTTAGCTTCTAGGTCAGGAACGCGATATCATACCATTAGAAAAGGCGAGAATTTAGGAGTTATAGCCAGAAAATATGGTGTTTCTGTAAACAACCTGAAAAAATGGAATAACATTGCAGGAAGCAATATTCAGGCTGGTAAAAAACTAAAAATAATGTAATATAGCACGTTTTTTGATGTGGTTTTGTAAACTCATCTTATTTATGAAAAGGAAAGCGTGTTTACTTATACTCAGTTTTATTTTATTTGCTTGCCAAGAAAAAGAACTCTCTTTAGAAGAGTCGGTTGGAGAGATTAATCAAATTACGGTTATTATCGAAGATAATCTCTGGAATGGAGAAGTAGGAGACAGCATCCGAAAAAAACTTACTACAACCGTTAAAGGACTTCCTCAGGAAGAACCTTTGTTTAATCTGCTTCAACATACAGACAGAAATGGAGATGACCATTTTTGTCAAAATCGAAATATACTTATCGTCGAAAAATCCATAGATAATTATTTTGAAGTCCGCAGGAATGACTTTGCGTTGAACCAAAGTGTAATTTATCTCTCCGGAAAAACAATCCCGGATATCCTGAATCTATTTGAAAAGAAGTACGACTCAATTATCAAAACTATTAAGCATTTTGAAATTACGGAAACTCAAAAAAGAAATGCACGTTCTGCTTTAGATACTCAAAATGTTCGAAATAAATTTGATGTTGATCTGAATATTCCGTCTGATTTCGAGGTGGTTTCAGAAGACGAAAGATTTGTCTGGTTCAAAAAAGAAACTCAAAACGGAAGTTCCAGCCTTTTGATATACCAGATACCCTATTTTGAATACGATTCGCAATCAGAAAACCTCAATCGCATCATCACAGTTCGAGATTCTATCGGAACGTGTTTTATACAATCTCAAGAAGATAAAAAAGAAGGTTTTATGATAACCGAAAAGGCTTATGCTCCGTATTTTGAAACTACTTTTTTAGCTGAAAAAAAAGCGTTTAAAACCAACGGAACTTGGGAGCTTAAAGGAGTTTTTATGTCGGGTCCTTTCATAAATTATGCAATTCTAGACAAAAAACATAATCGAGTAATGGTTCTGGAAGGATTTGCGTACGCTCCTTCTTCTTCCAAAAGAAATACCATGCACGAACTCGAAGCAATTATAAAATCTGTGAAATTTGACTAATGGAAGTAATTTGGACAGCTAGGCGTTTTGAGGAGTTAACCGTTGAAGAACTCTATGGTTTACTCCGATTAAGAGAACAAGTCTTCATTATTGAGCAAAATTGTATTTATCCTGATTTAGATAACAAAGACCAAAAAGCGCTTCATATTTTAGGAAAACTAGAGGGCAATATTATTGCATATTCGAGGATTTTTAAATCAGGAGATTATTTTGAAACCGCTTCAATCGGAAGAGTGGCTACAGACAAAGCTTATCGGAATCTAAAAATAGGACATACTTTGATGCAAAAAAGCATTAAGGAAGTTAAAAACTATTTTAACGAAGAGGGTATCACAATTTCTGCTCAATGTTACTTACTCGGATTTTATCAAAGTTTAGGCTTTGAACCTGTTGGAGAAGAATACCTCGAAGACGGAATTCCACATAAGAAAATGATCAGGAAAGCTTGATTTCTTGTTTTAAAACAAAGCAGTCTGTCCGTTCTCGTCTATGTCTAAATCCGTATCATCAGATATATTTTCCGAGTCAATAACCTCGATTTCTTCTGCAATTTCTTCTTTAGACTCTTCGTAAGGCAATGATTCCAAAAGGCTTATTTGCTTAATTTTATCAGCAGTAAGCTGGTTTCCTAACGCTTTGATTCCTTTCACGGCAATAAAATCTTCTAAATCAACCGTAATATTTTCTTTCTGAGCGCCTTTCACTTTGGCAAATGTCACTTCTGCTACGGGTCTGTAGTCGGTGGAAACGATTTCTAATTGCGATTTTTCGTGTTCTGAAATAAAGATTTCTTCTTTGTTTTCGTTTTCGATTAAAAAGCGTTTTACGTAATAACGATCTTTTTCTCCATCATAATATATAGCCGAAATCGGTTTTTTTGGATTCCATTTCTCCAAAACAATCATATCCTCGTCAAAATGGGTTGAAAGTTCTGGAATAATTGTTTTTATTTTTCCGCTTTGTGTAATGATAAGCAATCGGTCATTTGGACGAAATTCGCCCATAAGCTCGCCTCTGCCATCCACATTTAATCGTTGAACCGAATCGTCGAACCAAATTTTTCGAGGTCTGAGGGTAGAGATTCCTTTTTCTTTGAGTTCGATTTTCTTGATAGGGTGCTTGGAAACTGTGTTCCCCTTGGAAGCTCGTCCTTTGATTCCGATGGTTGCAAAGTCTAAATCAAATTTCAGTTTTTTGATATTTCCCACTTGTCTTAAAAGGACTGTAACCACTTCTGCTTCTCCGTTCGGGTTATGCGAAAAGTACAAGGTCATTGACCCTGGTTTTCCTTGGGTTAAATCGTATTCTTTGTCACGGGTAACTCCCGAAACATTAAAGCGTTTTACGAACGAAGCTCCTGATTTTCCGTCCCGATAAATCATATTATAGATCGTTCGTTTGTCGTTTCTATCAAAAATCGAAACATGGATAATATCCTTTCCGACGAATTTTTTATCATCGACTTTCGTAACTATCATTTGTCCGTTTCGCAAAAAGACAATTACATCATCAATGTCCGAACAATCGGCAACGTATTCATCCTTTTTAAGTCCGGTTCCGATGAATCCTTCTGCCCGATTTACATACAGTTTGGTGTTTCGAAGCACTACTTTGGTAGCTTCAATAGTGTCAAAACTGCGAAGTTCAGTTTGACGTTCTCTACCTTTTCCGTATTTTTCTTTGAGTCTTGTAAAATAAGCGATAGCAAAATCAACCAGATGTTCTAAATTGTGTTTTACCAACTCCATTTCTTCTTCGATTTTTGCTATGCTTTCATCGGCTTTATAAGAATCAAAGCGAGTGATACGAATCATCGGAATCTGAGTAAGACGTTGCAGGTCTTCATCAGTAATTTCGCGATTCAGGTCTTTTTTGAACGGATCAAATCGTTTGTATAAATAGTTGTATAGCGATTCCTTGTCAGAATATAGTTTGAAATCAATATACATTTCCTCTCTGATAAAGATTTTCTCGAGCGAAGAAGAATGCCATTTTGCTTCCAGCTCATCAAGCTGAATTTCAAGTTCTTTTTTGAGTAATTCAACGGTTCTTTCCGTTGAGGTTTTTAGCATATCCGACACTCCGACAAACAGTGGTTTATTGTCCTGAATCACACAGCCTAGCGGAGCAATCGATGTTTCGCAACCCGTAAATGCATAAAGTGCATCAATGGTTTTATCGGGAGAAACTCCACCTGTTAGATGTATCAGAATTTCAACTTCGGCTGCAGTGTTATCTTCTATTTTTTTTATCTTAATCTTTCCTTTTTCGTTGGCTTTCAGAATACTGTCAATCAGGGTTGAGGTATTGGTCGAAAACGGAATTTGGGTAATGACAAGCGTGTTTTTGTCCAATTGCGAAATCTTCGCCCGTACTCTTACACGACCTCCTCGCATACCGTCGTTATAATTCGAAATATCGGCAATTCCGGCTGTTGGGAAATCAGGAAAAATCGTAAAGGGTTTTCCTTTTAGGATTTTTATTGAAGCATCAATAAGTTCGTTGAAGTTGTGTGGAAGTACTTTGGTCGAAAGTCCAACTGCAATTCCTTCTCCTCCTTGAGCTAGTAATAACGGAAACTTAACCGGAAGGTTTATAGGTTCGTTTCTGCGTCCGTCATAGGAAGACTGCCAGTTGGTAACCTTTGGAGAATACAAAACTTCAAGAGCAAATTTACTCAAACGCGCTTCAATGTATCTTGAAGCAGCTGCTCCGTCACCTGTAAGGATGTTTCCCCAGTTTCCTTGCGTGTCAATAAGTAGTTCTTTCTGTCCAATTTGTACCATCGCATCTCCGATACTAGCATCTCCGTGAGGGTGATATTGCATCGTATGCCCGACAACATTGGCAACTTTGTTATAACGTCCGTCATCGAGTTCTTTCATCGAGTGCATAATTCTGCGTTGAACGGGCTTGAAGCCGTCTTCAATAGCAGGAACAGCACGTTCTAAAATTACGTAGGAAGCATAATCCAAAAACCAATCCTTATACATCCCACTTACTTTGGTAATGGTATCCTGATTATCTTCGGTGTTCTGTAAATCTTGGGCTAAATCGTCTAACTCGTCACTCATTGGTACAATGGAGAATTTCCTACAAATATATAGAATTTAAAGAGAAAATAAAATGTAGTTGGAGTTAGAAACTTTATAAAATTGTTTTGAATCATACATTTCATAGGTTTTACGAACAGATTCTATAAAAACAGCTGTCAATAAGCGGTTTTAAAGGAATTTTATTGAAATCGACTTTCATGCTAATTTTTAAAACACACGCTACGTATCTGTCTGTAACTATTTTGAGAATGACTAGCAATTCGGAAAATTTCTTTATCTACCTTGGGTTTCTGAGTCATCAATGTAGTTTAAAAGAAAACAACAAAGCCTCTTTGTAGAGACGCTATCTCATAACAAGTTTTTTGTATCTTTGCAACCATGGAAACAAACAGACAAAAAAAAATTGGTGCCCTGCTCCAGAATGATTTAGTAGATATTCTTCAGGGAGAAATCCGTAAAAACGGAATCACTAACCTTATTATATCCGTATCAAAAGTAAATGTTACGACCGATTTATCAATTGCAAAAGTATATTTAAGTGTTTTTCCGAACGAAAAATCGGAAGAAATACTAACGGCTGTTCGTTCCAATACTCCTTTTATCAAACACGATTTAGCCCAACGAGTTAAGCAACAACTTCGTAAAGTGCCTGATTTGAGTTTTTATATTGATGATTCGCTAGAATACCTCGAAGGAATCGAAAAAGCACTTAAAGGAGAAGAAAATCCAATCGAAAACAGAGAACTTTTAGCCAAAAGAAAAAAAATATAAGTCTGTAAGTTATTATAATGAATCGTTTTTTAGCCCTTTTAATCCTATTCGCTTTAGCCTCTTGTAAAAAAGAAATTGAATCTACAGAATTACCTCATTCGATTACATCGTCAGAACAATCTCAACTTGAATTAGGAGAAAAAATATTTAAAGGAAAAGGTCAATGTACAACATGCCATAAGACTTCTCAAAATGTCTTGGGTCCGAGTGTGAAAGAAATTGTTTCGATTTATCAAGAAAATAATGCAAGTATGGTTGAGTTTTTGAAAGGAAATCTCGCCCCGATTGTTGACCCTTCGCAGTTTCAGATTATGAAAATCAATCTCGAAATCACAAAAAAAATGACAGATCAGGAACTTCAGGCTGTTGTAAATTATATGTTTTATCTTTCTGGGGAATAATTCTATAAACTTTACGTTTAATAGAAAATCTATTTTATGAAAAAATTGTTTTTTATATTTCTCTTAGTACCTTTTGTTGGTTTTTCACAAGATTCATTGTCTGTAAAACAAGACACGATTTATTGGACGTTCAAAAATGAAGTAGGTTTTGATGTTAGTCAGGTCGCTTTTATCAACTGGAATATTGGAGGTAATAATTCAATTTCAGGCTTGATTAAAGGAAGGTTCGAAAGACGATATGACAAAGAGATGCTTTCGTGGAATAATGATCTCACAGTCCGTTACGGAATCAACAAACAAGATGATCGAGAAATGCGTAAAACCGATGATATCTTGCAGTTTGTTTCGACCGTTGGTTATAAGATGTATAAAGATTCTAAATGGAGTTACAGCTCGAAGTTTAACTTCAACACACAGTTTACTAACGGATATGCTTATCCAGACACCGATAAAACTATTTCTCATACTTTTGCTCCTGCCTATATCTTCCTTGGAGTTGGTGCTGATTATTTTGAAAAGCGACAAGAAAAAAATGAGGAAATCAATTTTTACGCCTCTCCTCTTACGATGAAATCTACTTTGGTCCTCAATCAACGATTGGCTGATGCGGGTTCGTTCGGAGTGAAAAAAGCAGAATATAATGAGCTAGGAGATCGAATCCGAAGAGGAAGGCTTCACAAAACAGAAATTGGAGTCTTGTTGACTAACGGTTGGAAAAAACAGCTTTACGAGAACATAAACTTCGAAAACAGAATCAGCTTTTTTACGGATTACTTAAACAAGTTTGGGAACATTGATATCGATTGGCAGATGCAATTGGAGTTTATCGTAAATAAATACGTAAAAGCTACAATGAGTGCACACATCATCTATGATGATGACGTAAAAGCAAAGGAAGAAATAGCAGGCGAGATGATTACGGTTGGTCCAAAAGTTCAAATCAAACAAAGTCTTGGAATCGGACTTGTCTATACTTGGTAATACCTGAAAAGCTACTATATTCAATAAAAAAGGCTCTCGATTCGAGAGCCTTTTTTCTGTAAATTAATAATACGTATATCGTTTTACTTTTGCAATATGTCTTGCCAGGCGTATTACTTGATGCGAATAGCCATATTCGTTATCGTACCAAATGTAAAGCACCATGCTTTTTCCGTCAGGCGTAACGATAGTTGCATTGCTGTCATAAATCGCAGGAGCAGAAGTTCCAACAATATCAGACGAAACAAGTTCGTTGTTTAGTGAATATTTGATTTGTTCAACTAAATCACCTTGTAAAGCATATTTTTTCATCAAGTTGTTAATTCCTTCTAGGGAAGTTTCTTTTGCTACTTCAAGATTAAGTACCACTAACGAACCGTTCGGAACAGGAACTCTAATTGCATTTGAAGTCAATTTCCCTGCCAAACTAGGAACAGCTTTAGCCACAGCGCTTCCAGCACCGGTTTCAGTAATTACCATATTTAGTGCAGCTGAACGCCCTCTACGGTATTTTTTATGGAAGTTATCTACCAAGTTTTGGTCATTAGTATAAGCGTGAATCGTTTCTAAATGACCTTTTATTACTCCCAAATTGTCTTCTATTACTTTCAGAATTGGAGTAATCGCATTGGTTGTACACGATGCAGCAGACCAAATATTTACTTCGTCCGGATCATAATCATTATGATTTACTCCATACACGATATTTGGCACTCCTTTTCCGGGAGCGGTAAGTAAAACCTTATCAGCTCCTTTTGCTTGAAGGTGTCTCGCTAGAGCTTCTTCTGTTGTAAAAGCTCCTGTGTTATCAATAACTAATGCTTCGTCGATTCCGTAAGCTGTATAATCAATTTCTTCTGGATTGTTAGCAGGAATGATATGTACGTGTGTTCCGTTAATGAGCAACGCATTATTTTCCAAGTCTGCTATTACAGAACCGTCAAAATCTCCGTGAACCGAGTCGTGACGTAAAAGTGAGGCACGTTTTTCTAGATTTTTTTCATCAATAGTTCCTCGTACTACAATAGCACGAAGGCGAAGCTGTGTTCCTTTGCCTGCTTTGCTCATCAATTCTCTGGCAAGCAATCTTCCGATACGTCCAAATCCGTAAAGAACTACGTCTTTGGGCTTGTTGTTAACGAAATCTTTGGCATTTTTGAGTTTATCAATGACAAAAGCTTTAGCATCGTTATATTTATCGTCTTCCAAATGGAATTCGTAGGTGAGTTTTCCGATGTCTAATTTTGAGTGAGGTAAATCAAGCGAAAGAATTTCTCTTGCAATTTCTACCGTATCAAAAACCGAAATTGGTTTTCCGACAAATTCGCAAGCATATTCGTGTAGGTTAAGAATATCGCTTACGTTACGGTCAATGAGTTGGTTTCTGAAAAACACCAATTCGATTGATTTGTCATACCATAAATCACTGATGATTTTAATAAGTTCAACGCCTGCTTTTCGTCTATCCACTTGAAACGAAAGCTCTTTTTCGTATAGGTTTTGACTCATAATTAAGTAGTTAAAAGGTTGTGTTGTTATACAAAGAGCAAAGGTAAATATTTTCACGAGATTTAGAAACAAATTCAAAAACAAAAGCAAAAGAAGCAGGAGTTCTAGCCGAGTTGAGAGGTAAAAATTCCGTACATTTGTCTTTCGTATTATTTGTTGAACAAAAAACAGGTAATTATGAAGAATATCAACATGAGGAATTCAACTTTTCGGCTGCAGCCAGAATTACCACTATTTAGGAGATTATCCGAACAGGTTTTTGGCGTGGACTTCCGTTTTTAGGTTTTCAACCGATGATGGTTATGGGAATTCTAGTTGCTCACGGAATGTATTCCTTTTTAGATTATCAAAACAACCAAAAAAAATGCAGGATAACATACAACGGATAAAACTTATTTGGGACTTCAGAGGTCCGGACGCTCTGCATACTGCAAAACATCATCAAATTCATCTTGACGAATATGTCAAAGCAGAAAAAATCCCCAATCCCAAATCAGGTTTCGAACAACTTTCGGAGTTCTATTCCGTAGCCTTTTTGACTGTGGACAAAGAAAATATGATTGCCGTAAGGGATGCACTTAAACCACATAGAGGAGAAATCGGTTAAAACTGAAACTATACAAAATGCAAGAATTAAAAAGAATCAACAAATACATCTCTGAAACTGGATTTTGTTCTCGTCGAGAAGCTGATAAACTCATCGAACAAAACCGAGTAACCATCAACGGAAAAATCCCTGAAATGGGAACAAAAGTAGCACCTGATGATGAAGTGCATATTGACGGGAAACTCATTTCGGACAAAAAATCTAAGAACACGTACCTTGCTTTTCACAAGCCTGCCGGGATTGAATGCACAACAAATCAGGAAGTGAAAGGGAATATTGTAGATTACATCAACTATCCGACCCGAATTTTTCCGATAGGAAGATTAGACAAAGATAGCGAAGGATTGATTTTGATGACCGATGACGGAGATATTGTAAATAAGATTCTTCGCTCAAGAAATAATCACGGGAAAGAATATATCGTTACGGTAAATAAACCTATCACCGAACGTTTTATCAAAAGAATGGCAAACGGAATTCCAATTTTGGATACCGTTACCAAAAAATGTGAAGTAGAGCAAATCAGCAAATATGTTTTTCGTATTATTCTAACTCAAGGACTGAATCGTCAAATCCGTAGGATGTGCGAATATTTAGCTTATGAAGTAACTGCTCTGAAACGGATTCGGGTAATCAATATTTCGCTGGATGTTCCAGTCGGGAAATATCGAGAACTCACTCCAAGCGAATTCAAAGAACTCAACCGAATTGTTTCCGATTCGAGCAAGACAGAAGAAGCGAGTTACTAAAATAAAAACACTAAATTTGCATCTTAATTTCAGCAAAATGAATATCCTTGAGACCAAAACATCATTAGAAACGTATTTTGAGCCTTTCCGAAATAATATTATCGGAATTGATCAAGAGTTTGTCTCTCCTTTCGGGAAAAAGAAAATCATCTATGCAGACTGGACAGCTTCAGGAAGATTATATCGCCCGATTGAAGAAAAATTAATGAATGATTTTGGCCCTTTCGTAGCTAACACACATACAGAAACAACGGTTTCAGGAACGGTGATGACGCTTGCCTATCACAAAGCACGCGAAATCATCAAAAAGCACGTAAACGCTTCCGACGACGATGTCTTTATTGCGGCAGGAACCGGAATGACAGGTGTTATCAATAAATTTCAACGTATTTTAGGACTGAAAATTCCTGAAAACCTACAAAAATTCACCGATATTCCAGAAGATAAAAAACCAGTGATATTTATTTCACACATGGAGCATCATTCTAATCACACTTCATGGTTGGAAACTATTGCCAAAGTTGAGGTAATTCCCGCTTGCGAAAAAGGATTGATTTGTTTGGAGAGCTTTGAAACATTGTTAGAAAAATATAAAGATTACACTTTAAAAATCGCTTCGGTTACAGCTTGTTCTAATGTAACGGGAATTCAGACACCTTATCACGAAATCGCAAAAATGATTCATCAATATAATGGAGTTTGTTTTGTGGACTTTGCTTGTTCGGCACCTTATGTTGAGATGGATATGCACCCCGATTCGGAATCGTATTTAGATGCTATTTTTCTTTCTCCACACAAGTTTTTGGGAGGACCAGGTACTTCGGGAGTTTTGATTTTTAATAAGAAGTTATATAAAAATATGATTCCTGACCATCCGGGAGGAGGAACAGTAAGTTGGACCAATCCTTGGGGAGAACATAAATATTTAGACAATATTGAAGATAGGGAAG